>Ga0307948_1002128_pt1 | contig 14330 bp, 11 predicted proteins | sample OrgLakmetagen280_FD_201824 | JGI IMG/M metagenome (GOLD analysis project Ga0307948, IMG submission 201824) | Saline water microbial communities from Organic Lake, Antarctica - #280 | ecosystem: Environmental > Aquatic > Non-marine Saline and Alkaline > Saline | place: Antarctica: Organic Lake...
GGTGCGTCAGCTTAAAGTGTCCTCCAAAGCCGAAGGGCTTCGGCTACGTGGGGAAACTTATTTGAAGCTTCGGTCGGTAGCGGTGCTTCGTTTATTTTTTGGTTCTTTTTCGCTTCGCCTGCGTGTGCTTGCGGCCTTTTCGAGGAGACTTGGCTGGCTCGTTCTCATCACGATTGACCCAGCGATTCGACTCAGTGCGTCGCTGGTTTATTTGCTTAAAATTACACTTATCCCAGTCCATTTAGAGTCGGACCGGCAGGCCGCGTTGTCGGAGGTGTTCTTTGGCCTCCTTAATTGTATAGGTGCCAAAGTGAAAAATAGAGGCGGCGAGCACTGCACTGGCTTTACCTTCCTGTAGTGCGTCGGCGAGATGGTCTAGGTTTCCCGCGCCGCCGGAGGCGATGACGGGGACTTCAACAGATTCAGAAACGGCTCGATTGAGCGCGTTATCGTAGCCGGCTTTGGTGCCATCGGCATCCATGCTGGTGAGGAGAATTTCTCCGGCTCCCCGGGCGACAACTTCCTTGGCCCATTCGATGGCATCGCGGCCGGTGGGGTTGCGCCCGCCGTGCGTATAAACTTCCCAACGGTTTTCGCCAGTAATCTTCTTTGCGTCGATGGCGACGACAATGCACTGATTACCAAACTTTGCGGAGGATTTGGAAATGAGGTCGGGGTCGAGAACGGCTGCCGTGTTGAGGCTGAGCTTATCCGCGCCGGCGTTGAGCATGTCGCGGATATTATCGACATTACGAAGGCCGCCGCCGACAGTGAGCGGCATGAAGCACTCCGAGGCGGTTCGCTCGACGACATCGATCATCGTGTTGCGCTCGTCGATGGAGGCAGTGATGTCCAAAAAGACGAGTTCGTCAGCACCTTGCGCCTCGTAGGCTTTAGCCTGTTCCACGGGGTCGCCTGCATCAATTAGGTTAACGAAATTGACGCCCTTGACGACACGCCCGGCGTGGACATCCAGGCATGGGATGATGCGGACTGAGAGCATGGTGTTGTTCGTTGTTCGTTGTTTGTTGCAGGTTGCAGGTTGCAGGTTGCCAGGGTTGTCAGGGTTGTCATCGATTCGCACTCAACCAACAATCCTCAACTTACAACTCGCAACTGCTCACATCACTCATCCGCAAATGCGATGTCGGGCTCAAAGGAGAGGGCGAGGCGATACTGCTGGCCGGGGCGCATCACCAGCGGTCGGGCGCGCTCCAAGATTTGCAGGTAATGCATGTTGCCGTAGTAAGTGCGGAATGTTTCATCGTCGGTGACGGTTTCCAGTTCACGCCACTCCGCTTGGAAGTCGTCCCTAGTGACCTCTGCGCGATGCCCCTCCGGGCCGAGGCAGAAGGCGGTGGCGACACGATAGCGGCTGTGCGGTGCGGCGATCGCCAGAATATAGCGCATCTTGTCGAGCTGCACCTGTTGTTTAACGGTGAAGTTGTATTCGCAGGTAATTTTGCCGCCACTAAAGGACCAGGTTACCTTGCAACTGCCGAGGCCATTAACGAATTCTTCGTCTTTGGTGATAAGTTCGGGTTGGTCGTATTTAAAATTGAGCGCGTTGCGCAGGCCGATGCTGGTGGTGACATTTTTTCCGTAGAAAGAGGGGACGATGACTTTATCGCCGAAGGTAAGCTCCGGCTGCATGATGGGGAGATATTTACCGACTGGCCAGTCGAAGATGCCCGGCGAATGGGGGAAAGCTAGGTAGCCGGAGGTGCCCTTTCCATATTCGCTGGATGCAATCAGCGGAAGCTGAAAGGCGAGTCCAGAGTTGGGGTCTTGATAAACGAAAAGCCCTTGTTCCTTTTTGTGTGTCTTGTCGAAGCTGATATAGCGGGCGACCTTGCGTGCGGGCACAGAATTGGTCGGTGAGGCATTCCCGCCTGCCGAGCGTGCTAAACGGGCCCACTGGCAGAGGTAGCGGGCGGCATCGAAATTTGCCATCCGAGTCGTGTGGTAGGGGACGGTGCTGCGTTCACTATCGCGGATAACGAGGTATCCATGTTCCTGGTCAAGGTAGGTGACGAAGAAATTCATGAAGAGGCGGCGGACGGCATCGACATAGAGATCGCGTTCATTTTTGGCGATCCAACCATCGCGGAGTGCCTGAAGCACCAGACTGATGCAGTGCATCTGCCCATAAGCACCGACGGAGCGGCCATAGGCCCATGCGGTCCCATCCTGACGTGTGATATCCAGGATAAGTTTCAGGTATTTCTGCGAATGAGTGCGCAGGCTGGGCAATTTACGTTCGCGAAGGTGGATGTTAGCGTGCAGCTGCAGTGCCTGGCGAATAAATACAAAGCTCAATACACCATAGATATCAAAACTACCGCGTAGCTTCGAATCAATCTCACCAGCGGCATCGTCGAAGTAGCCGGTGGAAGAATTGGCCTCGATGCGCTCCAGGAAGCGATCAATCAACTGTCCGGTTTCATCTTTTTTAGAGAGCCCGAGGCTGAAACGCGTTACGGCCTTGGCGATGTTGAATGCCTGAAAGTGGTTTTGGTAGTCGCTGCGCTCCAGCAGCAGTTTGTCAAGCTGATCACGAGTGGGGTCCATGAGGCGCTCCCAGACCGGATTGCGATCTTTGGCAGGGCTGAAGGAAAGAAGGCCCAACGCGGCGTAGGCGAGACCGTTCTCGTGTTCTTCGGGCGCAAAAGCCTGCGCGGTTATACAACGGGCCGACAGATCGATTAAATCAAAGTCGCCGAGTTGGGCTTCGTTCGTAGCCCGATAATATTCCCCGATTGCGAGGGCGGCGTGGCCCGGTTCATCCATTCGGCTGGATTCACCCGCTATGGGAGATATTGTTCCCTGTTCGCCAATCGCTCCGAGATTTTCACTCAGGATTGATTGGGCCATGTCTAGGCATTGATCTGCGAAATTTTCCATGTTTAGTAATCGGCTTTTGCCAGGCAAGAAACGTGTTTTCATGCTTCTGCTCGGAATGCTTGTCAATAGCTTTCAGACATAATGGTCCGACAAAACATTTCAGGCGAAATGCGTTGACCCGGATGATGTGAATCCTTGGCTAGTGTTTTCTTATTACCATTAGTTATCACTAGAATTAAAAAAGCTATCCTATTATGCCCCAAGAAAGCTACTCGATGGAGTCGGTCTCGCACGAGAACCGGAAATTTAATCCGCATCCTGACTTTGCCGCGCAAGCGCATATAGGCAGTGAAGCCGCTTATCGCGAACTTTATGAAAAAAGTATCGCAGATCCGGAAGCCTTCTGGGCAGAAGCGGCCGAGGAATTGGACTGGTTTAAAAAATGGGATACGGTTCTGGACGAGACGGAGGCACCCTTCTTCAAATGGTTTTCCGGGGGGAAGACGAATCTGTGCTATAATTGCGTGGATCGTCACCTCCACGGGGCAAACCGTAATAAAGCCGCGCTGATCTGGGAGGGTGAGCCAGGTGATACACGGGTGCTCACTTACCAGGATGTGCACCGTGAGGTCTGCAAATTTGCCAACGGCTTGAAGCAGATTGGCATTAAGAAGGGCGACCGCGTCGCCATCTACCTTCCTATGATTCCGGAGCTGACGCTTGCCGTGCTCGCCTGTGCGCGTATCGGTGCGGTTCACACGGTTATCTTCGCGGGGTTCTCGGCTGATTCAATTCGCGACCGGGTGAACGATTGCGACGCAAAGTGCGTGATCACTGCAGACGGGGGCTGGCGTCGCGGGCGGGTGCTTTCGCTGAAAAAAACCGTGGACGAGGCACTCGACGGAGCGGAGGGCGTAACCGATGTCGTGATTGTAAAGCGAGCGCATGGCGATCCGTTTCCTTGTCACTTCAAGGAAGGTCGCGACCACTGGTATCACCGTCTCGTTCAGGACCAGCCAATTGATTGCCCCTGCGAGGAAATGGATGCCGAGGACATGCTTTTCCTCCTCTACACCAGTGGCACCACAGGTAAACCCAAGGGCATCATACACACCACTGCGGGCTACATGGTTTATACTTATTTGACCACGAAATACATTTTTGACCTGAAACCTGAGGATGTTTTCTGGTGCACCGCCGACGTGGGCTGGATCACCGGGCACAGCTATATCGTTTATGGGCCCATGCAAAATGCGGCGACCCAGATCATTTATGAGGGTGCGCCGAATGAACCGGATGAAGGTCGTTTCTGGGAGATTGTCGAAAAATACCGTGCCACGATTTTTTATACCGCGCCGACTGCGATTCGCGCCTTCATGAAGTGGGGGGATAAATGGCCGGAGAAGCATGATCTATCGAGCCTGCGTTTACTTGGCACAGTGGGGGAGCCGATCAACCCGGAGGCTTGGATGTGGTATCACAGGATGATTGGGGCAGAACGCTGCCCCATCGTCGATACCTGGTGGCAAACCGAGACGGGTGGACACATGCTTACCCCCGTGCCTGGTGCTACCGCCACCAAGCCCGGCTGCGCGACGGTGCCTTTCTTTGGAATTGAGCCCGCCATTCTGAATGACGAAGGCGAGGAAGTTGCGGCCGGCATTCTTGCCATCAAGAAACCGTGGCCGGGCATTCTCCGTGGCATTTATGGAGACCCGCAACGCTTTAAGGACACCTACTGGTGCAAGTGGGACGGTAAATATTACTTCCCCGGTGACGGAGCCCGCCGCGATGAGGACGGCTATATTTGGATTCTGGGCCGCGTGGATGACGTGGTCAACGTCTCGGGCCACCGAATTGGCACGGCCGAGCTGGAAAGCGTTTTCGTCGAGCACAAGGACGTGGCAGAGTCCGCCGTTGTCGGTGTGCCGCACGAGATCAAAGGGCAGGGCTTGATCGCATTTGTGACCGTGATTCAAGGTCGCGAACATGAAGATAAGCTGCGCAAAGAGCTAATTTCCATGATCGATAAAAGCATCGGCAAGTTCGCCCGGCCCGAGCGTATTCTGTTCTCCAGCGATCTTCCGAAGACCCGTTCCGGCAAAATTATGCGCCGTCTGTTGCGTGACATCGCCGAGGGTAAGGAGCTGGGCAATACGACGACTTTGGCCGATCCGGGCGTTGTGAAGCAACTTCAGCGCCAATACGAAGAGGCCTGAAAATCGTTTATCCTACCTCTGATAAGAATTTAGAGGACACCCATTAAAATTTCTCAAAGCAGGACCAAATCGGTAGTGATTGGCACCGATCTATATCTGCTGCCGAAGCAAGCCCTCGAACCGGAGCTTTATTTGCCAAGGAAAGGCAAGCTTTAGGCTATGGGCTTCAGGATTAACAGCAGTTTAGATTGGTCCGTTGTGGTGACTTAAATATGTGGGTGTCCTTTCTTCTTACTTGCAAAGTGCTAGTGTTGTTCCTTCACATACTCCTGATCTTCTGGATGGAGAAAAACTATGTTGAATCTAGTTAGGCTGCCGTTAGCCTTGATGGCAGTGATTTTTCCCGTAGCCTCATCATAGCTTTTGAATCTGGCTTTAAATGATTTGGAGCCATCGCTGTTGCGGAAGTTATAGAGTGTCGCGCGTTCCTTTTTCTCGGGCTTTGATTCTTTGAGTGCAGCGGCGATTGTTTTCGCTAGGACAGTTTGACCTTCTGCGCCTGGGTGGACACCATCCGGGACCAGGTTGTTTTTGCCTGCCAGAGCTTCGTAGAGATCTATGATCGGCAGATTCTTCTTTTTGGCCACAGCTGTCAGAGCTGGGATGATATCTTCCACGATCGATCTCTCATTGATATTCCCCATCTTCTTGAACACTGGCACTGGATAGCAGAGGTAGATCTTTGGTTTGCTTTTCAGTCCGTTCAAAAAATCAATCAGTTCTAGCGAGGCATTTCGAAAGTTTTCATCAAATGTTTTTTTATTGTCTGGATCAGAGAAGTTGCGCGCTTTCGTGTCGTTAGTGCCAAGCTTGATGGTTACGATGTTGGGTTGTAACGCGGTGATTTTGTCTTTCCAGCGATTGAGGTAGTTCTGCATTTGGATACCACTGGTGCCAAAGTTACTGACTGCGTAGGTGGTTCCGAGAAGAGCCTGTAGTTGGGCTGGGTATGAATTTTTCGCGCGATCCTTCACGCCGGCACCAAAGGTGATACTGTCGCCAATACAGGCTACTTTAATCGGTTCGGCAGCTAAGGTGTGCGAAGAGAAGGCAATTGCAGCAACTGCAATGCATAGATTAATGGCAATTTGTTTCATGTTTTTTGTAGGTTGATAGAGAGTGGCTAAACCATTTGCTGCAACAACGAGAGACTACACGTTCAGCGGGATTTTAAATAACAGTTTGTTCATGTTAGGTCACGATGAAATTTAAAGGACACCCACAAAAATCCCTCAAAATGCTTGACTGACGGCTGAACGGTGAACGAAAAGTCACTCAGGGATGCCAATTGCTAGAAAAACAGTCGTAGATGTGGCTCAGTGGGCGTGTATCACTGTATTTCCCGCTGCGTGCGCCGTGCGTTTCTATGTGGGGTCGATTTAACATAAGCGTCAATTAGCGAATATAAGCGGTTTCCGGCTACGCCGGAGTGCCACACTAGCAATGCAAGAGAATCCAGCAGAGCTGGAGACCGCTTATAGGCGCTTATTAACGCTTATAGAAAGCCTAAATAAGGCCCCTTGATTCATTTTGTTTGTGTGTATTCTTTCAGGATAAAATAGTCAATAATTTAAAGGAGAGTTGATCCTGGCCCGAGCCCGGGAAAAGGGCCAAAGCTGGTTGAAAGGGCAAAGTGGTAGCAGGCAGCTCTATCACGGCTCAAAACAAGCCGCTTAGCCCGGTGTTCCTTCCCCGAGGGCATCAAAAGGGAACCAAATCGGCAGCAATCGTCGTAGAGCTATCTCCGTTGCTGAGGTAAGCCCTCGAACCGGAGCTTTATTTGCCGAGGAAAGGCAAGGGAGGCAGGATAAGAAGCGGCGCAAAGGATGATTTGCCAAACCCGTAAAATGCACTTAACTTTTTTGAACTATGAGCACCATTGAAACCATTGTCGAAGATCTCCGCTATCTGCCGAAAGACCGCTTTGCCGCTGCTGCGGAGGTTATCCACAAAATGCGTGAAGACTACTTGACCGAGCGCAACCGCATCATTGATGAAACTGCAGGTTCCATGAGTGAGGCCGAGGCCGCAGCCTTCCAAGAAGCTTTAACCGAAAGCCGCCGCATAGATGCCAACTGATTCCGGGACTCGCCCCGTCCTGCTCGACACTGGCGCAGTGATCGCGCATATGGTCGGGCATCCAGAAATCTCGCGGCGCATTAAGGCGGCAGAGCGATGCTTCCTTTATCTGCTCTGGGCGAACTACGCCACGGTGTCCACAAAAGCGAGCGGCAAGGAAGCACTAAAGAGGCCGCGAAAATCGAGCGCGTTTTAAGCATTGTTGAAATCCTTTATCCTGGAGACCAGACCGCCGACGAATACGGACGAATGATCGATGCCTTGGAAGCGAAGGGGAAGCGTATCCCCACAAATGACATCTGGATCGCGGCCACAGCTGCGCAATACGATTTACCGCTGTTAACCACAGATGCCCATTTTAAGCGGATCGAAGGCCTAGACATGATCCTTTTTACCCCCTGAGTGGACGCGATTAGCCGTTAAAAGATGAAACTAAAGTATCAAACGCCAGAGCTTTACCCCGCGCTAGACCCCATTACTGCGGCATTTTTTTGGCGATTAAAGGCAGTCGGTTCGATCCGAGGACATCAGTTACAGTTTATCTGAGGACATAGGTTACATATAAATGGCGCTTATGCTGTAATATGTGGGTGTCCTTTAAATTCTATCGTCAAGCTGGAGGTGTCCGAAGCTTTGGTGGCAGGGGGAATGTAACGAAAGAATTTCGAAGTTCACTGGTGTTGTTTGCTTGATCAGTTCAAAGATGCTTTCGCATTTCTTGTCGGCTGTCAGAAAGTGGCTGACTTTTGGCATCGTTTCGGCCTGCGCAAATAATTTGGTGTCGTTCGGTATGCCGTAAGTTTCTGTTTTTTTAGGCATCGGCACTTTCTCTTAAATCACTCAGCCATACGTCGGCATCGGCGACGCCGCGCCATGCGGGTGCGGCTTTTTCCATCAGTGCGTCCAGATAGGGTTCAGAATAGGTGGAGTCGTATTCAAACAGATCGACAAATTCGAGCGAGTTCCGGTCCATCTCAAAAGTTCTTAGGTTCTGGCGTCCCTTCACTCGGACACCGAATTTCTTGTAAAGCAGATTTCGGTCTTCGCTTTTCAGATATTGGCGATCCGAGGCGATGCGGAGAGTTCCAAATTCTTCCGTGTCGAGGTGGATGTTTGGGTTGCTCTTGCCGCCCGCGTTGGTGAGTTCGCCATAGAGGTAGAATTCGGCCTCAGCCCATAGGGTTTCGGTGCGTTCGTAATGGGTCGTTTTGTCGATCCGAAGCTGTTGCTGGTTCGCCGATAGCGTGACCACATAATCCTTGGCCACCGCGAAACGCTGAAGGCTCTCGATGGCGCTGGCGCTGCGGTCATGGAGAAAGTCGATACTCCCGTCCTGCCCTATTTGCCCGATTACTGCGCCGAAGCCGATCACCATCTGCATCAGGGTCTTGAAACGATGACGGACAGAGCCTTCCGTGATTTCGTAACTGATGAGCGGGCGCTGGGAGCGTTTCTCGGTAGGGAAGAGCAGGTCGGACGCCTGACTCAGAATCTCGCGGATTTCATCGATATCGACATGCTCAGGCCGAAGCTTCTGCGTGCCCACAGTGCCTTCCAGCTTGATTTCGATTTCTCCGAGCGCGTCCATGTCTTTAAGGTCGGCTATTTCTTCTTCGTTTTCAACCGCCAATTCTCTAAAACGCGTTGAAGTGGTTGCCGAGGAAGTGTTTGAGATTCCACTTTGTGGTGGTGGTGAGGGCGCGCTCTAGGCAGATGAAGAAGGGGCGGTCTTCGGTTTCGGCGAGTTCGCGCAGGCGCTTGATGGTGGCGTCTTGGATCGCTTCGTTCCATTCCAAGCAGACGAGGGCGCTGCGGCGGGCGTCGCGCACTTCGTAGATCGTGTTTTCGGTGAAGTCGTCGCATCGGGTGCGGGTGTAGTGGAGCTGGAAGCCGTTCTTGAGGCAGACTTCGTCGAAGACCGCTTGCTCTCCGTTTTCGTCAAGGGTGAGGAAGAACGCGCCTTCTTTATCGTCGATGTAGCGGCGCAGGGCGGCGACGTTTTCGGTCTCCGTCGCTTCGGGGTCGGGCTTGAACTCGCACCGCGGAAAGTTCGACTTTTGCAGCTTGTAAACTTTGAAGCCCGTGTCGGGAATTGGCTGCGGCTTGTCGCCGTAGCCTTCGATCACGCGTTTGACGCGTTCGATGGTGATGGAGGAGAGTGTATGTAGGTTGATCGATTTTGCTGGGCTATCTTCGGGAAGCAATTCTGGGATTTGGATGGATATGCAACGACGGTTGCCTTGATCCTCCATGTTTTGCTCCAGAACTGCTTCAGCTAGCGATCCAGATCCAGCAAAGAAATCGAGGACGAGGTCTCCCTCTTCAGCATTAGTCGTCATTTGAAGAATGCGTTTGAGCAATTCTATAGGCTTTGGGGTGTCGAAAGCTTCAACTCCGCCAAATACGGAAATAAGGTGCTTCTTCGCAGTGTCGGTGGTACCTACCTCACGCGCTTGCCAAAGCGTATGTGGCACTAGGCCATCATTTGATTCCGTCTTAAAGAGTTTCTCCCTTGGCACATTGTTTCCGTTCAGTCCAAACCAGATTCTATTGTCGTCGATTAATTCTTTCAGCCTACTTTGGGTAACGATCCAGCATCGGCCAGAAGGTGGATTTACTTGACGACCCGAGGGGGTTGTGACTGTGAAGAATTGTTCTTGTCTCCTTCCCGGGCCGGCTTGCGCATTCAGCGAAACGGATTGCCAGTCTCCTCGGGGGTCGTTGTCGGGGTTGGAGTATCTGGCTTCCACCTCTTCAGTAGTGGGCAATAAATTACGTCTTTGGGTGAAATGTGTTTTATCCGTTGCGTAGCATAAAATGTAGTCGTGATTGATCGAAAAAACTTTTCTGTTTTCACGCGTCGTTCGTTTTTCCCATAGGAAGTTTGCAACAAAATTTTCCTCTCCAAAAACTAAATCGAATATACGTTTGAGGTTTGTCAGTTCGTGGTCATCACAGGATGCAAAGATAACGCCGTCTTGGTGAAGCAAGGATCGAGCTGCAAGTATTCTCGAATGCATCATCGACATCCAATCTGAGTGAAATCTTCCAGAAGTATCTGGATTTGTATCGAGGGGGATTCCCTTTTCTGCGGCTCCGGTGTCTTCCCAATAGTTGGCCTTATTCCTCTTGTAGTCGTCGCGATAGATGAAGTCCTCGCCCGTGTTGTAGGGTGGGTCGATGTAGATGCATTTGACTTGCTCGCGGTAGGCGTTGAGGAGGAGTTTTAAGGTCTCCAAGTTTTCGCCTTCGATGATCATGTTGCCATCGGCTTGGTCGGGATGGACGGAGCGGGCTTCGTCGTAAACGAGGGTGGCAGTGGTGGGGATGAAGGCTTCGCGCTTGGAGGCCGCTTTACCATACCATTTGAATTCGTAGCGTTCGCTTTGGTGCACGTCGTTGGGCGCAACGAGTTGCGCAAGCTCGTCGGGGTTGAGGCGGCCTTCGTTGGTGAAGAGGTCGGGGAAGAGTTGCTTGAGTGCAGCGATCCGTTCCGCCTGTCCATCGGGCGTGGTGGGCAGGAGGTCGTTCAGCGTGGTGTGATCTTCGGGTGTAGTTGGTTGAGTCATGGCTGCTGCGCAGAGTGGTCGCGCCTTGCGCGAAGTGAAAGTGAAAGTGTGGCTTACTAGTCTTTGGCCTGGAAGTGTAAGTGGAAAAGACGTCGCTAGCGCGACATCGCTACAATCTTTGTTGTGTAAGTCATTCGGGTTTTGTGATCTGAGCCGCCGTCGCTTTTTGCAAGGTGGCGCCGAAGCGTGTGGCGGGGCCGAAAAAGCCCATGCCTGCGGCGGCGGCGTCCGCATTGTAATCGCCGGGATCCTCTTCAAGCTTGTTGGGGTTAAAACGGCTGACGGGTGCTTGGTAGAGCAGGGTGGTGTTGGCCGAAATGCCGAGTGCGTGGAAGTGCTGGATCGCGCAGAGGATCTTGATGCGCTCTTCGGCGGAAAGTTGGTCGATGTTATCGGTCGATTTGGTCTCGACGACGAGGTGGATCTCGACCTCTTCATCGTCGCGCAGCCCTTTGTGCGAAATGACGAGCCCGAAGTCGGGCGTGTAGGTGGTGGTGCCACCCTTGAGGGAAGGCACGGGGATTTTATACCAATCGGGCAGCTTAAGCAGGGCGCGGACTCGGGGGTGGCGGTCGGCCTCGTTGGCAAAGCGATTTTCAGGCAGGGAGTTGGCGTCGATGATGGCGTGGTCGTAGATGCCGGTATTGGGTGTAGGAACGACGGCGCGGTAGGTCTCGACGACATCTTTGAAGAGATCGAATCCATAGGCTTCGCCAGTGGGCTCGTAATTAATGGTGCGCACCATTTCGTTGATCGCGATGCGGTTGATGTGCTCGGTCGCGAGGTGGAGGTAGCGCGGTGGGTTGCGCACGAGCTGATCGAGGTTGGTCAGGCCTCTGACGATTTCGACAATGGTGGGGTAGGCTAGCGCGGTGTTCTCCGAAAGTTCCTCGATGAGGTCCATGGGCGAGAAGTCGGCGGCGAGGTCGACCGTTTCGCTGCCGGTGCTGGTGGCACGCGCTTCCTTTTTCGCGTCGAGTGCGTCGATCCGGGTCAGCTCGATTTCGGCTTGGTAATTTTGCAGGGTGATTTCGTTGAGCTTCTCGATACAGAGTTCGATAAGTTTTTCTTCATTAAAGCTGACGCTGTAGTCGGTGCGCTGGGAGAGGCGTTTCCAGAAGCGGCGGAAGGGATCGCCCTTGAAGCGCTCTTTATTGAGAGTCACTTTTTTTGGCTTCGGCTTTTTGCCCTTTGGGGCGTGGCGCATGGGGACATTGTGGTGAAGCTCGGACTGGTATTGGGTGACGAAGGTTCGGTAGCTCTCGTTGGGAATGACGGTGAGTAGGTTCGTTTCTTCGCCCTCGGGCGTGTCGTCTGTGTCGTAAATACGCTCGCCAGACTGATTGCGGCAGATGCGTAGGCCGCGCCCGATCTCCTGGCGCTTCTTAATGTCGGAGTAGGTCTGATTGAGGGTGGCGATATTGAAGACGTTTGGATTGTCCCAACCGACACCGAGGGCGGAGTGGGAGAAGATAAACTGGCGTGGGTTGTCGAAGGCGAGGAGGGCCTCTTTATCGCGTAGAATCTCGTCGTAGATTTCCCGCTGCTTGGCCATCGAGTTCTCGTTGTCGGTAAACTCGCCTGCATTGGTTTTTGCGAAGTAGTAGGCTTGTACTTCATGGACGAAACCTTCGGGCGGGTCTTCTTTGTAGAACTCGCGGTAGGCTCTGGGGAACTCTTCGAGGAAGAGCAGCTTGATCATGCCGTCGGGATCCATGTAGTTGGCGACGCGGTCGATGAAGATGAGTGAGAGCGGCTTAATGCCCTGAAGCTTGAGCTTTTCGACTTTCTCGAAATGACGGTAGCAGAGCCAGAAAAGTTGTTGGCGGAAGATGCCCTTAACGTCGCCCGTGGCCGTGTGGGGAGTGAGTTCGACGCCGTTGTGAAATTTAACCAGCGCACCGCCGCCGCGCAGACCTTTGGCTCGGATTTGGGAGATGGTGAAGTCGCGGTAGGAAATGTTTTTGGTGGCCTCTTCGAGGGAGTCACCGCTCTTCAGCCACTTGGTCTCGGCGTATTTGAAGCCGCTGGCCATCTGTCGCCAGGCTTTAAGCTTAGCCTTCGGCGAGCCGTTACCGGTCTGGATGTCGATGAGTTCAATTTTTAGAGTGGCCTCGTCGTTAATCTCGGCAACCGAGAGCACTTCGATTTTTTTGACGAGGCGCTGATTGTAGGCTTCGAAGGGCGTGAGGCGGTAAATGAGATTGCGGACGACTTTGTGCGTCGCGGAGTAGCGAAACCGCGCGACGGGATCGAGCGCATTTAGACGAGGGCGGAGATTGTCCGTGTCCATGCCCTCCTGTGGTTCGTCCATGATGACAATAGGGCGAACTTTGCCCAGAGCCTGCCAGTAGGAAAGGCCGTCCGGTGAATCGTCGCGTTCCTGGCGGTTGATGATCTTGTCATCCGCGCTGAAGGAGTGGGTAGTCATGATCATGACCTGTAGGTCGCTGCCCTCGATGAAGTGTTTTACCTTCGGGAGCTTCTTGCTGTCGTATTCGAAGGCGTGGAGCGGGATTCGGTAGATGCGCTCTAGCTGCGGGCGGAATGATTCGATGGTATCGAGCACACCTTCGCGGATCGGAACCGAGGGGACGAGAATGATAAACTTTGTAAAACCGTATTCCCGGGACAGCTCGTAAATGCTGCGGAGGTAAACGAGGGTTTTGCCCGTGCCTGTCTCCATTTCGATACAATAGTCGGGCTCGATGCAGAGCTTGGCTTCGCCTTTTGTAATTCCGTTTTCGGCGGCGATTTTCTCTACATTGGCGACGATTTCCTTCTGCTCGATATCGAGACGGTTGGGGAAGCAGTCTCCTTGAAACTCGAAATCAAAATAGTTGCGCTGTTGGCCTACAAACAAGCTAAGCGCGGCATCAATGGCCTGACGTTGATAGGGGAGTTCTTCGAGTTTAAATGACATGCTGCGCGTAAAGCTTGGAAGGTTGGGATTTATCGCATGATTGGCTAGATAAAAGAGAAATTATTGAAAATTTCTGTATGTCCAATTTTCTTTTCACGGAGCACTCGGAATGCTGATCGAAGAACTCAGTGCCAAGGCTCGCGCGGAAGAACTGAACCGGGAAGAAAAGGATCTGTATCGGAAGATCCGCAAAGCTCTCCAGTATCTTGAAACAAATATCGAATTCAAGAATTCACAGTTTTCGACTTGCCCCCATCTGGCCTGCCTGATTAAGGCTATGCAGTTTTTTAATTCTACACTGGCCACCTGTGTCAGTTTGTATTCGCCATTTTACCTCCTACCTTGCCACAGAAAAAAACGAAGCCCGCCAAGACAAAGATCTTTGTCCTTGATACTAATGTTCTCCTGCACGATCCGCAGTGTCTGAATAAGTTTGAGGAGAACACGATCGCCATTCCGGTCGAAGTTCTTGAGGAGCTGGACCACAAAAAGTCTGCGCCGGGTGAACTCGGTTTTGCCGCCCGTAAGATCCATCGTGATCTCCGGGCACTCTTTGACGATCAGCTCGGTGAGCCGCCCGAGATGAAGGGGAAGGGGAGTTCTGCCCTTAGTCGGGACCTGCCCAATGGTGGTCGACTGATCGTCGTGATTAACGATTATTTCATTGGCGGCGACTCTGGCAGTGAGGGTATGAAC
>Ga0307948_1002132_pt1 | contig 14328 bp, 20 predicted proteins | sample OrgLakmetagen280_FD_201824 | JGI IMG/M metagenome (GOLD analysis project Ga0307948, IMG submission 201824) | Saline water microbial communities from Organic Lake, Antarctica - #280 | ecosystem: Environmental > Aquatic > Non-marine Saline and Alkaline > Saline | place: Antarctica: Organic Lake...
GGATGGAAAGGAGGGCACGGAGGTGATGCGAGCGAGCAGCAGTTTGACGGGGGGGAGGAAGGAGAGGAAGGAGGAGACGGGGAGGATCCTGAGCAGGAGGACTACGGACAAGGTGCATTTTAATAGGCCTTGTGCTTGTGTGTGTGTGCGTGTGTGTGTGTGTGTGCGTGTGTGTGTGTGTGTGTAGATGGGGTACCCACAAGGTACGTTTGGAGTTGCCGTCGTACGTGTTGTGGAGTTGTAAGTACGTGTTAGTTTGTGCATGTGCGTATTGCACGGTGCAAGCTGGGATCTAAACATGTTGCTTAGTAAGCTTACGCCCTGCATATGGAATAGTTAGAGAGGTGTTAAATATGAGGGCTAAATGGGGTTTAGTTTAGAATTCCACATGAAAAAAAGTTTACTGAAGAAGGGAGTTCACAGTGCAATACTGGCTGCTTGATTTGCTTGGCTGCTAAATCAAGGGACAGTGCTCTATACACTGCAAATTTAACCGTGTTTTCAGTATATTCTGGTCGTATAGAAGGAGGAGATTTAGGTAATGCTTTTATTGAACCTGATTTGTTACGAATGCCTGTGCTGAGTCTCATAATTCCGCTTTAACGCCCACAACAATTTTCCACAATGCACACAAAGACACACGCCATACACAGCACACACTCAAGCGCACATACACACAACGCGTAACACGCACACTCGTAGGCGGCATTGTGCTAGATGACATTCCACGCACAGCCATTCAGCGAGATCAGGACAGTCAGGATCCACGGCTGGTGCAGGCAGCGGCGCGGTCAGCAGCCGCGGCAAAAAAGCAGATGCAGGTATGATCACAATAATGCCACAGACTTTAAGCCTCCTGTCGTGGCTTCAATGAAGGTAGCTGAGTTGATGGACACCAGATGCAGGTAAGATGACAAAGACCGCGTTGGAAAGCCTCACTCGTGAAGTTTGACAGGTCAACCAAAGGTAGCTGAGTTAAAGAATTCCAGAGCATCTGGTGAACAATAATTAATGCCATGCTCTTAATCGATTTAGAAGTCTGACTGAAGTTCGCTGAATTAAAGGCTGCTAGAGCAACTGATGTTGAGCAGGAATAAATGTTACAATGTTAAGGTTTTAGTCGTGGTGTTGTAGTGAAGCTAGCTGAGTTGAAGGACACCATAGCATCTGGTGATCATCCCCAAAGACTTGGGTCACCAGATGCTATGGTGATCACGTGTTGCATGCGTTGCGTCACCAGATGCTATGGTGATCACGTGTTGCGTGCGTTGGGTCACCAGATGCTATGGTGATCACGTGTTGCATGCGTTTTTTCCCTTATGGATGGTGCCTTTCCATGTTAGTTATGCGTGCAAAGTGTGTTACACACTACACAATGGACACCTGTAAGAGTAGAAAACTGGCATCTCCATCCTAGCCACAGGAAAAGAGAAGAAATATGAAGGGAGTGACTTTGTCAAGAAGAGCAAGGCTTGTAGTAAGTACTAGGTACCGCAGTTTTCCTTCTCCACTGCATGAAGGGGAAATAAGGAAGACCTTGAACCCTATGGTGATTTCTGAGAGGTGTCAATGCACTGCAGAGGGCGTGACTGTGGTATGGTAAACTAGCTTTCTGGTATGGTATATGACTGGTATGGTAGACTGGTATGGTAACTGGTAGACTGGTATGGTAAACTAGCTTACTGGTATGGTAAACTAGCTGTTTGCTGCTACGGATGCATTCCCTCATCTTTGTCTGTCCCTTGCTGCCGGTTCTTCCTTTGGGAAGGCATCACGTGAGTTTCAATTCAGCATATTTGCATCAGTTGGCGCTTACTGAGTTTTGCGATGTGGCATGCAACACAGCACTACGCACCGGCCCCTCCTCTTCAGCCTCCTTAGTAACTCCTTTGCTCATGTCCTCCAACGTAACTCCTCTTCCATCCAGTTAGATGTGTCATGTGGACCTTATTGTGTCATGGACCTTATTGTGTCACAGACCTTATGTCCATATTGTGTCACGGACCTTATTGTGTCATGGACCTTATCGATTTGAGGACCTACTCTCGGTGCTAACAGGCAACCAACCGCACCCCCACAATGCCATTAATGTGTCATGTGCGTACAAAGGGTTCATATTTCAAACATCGATCGACCAACACCCTCCTCACGGTGGGTGTTTTGCGTCACTCTACAGGCAACCAGCTCCGACCCCACAATGGCGTACCTGGAAGCCATGGAAGCAGCAGAAAGGAGGGATGCGGGAGGGAGCTCCAGACCAAGAGCAGGGCCTCTTCAGCTGAACCCAAGCCAGGTGAGCTAACCAGAACCACGGAGCAGTGATGGTGTAGTAGGAAGGAGGACATCATGATGGGTACGACGCATTTGTTTTACGTTTAAAAGACGCATCAGCTTCTGCAGCTCCAGCTACAGCTCCAGTAGAATTAAGCAGTGAATGTGTAGTAAGAAGGAAGGCATCATGATGCAGTAGAGCTGAAGCAGTGAATGTGTAGTAAGGAAGGCATCATGATGGGTACAACAGATCAGTTTTATGTTATTTACGACGCAAGGAAGAGCCCCATATATGAGAGCAGGCTTGCTTCAGCGCAACTCCATGAACAGGAGGCAAGACGTGATGAAGCAGAGAAACGTTTGGTTGTGATGTAACAGTTTGTGTGGACTTTTGGTGAGACTGCGTAAGCAGGTGACAAGATGTGATGCAACAAATTGTTTGGATAACAAATAACAATGTTTGGGTATGATACAAGAGTTTGTGTAGACGTGCAAGCAGTATTCCTTTGATGTTCAGCCATCCCTTTCAGAGTGCGTAGGTGTGGGAAGTAAGCATCAAAGCAGGGGTGCTGCAGCAGCTGCATCCTAGCTGGGATTGCACGCAAGAAATCAATCAAGCAATTACACGCTAGTCACCTATCAAGCAATTGCATGCTGGTAATCAATCAAGCAATTGAACGCTGGTAATTAGTTAAGCAATTGCACACTGGTAATCAACCAAGCAATTGCATGCTGGTAATCAATCAAGCAATTGAACACCGGTAATCAATCAAGCAATTGAACACCGGTAATCAATCAAGCAATTGCACGCTGGTAATCATTCAAACAATTGCACGCTAGTCATCAATCAAGCAATTGCACGCTGGTAATTAATTAAACAATTGCACGCTAGTCATCAATCAAGCAATTGCACGCTGGTAATCATTCAAGCAATTGCACGCTAGTCATCAATCAAGCAATTGCACGCTAGTCATCAATTAAGCAATTGCACGCTAGTCATCAATTAAGCAATTGCACGCTGGTAATTAATCAAGCAATTGCATGCTAGTCATCAATTAAGCAATTGCACGCTGGTAATTAATCAAACAATTGCGCTAGTACCCAATCAAGCAATTGCACCCTGGTAATCAATCAAACAATTGCACGCTGGTAATCAATCAAACAATTGCGCTGGTAATCAATCAAGCAATTGCGCTAGTACCCGATCAAGCAGTTGCACGCTAGTACCCAATTGAGCGCAACATGATAAGCGGTTGTTGTTTCTAGAAGGTTCAAGTTGTCACCGTAATAAGCACTGCTACATGACTGGTCCCTTGTTGCAGAAAAAGTGTAAATTTAGGCAGTAAAAACCACTGCAACCTGCGTTTTCCTTTTTTGCACGAAAGGTGACTGGACATACCTAAGTAGGCAATGAAAGACCACTTCCCATTTTCATTTTCAAAAGGAGCCACTTTGGTACCGAGTACTGTAGTAGTCCTCCATCACAAAAAGAACACAAAAAATCGGGATCAGGAGGGTTGCAAGCTTGGCCTAAAACCAACTCAGCACCCTTTCGGCAGAATGTTCTACAAGGATATTGCACAGCATTGGCTTTTTTGTGCACCATGCTCTTACCTCACACACACGCACACACACACACACACACACACACACATACACATACGCACACACGCCAAGTGCACCACCTTGCTGCGCACAGGCGAGGTAGCAATGCCCGCCCCTCTCTACAACGGCAGCTGTCAGCCCGCCACTAGACGTGCACACATAGACACATACATACACGTCATGCACACAACTTGATCGTGCACAGAGACAGCAGCAAGACTCCCCTTCTGCAGCAATAGTGGCCAGCCCATCACTTGACCCACACATACAAACAAACACACACATACACAAACACGCACGGCATGCACACCACGTTATTGTGCGCAGGCACGGCAGCAAGGACCCCCTCCACAATGGCAGAAGCCGTCAGCCCATAACTAAACACACTCAAACACGCACAGCATGCACACCACATTATTGTGCGCAGGCACGGCAGCAAGGCCCCCCTCCAACAGCAGCTGTCAGCACAGAGCTGCGCGCCTCAAGTGTGGAGCGCCTGGTGCAGCATCTCGGTCGTGCGCCTTGTGCCTTGTGTCTTGATGCAGCCGCCCTGCGCATTGTGAGTGGGGGGGAGGGTTATGCGATGTGGAGGCAAGGGTTGGTATTGCCTTTTGCTATAGATTCATTTTTAGCATTGACGGACAGGCCAGCCAAACCAGGCCAAAAAAGGAAAGTAATGTACAAAAGGAAGCTTGCGCATCCGAAGATGTCATTACTGCCAATAAATTAGTAGAGGCAAGTTCACACTTTGGAAAATGTGTCACGCAGACCTGCTAGTAGCCAAGTGGCTCCCCAGTTGGTCACAGTGCGCAACACACATGTTTTGCGGATCAGGGGACACACAGGAGGCGGGCGCACAAACATAGTGTGCATGCACACACACACACACACACACATACACACACACGCAACACACACACACACACACTCATACCAAAAAAATTCAATTGTCAAGCACAAGCAAAGGTGAACAGCCCTTGATGATGTGCACATCATCAAGCAAGTTGCGGCCACAATACAAAGGTGCACATTACACAGGTGCAAGTCCAGCCACATTACACATACCAACTCGTGCGCACAAAGACTCCAATGTAGTCACACATATTTCCAGAAAAACTTGCTTGGGCCAACTTGTATTTTAAGTTAGGAGTGGTGGTTTTAACAATTGCTCTTATCACGTCTCATCTATTCGCACACGCACGCATGCACGCATGCACAAACTACAAATATTTGATATGTGTTTGCAAGTGGTAATGACCCCCCCATGCATAAACTAAGGGGAAGCAGAGACGGAGACGCTGCCGTTGGACGGTGGTGGAGTACCCATATTGCAGGCGGATTTAATCCTGCCACCCTGTAGAGTCTTAACCACTAGGCTCTCAGGGTAACTACCCAAGACCCACACACACACACATACGTGTCTGTGACAACCCAGCACTAATGTTGAAAGAATTCAAAGCAGAAGACTAACCTTAACCCCACATGCACACATTACCCACATTTATCACATGCACACAAACCCACATGTGTCACATGCACAGGTGGCAGTGTCAACTGAGGGTGCAATACACAGTCAAGCACAGGGGCACCGCCAGTCGTACACCGGGCTGCTTTCCAGGACTGCTGCAAGGTTTGATAAAGATTTTTTTGTGTGCTTGCTATGGCTTATGTATAGGCTTTTGCTATGTGTGCGTGTTTGTAATTACACCCCATCCCAGGATTTTGTACGTTTGGGTGCTTCCTTGTATGAGCTCTCGATGCAGTATTAAACAAAGTTGCGTGGGTCATGCTTGAAAGCATCCAGCCTCGATTCTGAGCAAGTTGTTTGTGTTATTCAAATCACCTGAGCAACAATGTAGGGAAAAAGCGCAGAACACACACATACACACACACCAGGGATAATTGCTAGGAAGTGACTTTTGAAGAAGCTCCGATGCTGATCCATAATGCTACGCAAGGTTCTATTTATAGGCTCTTATAAGTTTGCCGGCCTTTTATGCACTCCTGTCTGTATGGCTCTCTACAAAATCTTGCACAGTCACTAGGGCCACTTTTCCCAATACTCTTGGTACTAGTACCGTAACCTCATTACGTGCATGCATGCTTGCCTTTTGCATTGAACACACGTTGTCCTTGACACTAAACTCTTCTCGAGTTGTACCCATCTTTTTCACCTAGCCATAATTAACACTCACCTTGTACGTATTCACAGGACCCACTTCGAACTACATGCTCCAGGTTCGCCAGCCCTCCCTTTCTGCTCTCTCTCTCTCTCTCTCTCTCTCTCTCTCTCTCTCTCTCTCTCTCTCTATCTCTCTCTATCTCTCTCTCTCTCTCTCTATCTCTCTCTCTCTCTCTCTCTCTCTCTCTCTCTCTCTCTCTCTCTCTCTCTCTCTCTCTCTCTCTCTCTCTCTCTCTCTTTCTCTCTCTTTCTCTCTCTCTCTCTCTCTCTCTCTCTCTCTCTCTCTCTCTATATATATATATATATATATCTTCAAATGCAGCCCCCCGATGGTCTTTCAAAATACAGCAGGAAACCTTACATTGTACATGCCCGTTTGGTACACACCTTGAATTACACACCTTGTACCTCACACACACACACACACATACGCACACGCACACACACGCATGCACACACATACACATACATAAACATCCTGAACTACATTCTCCAGGTTTGCTAGCGCCCCCTCAGTGCTCTCACTCCCAATGCAGCTCCTCCACGGTTTATCAAACGGCAGCACTTCCAACATCGTAAGCAGCAGTGGCAGCAAAGGGGCCAACAGTCACCAGGAAGGGCAGCTTCGAATGCTGGGGTCTCTGCTGCTGGCGGAGCTTGCGGCCTGCAAGCATCAGGCAGAACACCTTTTGAATCCCAATCCTGGTGGAGTGTCATCAGGAGCAGCAGCACCTACAGCAGCAGCAAATAGTGCAGTAGCACTGCCACCTGCAGCAGCAGCAAACAGTGCGGGAGCGGGAGCAGCGCCACCTGCAGTAGCAGCAAACAGTGCAGGAGCAGGATCAGCAGGTGCAACGGCAGCAGCGTCAGGTAGGCAGACCTGCATTTGTGTGTGAGATCTGAGTCATAAGCAAGTCGTGAGGGAGGTGCTGGGTCTTGGGCAGGGGGCATGCCAGAGAGCGGTACAGGAAGGGACCTACAAATGTGTCATGCAAATGTAGGGCGGGGAGGGATTGGGTGATGAGGCCTGGATTTTGGGCCTTGCCTTTTCCTCTTCTTTCACGAATGGCCTAATTAATGGCTTCTCAAAAAACGATAATGCCCTTTTCTGGAGGAGAGAACAAGTTGAATTCAGTGTCAATAATGTCCACCATCTTGTTATATTTTTGTTTCTCTTCTGTATCCTGCAATTGCAGCCTTGCTGACTCGCATGGCAGCGCTGCAGAATCTTCCGTGTGTGCCGTTAGATGTGCTGAAGATGGGCGTCGGCAAAAGCGCAGGGGATTTGAGAAAGAGCTGTAAGCAGCTGGCCGGCTGCTTTCCACAGGTATGTGTGTACGTGTATGTATGCGTGTATGTGTGTGTGTGCTGTGAAGCAATTGTTACATGCTTTTCCTCTATGGCCTATGTGCATGCCTGTGCGCAAAACAAACTCGCCCTTGTAGCAAATGCTGTTCCATGGGTGTGTCCCTGCATTCTGCGTGCTGAGCTCCTCTACGCCTTGTGTGATTCGCAACTCTCAGAACCCACCTCTTTCCCCTTCCTTTCTTTTGTGTCTGTGTCCTGTCTTAGTGGTGTCCTGCTGCCTCTGCCCTGCCTCTCTGAGGATCTGATGTGTGTGTGCCCCTCCTTTCTTTCATGGTTCTGATGTTTCTGTCCTTCGCAGCGCTGACCGTGACTGCCTTGTCTCTGTGTGGTGCACTGTCTTTACATGGAATGTGTGGATGTGTGTGTGTGGAATCCTGTGACTGTCCAGTCTCTGTATGGTGCACTATCCTTGCAAGATGCTCTGTAATCCATAATACTTACACATGTGTGTGTATGTGTATGTGTGTGTGTGTATCTGAACATGCTTTTGAACAGTTTTGTTTTTTTCCTCACGTTTGACCGTTTCTAGTGAGCATGATCTCGTTTCTTTTCCACACCCTTTAGTACCTTTGTAAACTGAGCTGTGTGTTTTCTCTGACAACTTCCTTGTTCCTTTCAATTCATCGCTTCCAGGTAACTGCGGCCGCAAACAATTTGCTGGAGACTTGGAAGCAGCACTCCAAGGTGTAGAAGTGCAGAACGCATTGCCTATGGTCTTTCAAGATGTATTTTCTCTGTGATGGTATCGTCGAGCTGTTTATGAATTACCATAGTATGTCGGTGTGTTGAGTCTGTACTCATGCTCCGAAAGAAATTTTGAACTGCCTTCCTGAACTTAGCCATTGACGTTTAGTTTGTGCAATTGTGAAGGTTACGTCACGTCAATTACGGTTGTGACTAGTGGAAATGTCCACCTTGGTTAATGGCCTGATCTGCACTGATTGCAACTGTGAGGACAACTTTGAGGATTTGCTTGGCTTTGTGCCATACATAAGTCATTTAGTCTCAGTCAACTGCTAGCTCAATTACCAATTGTAATTATCTGTACAGTAGAATATATCTAAAATTGCCTGTTTTCTTACTGTTGCATCAAATGCTGGCTGCTTCCCCAGCTGGGCTAGATAAATTGCTTTCATTTGAGTGTTTGACGCCCTTTGATCCAGTCCGTCCCTCCCCCCTGGTAGGAACTTAAACAATACACATTACTTGAACCGCTGCCCGCATGTTTTTCATTTCCTCGATGGTTTAAATTTACGTAATTTTGTCCACAATTTTGTTTTAACAAGCCATTTTGGTACGTCTCACTTGCAACCACCAGAAGGCAAAAGCATAACTTCTTGAAAAGGGTGCTTGTGTACCAGTCCTATGCATCGTGCATGTGATGCTACAGTACTCTCAAGTAGCATCAATCTGGGAAGGCTGCTCAACCTATGAGAATGCGTAAACCTCAAAACAAACCACGTAATACTAGTAAAAAGGGATTGTGTGACGCATCTGGAATAATGCCAAGAATATGAAACGTAAGAGCAGGAAGGCAAATAGACCACTGATAAGGGAAGCAAAACGCTGGGTGATCCAGCAACGCCTATCAGCCCAACACACGTGGCTGCTGGTTTCCCCCTTTTATAAACCCTTTGTTGTTGTTGTTGTTGTTGTTGTTGTTGTTGTTGTTGTTGTTGTTGTTGTTGTTGTTGCTGTTGTTGTTGTTGTTGTTGTTGTTGTTGTTGTTGTTGTTGTTGTTGTTGTTGTTGTTGTTGTTGTTGTTGTTGGCGTATTACATAGGTCAAGGGGAGATAGCAAACTCCCTGCTACGAGGTTGAAACGAAACTGAAAGTCTGAAAGTTGATAAATAAAAAGGGAGCAAGATACGCAGACTGGAAGAGATAAAATAAAATAGGGGGGACAACCAGGTTGATGAGAAGAAGGGCAAAACGTAAACGAGAAGGTCAAGTACGGGAAAGAAAGAAGGAAGGAAAGCCTACGTACTCTGGTGCCTACGTAAAGAGAACAAGGTTTAGAGCAGCCATGCCAGGCTGGAGGCCTTTGTAATCCAAACTAAATTAAACTTTAGAAAGGCAGGGTTAGTAAAGAGTAGAGGGACAACAGCTACACCACCGCGAGGCACTCAACATAAAAACTAGGGAACCCTTTGACCGCTGATAAAGGGAATACGCATTGAGCTGTTAATGGTAGCTGTTGGGACCCAGTAAGCCTTATTGTAGTCTGCTGTGACTGAGTTTGACTGTGATCTGTAAACCCCTACTTTGAAAGTCATGTTTGGGGGAGTTCATGACATAGCTACCCTCTCATCTTATAACAAGTTCTGCTACGTGTGTGGCAGAGGAGGTATGTCAGTTTAGTTGGGGGCAGTTCATGACATAGCCTGGCTAAAGTTAAATGGGTTAGCAAGTTACAAATTTGTCTCCCACGCCCGAGAATACAATGTGGAGATTAAGGGCTCCTTACAGATGGGTACAGAGGTCTTTGTGACGAAGATCGTCTGGGATTGATTACCGGTAGTTAATTTATTACGGTGGAACCCTTGCTGAAAGCACAAACATGTTTGGTCATACAGCAGTCTCTCAATGGCATGATGGTACAATTGAACACATTAGACACGCTGTGTGTCTCAGAAGCAATGCCAAAACACATTTATAGACAGCCGACTTTCAGGCAAGCACGTCCATGTCAACACTCAGTGGCAGCGGCGCAAAATATGAATAAGCTTTTCCTCATACCAACTATATAATGGCCAACACAGCACATCATATATGCTATACCCTCAGCAACAACATTGGCATGTACAACACATAACGCGCTCGTGACAGCGCCACTGTTTGCTGCGTCATTCCGTTTGCCGGCTATGATGGCACTCCCTTCCCTGCAGCATCATCCACAACACATCATGCGCTGATGGCCGCCACCCCCTTCTTTGCGGCATCGTCCAGGTCATCGGCGGTGATGATGGTCATGCCAGACGACTTGAGGATCTCCTTGCCCTGCGCGACATTGGTGCCCTCCAATCGCACTACCAGGGGCACAGGCAGCGCCACCTATGTGCGTGTGTGTGCGTGTGTGTATGTGTGTGTGTGTGTGCGTGTGCGTGTGCGTGTGTGCATGTGCAAGTGTGTGTATTTCGTTGTTGGCAATGGTTCTCATAAAAAAAGTGTCAAACCTTATAACGTATAGGGCAGAAAGGACGGGATGGGACCTCAAATTCCACACGAAAATAGTTTACACACAAGTGGAGCGTGAAGCACCAAGTCAAAATGCCTACTCGCTTCTTAGCACAAGACGTAACACACAACACATAACCTCTGCAAGTGTATAAGGATACCAGGTCCAGCATTGGCTAGAAATGCGTCACGTGAATTAACGGCACGTTGCACAGAAACGGTGCCAGCGACTCATGCACTCCGCCATACTAGCTACCACTGCCAGCATGGTGCCCATTCTTTTGTCAGTTCAGCACGCACAACAAAGCCAAAGGTCCAGGAGAGACATCCTTGCCCATTCCGGCATCACTGACAACCTCAGCGCAGGTGCCGTGCGTCCACAACAGCAGCACTGACAATCAATCAATCAACGTCCACAACAGCAGCACTGACAATCAACCAACGTCCACAACAGCAGCACTGACAATTAATCAACGTCCACAACAGCAGCACTGACAATCTCAGCGCAGTTGCCGTGCGTCCTCCAGCTCACCCCACCCACCTGCTTGGCTGCACTGACGATCCCAGCGGCAATCACATCACACTTCATAATGCCGCCTGCGCAGTTCATGTTGTAGAGCACACATTTTCTGACATGTGACACATTTGCACTTGAGCACACAAACACACACACACACGCACGCACGAGGCCAAGTCTGATGGCAAGCTTTGCATGTTGTGCTATGCGAGCATCAGGCAAAAGGGCAGAGCGCCGTGCTTTGAAATTTGAAATGTGGGTGTGCATGAAACTTGAACCTGAGAGGCCGCAACTGGGCGGGGTACATCATGCATGCAATTAGTATGTTTGCACAGCACACAGTGTACACTGCGGTTGTGTCTACCACGGTTATAAACTGCGGTTGTAAGCCACGGTTGTGTGCTCAATCACAAATGATATTTTACTTGAAAGTCACTCTGCATACAAGGTTCAAGCAGGCTGTTGGTGGGTACTAGGGTTGGCCAGAACTGTATATATATATACGCTGTATGTGACCATACATGTGATGAAATCCCTGCAAAATATACCGTTTTACACCGTTTATGTATGGTGCTGGCCAACCCTTGGCGGTACTCACCGAAAATGTTGACCAAGATGGCCTTGACTTGCTTGTCGCTCAGCAGAATGTTGAAGGCATCAACGACCTGTCGTGCAAGCAGGGGTTTTTATGAAGACAAAGGCAGCTTGGAGAAGAACAGTTCTCCATGGTTTAAGCGTAAAAAGGAAAATGGCAGACATTTGACAGAGACAAGTGAGGGAGCGTCGCTAGCGACGCTGAGAAATGGCGAAGCCCATCACGCGCTCAACGTGTGCGTGCATATGCATGTGTGCGTGTAAGTGTGAGTGCGCGCTTGCACACGTGTGTGTGTGTGTTTATGTACGCGCGCGTGTGTGCCTGTGTGTTTGTGCGTGTGTATGTGTATGTGTGTGTGCGCGCGCCTGTGTGTATACGCGCGCGTTTGTGTATATGTGTGTGCGCGTGCACATGCGTGTGTGCGTGTGTGTGCGTGCACATGTGTGCGTGTGTGTGCGCGTGTGTGCAGGCACGCCTGTGTGTGTGTCTTGCTGCCCCACAGATGCTGCAGTGGTGTACATGGCGCTGTGCTGGAGTAGCTATTGCTGAAGCAGGCGTGAGGATGTGCGGCTGCTGCTGTTCCCTGTCTGTTGAGAGGGCAGGTGCGAGCATGGTGCCATGATGTCTGAACTTGGTTTAACAAACAGTGCGCAGCAAGCACCTCGGCTTCAACAAACAGTGCGCGGCAAGCACCTACACCGTGCTGTCCATGCCCCGCGAACGGTCCACGCCAACACGGACCTTGCTCCTGATGGGACCCATCCAAGCAAACTTTTGCGCATCATGAACCACATCTGACTAAACTAAACTTATTTAACTTATCAAAATTAGTGTAACTTATTTCTGCTTGCATGGTCAACCGTTAATTTTGCAGCCGGAACACTACCAAGGACCCCTGGCGCAGCATCTGCAGCCAGGGAGGTGTGGTGATGGATGCTGCACCAACAGGAAGTAGTCCGGGGGCCTGGCTGAGGAATACTGGGCAGCTTCCTGGAGCTTCCAAACATAAAATGTTGCTCTAAAACTTTGCACACGGCAACCCAGGGTCCCAGAATTTATCTGGTGCGGTGAAAGTTTTGTTAGGAGTTTATGTCGAGTTTCAGCCTGTGGGTGGCCTGGGTGAGCCTGGGGAGGCCTGTGTGAAGTGTGGTGGGAGGCCATCAACGCTAGGGGCTCACGCCCCCACGAGGGGGGCTTCGCCAAAAAGTGTCAGCCTCAGGTCTACTAAACAGCAGCTGACTTGGCATATACATCGTTCAGCAGCAAACAACTCGGAGTGTTGTGTAGCCCCCTGTGGCTGATACAACCGTGATGATGTACTGTTGCACATGCAGTCTGTAGTATGTATCATGCGTGTCTTGTCACCTATAGATAAGCACAACACCTCAGCAAAAGCCTTACTGTTCTCCCGCATTCTACATGACCAGTTCCTGCTTTTCTGATTAGCACACCCTGCATCCAGGAGATCTGCGGTGCCGTAGCGTGAGACAGCTCGACCCATCATTGCAACTCCCACATGCGTCTTGGTACGCATCCCACATACTTCTCGTGTGTGTGTGTGTGTGTGTGTGTGTGTGTGTGTGTGTGTGTGTGTGTGTGTGTGTGTGTGTGTGTGTGTGTGTGCGCGTGTGTGTGTGTGTGTGTGTGTGTGGGTGGGTGTGTGTGTGCGCGTGTGTGTGTGTGTGTGTGTGTGTGTGTGTGTGTGTGTGTGTGTGTGTGTGTGTGTGTGTGCGTGTGTGACTTCTCCGTAAGCAGCACACCACCAGAGCGCTCCTCTCTCAACATCTCTCATCCTCTCAACTCCTGCTCCGTAATAGAACCCAACAAAACCAATTTTCCTACTTAGTTCCATGGTTGCAATTCCATACGCTTCAATTTTCACTACTAAGTTCCATCGTCACAATTCCATACGCTTCTCGCCAGCAGCACACGATTTGAGCGCTCTTCTTTTATCCTTCATTAGTTCCATAATCACAATTTCATACGCTTCTCGCCACAGCTCAAGCGCTTCTCTCACACAGTTCGAGCGCTTCTCTCACACAGTTCGAGCGCTTCTCTCCTCTCTCCGCAAAACCCCACGCTCACCTGCTTCTCTGTGGCAGCACCGCCCACATCCAGGAAGTTGGCGGGCGCCCCCCCGTGCAGCTTGATGATGTCCATGGTGGCCATGGCAAGGCCAGCTCCGTTGACCATGCAGCCAATGTTGCCCTCCAGACCAATGTAGTTCAGGTCAGCCTTGGCGGCAGCGACCTCGCTGCAGGCAGGCAGGCAGGCAGGCAGGCAGGCAGGCAGGCGGTTAGTGATATCGTTTGCACGTTTGTGTGCGTGTCTGCGTGAGCGTGTGCGTGTATGTGTGTGTGAGTGCGTGTGCATGCCTGTGTGTGTGTTTGCGCACGTGTATGTGTGCGTGTGTGTAATTGTGTGTGCGTGCCTGTGTGTGTGTGTGTGCACGCCTGTGTGTGTGAAAAAATGTATTGACCGCCAGGAGGCTGCAGAAAGCATAACTTTGGACGGCACATGTCAAACCGATTAAAATTTATATATTCGGAATCCTGGTGTCGAGAGCTATCGATTGGTATATATATGGGTCCAATCGGAGGGGGGAAGGTCCGGG
>Ga0307948_1002135_pt1 | contig 14322 bp, 25 predicted proteins | sample OrgLakmetagen280_FD_201824 | JGI IMG/M metagenome (GOLD analysis project Ga0307948, IMG submission 201824) | Saline water microbial communities from Organic Lake, Antarctica - #280 | ecosystem: Environmental > Aquatic > Non-marine Saline and Alkaline > Saline | place: Antarctica: Organic Lake...
CAAGCAGTTCAGTGATTCCTCCTACAAAGGAGATGGCAAGACGGTAACAGAGGAACAAAGCTCGACGGTAAGGGAAATCCTGGTACGCATGATACTTCTGATACATCCAAGCATCATCGATTCTTCTCTGCCCAGCCAAACTCTCTGATACACACACACGCATACACACACATCATGCAACACGCAAGACAATTGTGCACTCCTTGGCACCTGCAACATACACAAATACTTGTAGCGCGTAATCCCAAAAAAACAAACGCAGCAAGCGTTTGATGTTTCCATGCATTCTCACAAACACAAACACACAAACATATATGAGCAATGCCACACAGCACCCACAAACACACACCATAGGTAGCCTGGAGTTCCTAGGTGAGGGGGAGGGGTGTCGCACAGACGCAGCCATGGACTGTGAAGCCTGAAGGCCCCGTGTGGATGGGGAGGGCAAGCGTGTGGATGGCAAGTGCTGCAGGGTGGAGCGTGGGGATTGTTCGCAGGGCTGGGATGTGCGTGTCTGCGTGAGAAAGAGCGAGGAGGGTATGATTCAGTGTTAATTATGCTGTGCTGTGCTGTGCTGTACGCCTGCGCGAGTGTATGCGTATGTGTGCTTGCGTGTGTGTGATTGTGTGTGTGTGCACATGTGTGGTTTGTATGAAAGTGTGCGTTGGATAAAAAAGGTGTGAATGGGTATGTCATTCAATGTAGTGCACATGAGATTTCCCTGAGGAGTGTCTGGTCAGAAGCGTGCAACAGCAGTAAGGCAGTCAAAGGAAATGTCCTAGGCAACCACATGACCATAACGACAAAGCATTCTTGCATTGTGCTTATGCAACTCTTTGCAATTTAGAAACAATAGTTTAAGAAGCCGTCTTTGAAATACATAGCTCAAAATCATGGAGTTTGCACACACAGAAGGCAGCGAGTAAAGCAATGGACAAAGCACAGGAGAGCGTGCTAGTGATGAGAAAGGGTGAAAGCAGAGGGACAGTCAGTGCGCTCTACAGGGCAGAGGCACTGAAACTCACCGAGCTCTGGCGTGCTGGAGGCAAGGGAGGGGGCTTCTGTGCTGACGTGGAGAGCGAGGAGGAACGAGGGGTGAGGGGCAGGCGGGCAGAGGCAGAGGGGGCGAGGCGTTGAGGGGTCACCCCTGTGTGCGTGTGTGTGTTTGCGTGTGTGTGTTGTGCGTGTTGTGTGTGTGAAGAGAGGCGTAAGGCTATATCGGGTAAAACATGCATTACCTGAGGGGATGACAAAAGGAAGCAACTGAGCATTCCATGGGGGACGTATATACATACACAAACCACGATAATTTGTTAACAGTTTCCACAAAAGCTTGTCGTTCTTGAGCCAAGAGCATGAGGAGACATATAAAATATGAAGAGCAAAGCATGTGACTAATCATCAGCAGGTTCATACATGCGCATACCCACACCCCCACAGCCACAGCCACACCTGAGCTCATTGTTGCGGAACGCCTGAGGCTTTGCGATTGGCTGATGCTCATGCGGTGCTGCTCGTTGCTCTTGGCCTTCAGTCTATTCTCTGCTACCATGATTTCTTCGCCCTTGCGCTGCACGCATGTGCCGCAATAAAACAGGGGAGTTGGCAACAAGACAGGCAGGAATGGGTTAAGAGAATTTGGTGTAATTGATCACAATTTTGCTATGTAAAGAAATTTACATAAATCCATGAGCACCTATCAACTACAGCATTTATCAGGGCTTGAACATGAACACCACAATCTATCACACTTCACAAGTATTGAAACAAAAAAGCGCACATGCACGAGTATACACACCTTGAGCTGCAGGCGCTGCTGCCGGTTCTCTGCCTCCAGGTGGGAAATGCGTGTGCGTGCTGCATCTGCTGCTCGCTTCAATGCAGATGCCTCCTGGGCGTGCTGTCGAGCACTGCGCTCATTCACAGCGGTGCGGTCAGCCAAGCGGCGCCTCAGAGCGTCCTGCAGCGTTTGTGCATGTGTGTGCATGTGTGTGTGTGTATGTGTGTGCATGTGTATGCGCGTGCACGTTTGCAAGTACTTTGGCGATAGGCACGTGTCTGGGCAACTCCGTTCAGGAACTTCACAATATCAAGGAGTGAAGGGTTTATCCAGTTCGTCTCTTTCTCGCTTAACAAGCCAGCCTGCTCTGCCAATCTTCCCTTCATTGCCTGTCAACAACAAAACAGCAAGCTCACCTGTTCCATCTTCATGCTCTTCAGCTCTGCTTGTACAGAGGCAGCCTTGGAGGCATTTCTTTGACGGTCACGCTCGGCACCCCGAGTGCCCTCCACCTCCATCACCTGACGCCTCAGCAAAGACACCTGTGTGTGCAAACATGTGCATACGTGTGCGCGTGCTTGCCTGCGTGTGTCAATTCATACACCAATTTGGTTACTTGCAGGCAGGTGCGGCTTTTAACAAGCTTTAAGTGCGTCAATCTTGGTAAGTGAGAGAGGTTGTGTGATTTCTGCATCAGTAAGTGATTTCTGCATTAGTAAGTGATTTCTACATTAGAAAGTGAAAGAGGTTGTGTGATTTGTGCTTGCATTTTTGTACTTCTTACGCATGTGTCACTCACACACAGACCACAGACCTATACACTCCAGGCCCCCTCACCTGTGCCTGCGTCTCTATGCACACCTCTTGTATCTCATGTATGAATCAAATGACTCACATACAAAGACAACCGCATAAATACACGCAAAACACTAGGCCTACTCACTTGCGCCTGTGTCTTGTTAATACGCGCTTCGTGCTTTTCGCGCATGGTGCCCTCCATGCCTGCCAACTGGGTGCGCAGTGTGGCGGTCTCCTCCTCACGACTGGCAATCTCTTGCTCTAACGTGGACATGCGCTCCTAAGAAGGAAGCAGCGCACAAAGGATGTACAGCATGCAAAGTAAGACGTACAGGCCAACCCAGTTTAAGGTATGCTCGTATGCTCACGGTGCCAGCACATCAACACATGAGAGAGGGAGCGCAGGGCCAACAGAGAATACAGTGTGAGGTGTAAAGCTATTGGAGGGGAAGACTTTGATGAATTCTTGACTATCTGGGACATGCTTCTTTTAGGCAAATGCATTATTGCCACCCGTGTAGAACTGTACCATGATAGCATGTGCCATGTAAGCAGAACAAATTTCACAAAACGGTAAAGCTGCGAGAGTACTAACCTCCTTCCTCTTTTTTAAACCAGAGCTCACTCTTTCAAGAGCACGCACACTCTTTCAAAAAATGCCGCAAAAGGGACACACCAAATACGGACCAAAGCACACTACATACGGACCAAAGCACACGGACCAAACATGTTAAAAGGGTGTATGCGTCATACAAAGCACTATTACGTACATTGAGTGCGTTGTTGGCCTCCTTTGCCCGCTGCTCCTCTGCCTGCAGCTCCTGGATGATGCTTTCCTGCTGACTAATGCTCGCGCACAGTGTGGCCATGCGGTTTTCAAGGGCGCTGCGTACCAGCTCAAAGTCTTCCTGCAATCACATTGAAGCAGAGTCAACAAGGTTATTAGCTGGTTATTTGTGAAGCGTGCACAGATGCAGATCTCAATCGTAAATCTACAATCAAGCGCACTGTCTAGGGTGGGTGCATTAGCCAGAAACCCCTTGTGTGTCCATGTCCTTTGCAAAGCGTGCATATTGTTTGCGTATACTCATTTCAGGTCACACACCTGCTGCCGTTGCACCGCTGCTTCCAGCGCTGCTTTGTCTGCTTCCAGCACTGCACGCTCAGTTGCCGCTGCGTCGAGTTCGGCAGCAAACATGGCCGCTGTGCAGGAGGAAGGAGTGGAACGTGTTTGACATTTGTTGCTGCAGGCAAGGCAAAGGCTCACAGAGCAGTAGTAAACAGGAGGCTCATCTACAAGGTGAAGCAAAGAAACATGGTGTGCCTGGCGGCATAGATATTTGAAACAGGTGTAACATAGGTATACTTACATGATCATGCTTCCCTTGCACACATGTATATACTCGCACAACACCAGTCCACAAACCAACCCACCCACACCTGCTACGCTGTCCTCTGTACTGATCTGACTGCCCACCGTGGAGCTCCTGTAGCCCAGGTGCCCCTCCTCTTCTCCCTCTCCAGCTTCTATCCTCCCTCTCCTCTCTTCCTCTCCCTCGCTCAAGTCACTGCCATCATTGTTGTGTGTGCCAGACCTCAGCCTCGTGCCATTTTCCTCATTCCCCTCTACCCCCTCTCGCTCCTTGTGCATACGCACCAACCTGCCACCTTGGTGCTGGTCACCTGCTGCTCCCACATCTCTACCCCACTCAAACGGTTCGGGTCCATCCCATCTCCTCTCCCCACCCTCTTCCTCTAGCTGACCCAAGCTGAACCCCCTGCAGCTATCCAAGCGGCCACGGTCGCCAAGCGCTCCCAGAGGCACCCGACCTGTGAAGCACGTGATACACGCACATGATACAGAATTAGACGCACATGTGTGGCACGCACATGCAAACATGTGGACATGCGCATGCGTCACACACACGCACACACAACGTACACACGCATGTGTGTGTTTGTGTGTGTGTGCCTGTGTGTGTTTTGCCGAACGGTGCGTTGTCGAGGGCACTGATACGTTGACTGATGAATGCTGGAAGCTTACGCCTCATGGCAAGCAGACATTAAAATTTGTGGTCCCTGTATCCCTGTGGCAACCAGCGTCATAACACAACTGGATCGTGTGCAACACCCAGCAATATTTGCTTGTGCACGTACACTGTGAGGGGTGCGCTGCCTGCAGAGTGGAGATCCATCTCGTCACACAGACACGAACCTGTGATAGGTGCGCTGCCTAGCTGCACTGCATTGGTGGTCCAGCACACGCCATCCTCCCCACGCTCTCCAATTGATGCACGGCTCTGCAGCACAGGCGGAGGAGTCTCTAGGTCCAACGCACCATCTGCAGCTGATGTTTAGACAAAGAGAGAGTAATGTTTGAAGCTTTAATTTCAAGCTTCAAATTGATAAGCGGAAACAGAACCAGTGAAGTGCGTTCTTTGTTGACGCAGAAAGAGGTACATAACAGCTGTCACGCTGGTGGCTGAGAAGGAAGGGGGGTAATTCTGAAGAGCATTTACCGTGACCTGTGAACACCGTGACTTTTGATTGGGGATCCAAGGATTGCCTTCTTAGCACCACCTGCAGAACAGATCCCCCATTGAACAGCGTGCAAAAGAACACCAGCAACACAAACAGATGCTTGCAAAGCATGGAGGACCATGCAAGCAAGCAATGTCACAAAGTTGTACGCATTTAATGCAATTTGCAATTAAACTCTGGCCTTCAACCTGACACCCCTTTGCCGTATCACACTGTCACACTTACTTTTGCAATGGCCTTTTACATGAGAGTGGTGTCAGAGTGGTGTCCTGATTTCTTGCACCTGGTGGTGTCCTGATTTTTTGCACCTCATGGACCGACCAACCAATCACCCATGCACGCACGCTTGCACGCACCCTTGTTGTTGCTCAACGAGCCCCTTCGCGCTTCCAGCACCTCCGCACGCAAGGCCAGCAGCTCCCGCTGCTGGTCAGCAAAGATCATCTCGTCACGCTCAAGATCATCACGAGTCTCCTGCAAACAAACAACATTTATTAAGCAATCCATAATGCTTTACAAGCAGGCGTACCCACGCACTACAGCAGAGCCTTTTTGTGTTTACGATGTGTACGAATGTGTCTGGCACATAGCTCATGCACCATAAGGCTCTTTTAGGTATGCAGCAAACGTCCCATCAACATCAAGCCTTTCAATCACTGCCGTCCTTACACAGGCAGCACATTTTCAGCAAAACGCACGTGCACATGACCTTGTTTGCAAGGTCACGTAGACCGAAATAAACACACCTTTAAAGCATTCACGGTGCTGCACAGATCTTGGCGTGCAGACTTCAGGGCCGTCTTTAGCTGAGCCACTTGGCCCCTGCCGATGGAGTCTCCTCCTTCTTCTGCTTCGCTGTCTGTGAGCAGGCCCCGCTCTCTAGGGCTCTGGCTTTCCATACTCAAGTCATCCTGAACAATGACAGAGCATCGGACAAGTGGACCCCAGTTTAATTTTCGACTTTTGATCCAGACTGGGCACAAGAGGCAAAAGGCAGAAGTCATTTGAAAACCAGATGGGGTAGACTGGGCAAGTGCTCAAACATGCACCTTTCTAACATTCAAGGGGCAGCGTCTCCTACACCACCCCATCAATTTTTAATTAATCCAGCTGTTGACTGAAGCAGACATCACAAGCTACCAACTCATGTATTTAATTATGTTAGTCCCTCTGCATACATATTGGTAGAATAAATCATACACGTAGGGCACTTACACCCTAGATAGACTGACGCTTTTCATGGAAAGCAGCACGTTTAGGGTTGACCAGAACCATATATATACAGTGTATATATGTTATTTTTGGCAGGGAAATGACCAAATATACGGTCATATACGGTGTATATGTCCGGTTCTGGCCAACTTTAAGCATATAGTTTTGCTTTGTATTGCAACGGACTCTGGAACACCAAATACAACTGAGTTTGAACCTTCAGGTGAGCTGTTGTGAAAATACGGCTGCAAATAATGGGGTTCACGCTACGGCATATCAGGCATGTTTTCAACATATGGAAAGGTCAGACAACTGTGCTTTAGAAACACGCTATATACATCTTTCCTGTTGATATTAACATGTGAGGGAGCATGTAAAAAGCCATTCCTTTTGGGGCCTCGGTCCACCCCCTGTGAGAAAGACCCATCCCATGCCTTTGACCGCCAACACCATTGACGGCCATTTAACCTTAACTGCAGGAGTGACCCATTTTGAAATTTGTACACGTGTGCTTTATTGCTATGTTGGCGCTTGGATGGGGTTCTGCGTTGGTTTGATCATGTAATGCAACACAAGGAGGAGGAGTGCCCTGTTGTGAGACTCAAAGCCCAAAGGCTCAAGCTACTTGATCATCTAACCGACTTCCTCGTGCTCCTCACCTCCCCTCCCCCTTCGCCAACTAGGCTAGCAGTGTCATCCTCAAACAAGGACTGGTTGCCAACAGGGTGACTGCGCAGACCCTTGGAGCTGCTGCCTGCCATGACCGCCTGCGGCAGGGCACAAGAAAAGGTGCAAACACAGTGTAGGTCAGGCACTGATACTGATACAACAAACGCACAGTGAGAAGGGCTACCTCATGTCCCCACGCGGAAAGGAAGGCAAGGTCTTGATGAGAGGAATGTGCCAGACGATAACAGCTTGCAGCATTGATAAAGTTCATTTGACATGCCTGTGCCCTCATGATTTTAGCACAGCACTTGTCTGCCCCTGTGCTGCTGCCAACAGAGAATTTTTGTCTGTAAGCGCACCCAGTTTATGAAAGAAAGATCCACCGTATGGCTTGGTCTAATGAAGCGCATGCTTGTGCACGTTACTGGGCAAGCTGTTTAGGTATGCTGCTCCTTCACCCCCAAGCCACAAGCCACACCTGGTTGATGCTGTACAGCTTTGTCTGTGGCTGCTCTCCTCCCCCATGCCAGTCCTCCTGATTGTGCAGCAGCCGCAGCTGCAGGGCACCCAGACTGTCCAGGGTGTGTGCACACGCAGCCACAGAGGCAACGCTGCCGGGATCTACTGCACCCAGCACCTGAGATTTCACAAGTGTTGAACGTGTCTAAGGGGGCAATCAAAGATAAGTAGAACTTTCCATGCAGTTCCTACTTAACACCTTTTCCAGAACGGTCACGCTTGAGAAGGGTCATGGCTGGTATCTCCTACATCAGTCACATACATACAGTCACAAATGGTATCCCCTACATCAGTCACAAATGGTATCTCCTACATCAGTCACATACATACAGTCACAGCTCAAACTTGAATCACACACTCCCACCTGGTTGAGGAGCATTGTCGCACCATGCCCTGCGTACATGGGCACCAGCTCCGCAGTGCGGCGTGCCAGGGACAGGGCCATCATACCCACCTCCGCCTGTGTGTGGAAGCGTATTGTGTGTGCTCAAGCTGTGGGCTGCAAGCGTATTGTGTGTGCTCAAGGGCTGTGTGTGGAAGCATATTGTGTGTGCTCAAGGGCTGTGTGTGGAAGCGTATTGTGTGTGCTCAAGGGCTGCAACTAAGGCTGCAAGGCCTTGTTTATGACATTGACTGAACCTTGAAACTATGGTCACTGAGTCTTAAATGTGAGAAGACGGGTGACAGTCACAAGGTAAGCACCCCCCTTGAAGCCAGTATGAAAGCAGTATTCAGACCAGGTTCTAAGTAATTCCCTGCTTATTGTGTCACGGGTCCTACCCAATTTGATGGCGCTTGTGTACATTGTCTGCCAATTTGACGCTAGAGCAGTCCAAGACTAGCTTTGTGCTCAAACAGCTCCAAACCAGAGCGCCATTGGTAAACGATGCTGGTGACTTTGAGTAGCTATGCCAAACAAACAACCTACAGAAGGCACCCGTTTCAACAAGCTCATGAGCTTTTCACGTCTTCTTGTAATGCACAACCCAACGCCCACCTGCATGGACAGCAGAGCTGTCTGCTTATTGGCACCGGTTGCACTGCGATTAGCCTCTGGCCTGTTGCTGATGTTGCGAGCCCTGTGGGCCCATTTCAAGGTGTTTAACGATTCCTCAAGGCTATTGTCAGCCGCGCTCACACATGCAATCATGGCTGTGCGGCTATTTCCTCCCAAAGAGTCCTGCGTTTGTACGTGACATGGGTGCTTGCATGTCTAGATTTGTTGAGTGTTGTATATTGATCTGGCAAAGAGGAACCAAGGTGAAGCTAACGAACAACGTTCAGCCGTTTGAGTGAAAAACAGCAAGGAAAAAGCCCAAAATACAGACCGGCAACCGAAGCCACACCCTCTCCCCTTGTTCCTTCTTCCTGATATATATACAAGATCCTACTATATCTGATGCAATTTCTCAAGCTGTTGTTGCGCCACCTGACTTAGCCACACATGTGAGAGCACGTATCTCTGTACCCACCTGGAGCAAGCGTGTGAGGCGGGAGTCCCTGTAAGGTACGTGGGTGCCTTTTTTGCGCTCATCTCCCAGCGCACTGATGACACTGCCCAACGCCAGAAGGCCCTGTACATTGATGCACGCACAAGTTGAGAGGTGCAGCATGGTGGTGGATGCCACGCATGAGTTCAGCATATCTTCAGCAATGCAACTTTGTACACACATGGTTCTAAGTCAAGCCGATTGACCCACGTGCGTGTAGAGGACTAATTTTTGATTCACAAATAGACATGCGTGCCATGTTTAAACAGAGAATAAGGGGAAGAAACGTCAGTCTAGATGCACGAAGGACACCAGGCATTAAGCACGGACCTGATTGATGTTGACGGCCTCTTTGAAGCGTGCTGTCATTGCACCGTTGGGAGCGCTGCCTATTGCCCCCCGAAATAAGGCATCAGGCTGGGAATCATTCACACCGCTGCGCTTAACACGCTCGCTTCCTGCAATCAGAACACAACTCAAGTTGACAGACGCAAGCTGCTTGCTGCTCGCTTCAAACAGTACAAGCAGATAATGCCACAAGATGTTTGGAAAAAAAGAGGCTTACGACATTGGTGCAAAGTTTACAAAGCTTAGGCCATGGCCAAGCAGGAACAAAACATGTACACATGAGACGTGGCATGATGCCAAAAAACTGATAACAAGCAACCAGTTCCCTCCCTAGAACAGCACAGCATCTCCTCTCATCTTGTGTGTGACGTCTTAGGACAGCTCAGTAGACGGTACTTATACCATGATTAAGCAAGACTCCAAAACACACACAAAATACACATACAAACACACATAAGCAAGCAAACACACACACTCACATACACACAAAAGTGAGGCCATAACTACCTGCCAAGTCAACCAGGTGCAATTTGGCCTTCGTGACCACCTGCACGCCCCCAACGACACTGCTGCCTGCTGCCTGCTGCTGCTGCTGCTGCTGCTGCTCGTAGCCAGTAGTGGTGTGCTGCGTGATGGCGATGGTGGCCACAACGTGTGAACGAGAGGAGGCCTCGTTCATGAGGGTGCTGCTGGTGGCCCTGAGGATGTAAACAATGGTGGTGGCGTTGGGGATAGGATTAGAAATAGGGAGAGGCGAAGGTAGAGGCGAATTATTGGGCTGTGAGGGAGAGACAGAACAATTTGAGCAGATGGCATAAGGTGGTCGGCACATGCAGCTAGGAAACACAGTAAAGAAAGTACCTTATACCTGAGCTGGGATACAAGTGTGCCCGGTGTGTGGCTTGGACACGAGGCGTTGATCAGATAATATTTTTGACAGCAACAATGGAACCCTTCAAGCAGCCTCACAACAAGTTTTGAGATGAAAGACATACACGGACGCACCCAGCCTATGATCTATAACAGCCACAACATCTCAGCCCTCCATCTGCCCACCTTGCCGCAGCCGACTCCTGGAGTAGCTTGGTAAGGTCTGTGGCTGCCTTAGCCTCCACTTCACGCACCCCTACCACACACAGGCTGCCGTCTGTGCACTCACGGATGGCCAGCGGCTGCGTATATGCGCACGTGTGTGTTGTGGGTTTGAAACACCCTTTTCAGGAAGGAGACGTGCAGCAAAAAGGTCTGACGTGTCTGCATGCATTTGTTCAAAATCTTTGACGTGGTTGTCAATGATGGCTCTATCGTGCTGTAAGCAGCGTGCCATGACGTCGTGCTTCTGTCTTCAACGTCCTTGAGTCAACAAAACTGCCTAATGAGCAACACCTTCGTCACGGTCAATGCTACACAACATAAAATGCTGAAACAAAGCACAATAGAAGAACCTTTTGCGGGACTCCCGGCACAGCAAGTAGATCTCTGAGCTCTTCGTTGTGAATTTCCAGGAAGGATGCCGTCACCACGATCCGAGCGTCAGGTTGTGCCTTGCATATTGCCTCTGCATATCCCAAAATTTGGCAGCAGCAGCCGCAGCTATAAGAGCAGCATGTTTTTGCTACAAGTTCATATTTGAGCTTGTGTGTGTTTTGTGTTTGTGAGTATGTGAAGTGGTTCTTTATGAGCACATATGTCAATACAAGTGGTACCTCAAAGATGTGTTGGTTTTGGGTCAAGGCGACAGTGAAAGCCACAAACCCAAGTACCGGCGCACCTTTGCGTTCAAACACATGGCGCACAGCTCTTGGAGCTATGCCCTCTTGCCAGCTCCCAGCTGGCGGAGCTGTACTGCCCATACCCATAGTGTGTGTCTTCCTGCAGGGTTATTAGGATCAGTTACGAACAAAAAGGAGTTTGTGTGTATTGCCTGAACAAACATGCAGGATCAAGCGAGCCTTGTACTTGCCAGACCAGACAAAATGAGACTCGTCTGAACACATAAACCCACTGAAACGGTGTTATCACTGCAATTCTCCTGATTCCTATTTTGTGCATGTAGAACGTCATGCAGAACAAATGTGCTGAATGACTGGTGAATGCATGAAGCTGCTTGCGGTGAGCACTCACCCAGAGCCTGTTTGTCCATAAGCAAAAACGGTGCCATTGTAGCCTTCAAAGCAGGAGTCAACCAAAGGAGCTACGCACGCGCTGTAGATGCCATCCTGTGATATAATGCGAGTGAGTAGAGAGCATTCAGACGCATACTGCGGTTACTCCTAACCCTGGCTGGTAGATACCACCACCTAACCAGACTTGTACAATTGTGTGTGCATACCCACCGCACCTGCTTTGAGTTGCTGCCAAAGGCGTGATCAAAGGTGAACTTCCTGTCCTGGCCAAGGCCCACACATCCCAGCTCCTCTGAACAGAGGGTATTCAGCAAATGGCATATAAACAAATGTATGCGTGTGGAAATTTATTTTTTCATTCACATGCATGAGTGGACACTCTCACACACACACACACACACACACACACACACATACACACACACATACACACACAGACACACAGAGACACACACAGACACACACACGTACGCACACACACACGAACACACACACGAACATGCGCACGCGCGCGCAGACACACACGCACACACACACACACACACACACACACACACACACACACACACACACACACACACACACACACACATACACACACACACACACGCAGACACACACGCAGACACACACACACCTGCAACAATACACTCCCAAAATTACATACCATCTGCTTGAACACAAGGTGTGGCCCCGTCCAGGGTCTCCCGCTCAATGAGAGGGCGAACCCTGCAAGCGCACACACATTGTGAGTTGTGAGTTCCACAGAGCTTGCAGCTTTGTCTTCAATCATTAGCTCAAATACCCTCCAAACAAGCTAGGTAGGGCTGTACGAGCAAATTCGCTCTGTGAAGACACGCTTGCAGAGACAGCTCAACGTGAGAGGAAGGTGCGGCATCCTCTCACGGCCTGTGAAAGTCATCTCATACCTGACTGCCACCTTCACATTGGTTTGTTCACCAGCAGGAGGTGGCAGTCCAGCACCTTGGCCAGGAGACCCTTCCATCTAAAGATCTCCAAACCAGAATAAACCTACTCCTTGCACATCCTTCCACTGTAAAAATACTAGTTTTTATTCGTAATTCGTAATGATATAACAGCGCAGTTGTGCGGTATTACATGTTACGCAACTTCGTACTTTCACGCAACTTTTTTAATTACATTGTATAATATCTAGTGAATAAATTGAAACCGACATCGTCATCACCTTGTCGAATAATTTTGACAATCAATTCAAAAAAATCACACATAGTAGAAATTACACGTAGACATTTTTTCTTAGAAGGTTGTGACACGGAATCATACAAGTATTCAAGCTACAACTCCCGTTGCTGCTGACGAGGCCAGTTTCGCCATCAGCGACCGAATTGATGCGTACGTCCCGCTAACAGTGCACAGCACTCCAAGTAGGGCTACGAAATAATCCCAGGCAACCTGCAGAGGCAAATTTGGAAGCACTGGGACATCAAACACTCGAAAATTGCGTGGTAGTGATTGCGTGGTAGTGATTGCATGGTAGTGATGGTATCGATGGATTCGGAAATCATCCTTGTTGTAGGGGGACATCAGATTCATCGACAGAGCACAGAGGTTGAGCTTTGCTCACTGTGACGAGCATAGCACTGTGACGAGCATGCGGCGTATCACCATTACACCCCAGTTGTAAACAGCTGAGCCAGGAAGGGAAATTATAATCTGATGGACGCCACGTTTGAAATTTGGGGCGGACCCCTCTGGCCGCCCTCCCCCAAAGTGACTTATCCAAACTCTCTACTTGTACATAGTAAAAGACAAGAAAAGTTACACGCAAAGAAAACCACTCCCCACATTTATGAAGGAAAAGGAGCCACTTTGGTACCAGGTACCGTAAATTGTACTCTTATTATTGTTGCATAGGGTGCAACCTGGAAGTTTGGGAAGACATGATTCAAGTTTGCAGTTCACTCACGCGGCCTACGTCCATGTGAGTAAACACTTACTTCTAGCAGCACACACAGACCCCCTTTCATTGACCCCTCAAGCGGGTTCCGGTCAACAATTGTCAAGCTTAGGACTCCAAAAAATATATTTGTTGTTATTTCCGTAATGCGCTTGATTGTTTTGCGAGAAAATAAATAATTACAAGGCCAGCCCCTCGCAATCAGTCAGGCCGGAAAAAAATAGTGTTTCTGGGCCTTGCAGAAGATCGGTTGTCCAGCAGGGACGATTATGAAATCCGCAAAGGACCCCTATCGTTTCAGGGGTAACCATCATCATTATGGGCGCATTGCACCCTAAGAAGCGGATGGGGTTCCGCCTTGGGAGCTTCTGAGGCTGCCATTGCCCTGAGCAAGCTTGCAAGCAGCTGCCAAAAAATGCAGGCCCCATTTGGACTTGGGGCAGACCCATGCACAGCCTCCAATGGGGGTTCAAGCATCTTCAGGATAGAAGCATGAGTGCAGAGATGCTGCAACTCGGGTGCAAACTCCTAAATGTAGAGCACGGTGTGCGTTTGCATGCAGCAGACAGCCCTTCTCCAGCAGCAGCAGAAGCAGTACAAGCAGAAGCGCCCAGAGGCGCACCCAAAAACATGGGGGGAAGCCCTGCAGTAAAACACCCTAAAAGTAGCAAACTCAGCAGATTTTGTGACTTGTGAAGGACCTCGCAAAAGTTTAATGCTCGCAAATGAATTATTCTAATTATTTTGGCACCTAGCAAAAACCAGGCCTTGCACAGGAGGGTTCAAGGATCAATCTTTTTGGCGTCACGTGTCAATCGAATATAAATTACATATTCGGAATCTTGACGTCGAGAGCTATTGATTGGTATATAAATGAGTCGATTTTGAGGGGGTCAAAAG
>Ga0307948_1002143_pt1:0-10000 | contig 14309 bp, 18 predicted proteins | sample OrgLakmetagen280_FD_201824 | JGI IMG/M metagenome (GOLD analysis project Ga0307948, IMG submission 201824) | Saline water microbial communities from Organic Lake, Antarctica - #280 | ecosystem: Environmental > Aquatic > Non-marine Saline and Alkaline > Saline | place: Antarctica: Organic...
TGTGTGCGTGTGTGTGTGTGCGTGTGTGTGTGCGTGTGTGTGTGTGTGTGTGTGTGTGTGTGTGCGCGTGCATGTGTGCGTGCATGTGTGCGTGCATGTGTGTGTGTGTGCGTGTGTGTGTGTGTGTCTGTGTGTGCACCTTTCCGAGCATCATCGGAGGACTTTTTGTTAGAATTCTCGCATCAGATCAGTCATCCAAGATCGGATTTACAAATACAAAACAAAATAATTCGTTCCCTGGAAGATGAAAAAGACTACTTAGGAAGTGCGAACAAAGTGGTTATTTTGCTTCCCTCCACGCACCGGGCACGCCTTCGGTCCCTAATTAGCTAGGACAGAGACGATGTTGGCCGGGAAGCAGTCCCTCTTGCCCGCCTCCAAGCAGACAAGAGTTTCCCTCCCTCCTTCTAGCCTTTTTCATTCCAGACGAGTACCACACCCTAAAGCGCATCAGCTGGGCACACACAGCCTGGTTCCTGCATCAGGCCTTTGTGGGTCTTCCACTCTGAAGGGAGAGGGGAGGCAAGGGAGGGCGAGCAAGGTGAGTCAGTGAGCGGAAAGTCAGCCCAGATGCCAAACAGGGTCTGATTGAGGCGTTCGTTGGTGTACAAGAGCTGTAACACCCTTCTTGAGGGATCAGCACAACAAGCAGGATGGTGTTGCATCAATCTCAGTTCTTGCATTCAATTGGGCATCTCCAACGCGGGCATCATCTGTAGAATAATCTGCTTTGAAGCTGCCGCACCCTAAGAATCCTCTTCGTAGAGGCACTAGGCTCTGCTTGGATGCATGCGTGGGTGTGCTGTTTTGCCCTGTGCGTGCTCGTCGCGCTGTCCACCGCCCCAAAAGCGCAAGACAGCTGCCTTGAACATGGGTACTGCTCTGCATACCCTCTTTGCGCCTAACGCAAAGGCTGCTACACTCAGCACAAATCATTCCCCTCCAAAATACTTCACATTTACTGAGTCAAATGCACTACTTTTGCGTTGTGTCTTACACATACACACACACACACATACATACATACGCATACATCCAAAGACACGACACACAAACGCATGCACACCCATGCACACACAGCGATGCCACACTCCTAGGCTACACTGTTTATCGCACAACTGCCATCTCGCCACCTGAGCGTGTCCATGTTATGTGAAAGCAGTGTGTCTGACGCATCTCACTCCTTGAACACCCCTCCTGCATTGCATGCACACCGCTTTGTCGCAGCACCTCCGCACACGCCTGGACATGACCATAGCCTCTGCTGCGGCCACCGAGTCCCTCGATGAGGAGGGCACGCTGACCGTAAAGATTGACAACCAGAGTGATCCAGAGTGCACTGTGATGACAGTGGAGGGCCAGGATCAACCCCACTTGTTAATGACGCTGTCAGGCGCACTCACCACTGCAGGCTTCCTGGTCAGTACTCGTAGCTGCCTTCGTGCGTGTGTGTGCGTGTGTGTGTGTGTGTGTGTGTGTGTGTGTGTGCTTGTGGGCCCTTTCGCGCCACATGCCGTTCACTCGTACCTACGTACAACCGGGCAGACTCACTGCTTTGTACGCCCTGTGTGTTACACACATGTGCACACATTGTGTATTCTGTGCGCACCGTGTCCCTGTCTGCTTGCTGCGGCATGCTGCGGCATGTCCCAGGCAGATGGTTGTGATGCACCTCCTCTTACGGGATGGTTGTGATGCACCTCCTCTTACGGGGTCAGATCATGTTGGTTGGCTTTTTACACACACACATGTGCGCGCACACACACACACATACACACACACACACGCACGCACGCATGCACACACACGCACACACACATGAGGTTTGTGAGTCGTTGCCAGGAGCCCTGTGCAGCTTGAAGTAGCAATTTGACGTGCCTGTTCTTGCTAGGTCAAAATGGCGGATCCTCAGGACAGATCTGGTTTTAAAAAAATGCATCTGTGAGAAAGGTTAAGATGCCTCTAAGCTCTGAGTGCATCTCTACACTGGCAGCAATTGCTGCTGCCGTGGGGAGTAGTTGCTTGTAACGTACATACACGCACACGTGCACACTTGCCTTCACACTCACACATACGCACGCGCGCACACACACACACACACATACACACACACATACATATGCACATACGCGCACGCACTCACACACACTTGCCCTCTCTCACACACACACACACACATACACACACATGCACACCCCCCCTCCCACAGGTGGCCTCTGCAGACATCTCTAACCATGATGGCCGTGTGTTTGATGTGTTCCACCTCCAGATGCAAGAGAACCACCAAAAGGTAGGGCGAGGGGGCAGGTTTGTTGGTGCAGTTGGAGGGTATGGTGGGGCAAAGGGAGTTAGTTGCACGTGCCTTGAGCATCCAATCGTGATGAGCTCGTTGCCAGCGTGACGTATGCAGAGTGTTCTCAGTCACATCCATACGCAGAGCAATCAAGCACGTTGCGTAGGGCTGGCCAGAACCGTATATATAAACCGTGTATGACCTAATATTTGGTGATTTCTCGGCCAAAAATACCGTGTATACACCGTACATATATGGTTCTGGCCAACCCTAATGTTTCGTTCCCCTCACGCCCCAGCACAAGCGTCCAAACCTAGTGACTGACGACGAGTTTAAAAAACGCTTGTGCTCAGCAATGTGTGCGCGTGCACAAGCACACACATCGTACACACATCCGCACACACATACACGCACGCACGCACATACACACACACGCATGCACTTGGAACACGCACGCACTTGATCATGCACATGCTTGAACACGCACGCACTTGAACATGCATGCACTCTAACATGTACGCGGACACACACGCACGCGCTTTTGTCCACACACACACACACACACACACACACACACACACACACACACACACACACACACACACGCACGTGCACAGATTCCTGAGGAGAAGTTTTTTGAGCTCAAGGAGCTCATCCTCTCTATGACCAACAACACCAGCAACCGCTCTGGAATGCCTGCCATCTACGGTGTGGTAGCAGCGGCAGAGGTGGAGAGGCTGCGCCCGCTGTCAGAAATGTCGGGGGCTGCAGCACAAGGAGAGGTGCGTGTGCGTGTGTGTGTGTGCTGTGTTGCTTGTGCTTGTCCTTGTGTGCGTGTGTGTGTGTGTGTGTGTGTGTGAGCTGACTAACGTTGTGGGAGCAGCAGCGGATTGTGAGGGGCTTTGGCGACAGTCGTGTGCTGCAGCACAAGAACACACACACACACATGCACTCACACACGCACACGCGCACAGACACACACACACACACTCCCACACATACCACAAACAATTGCACTCAATTCACACACACACATACACGTATGCAATCCACATCCACACACACGCAATACACAACGCACACACACACCACAGGTAAGCTCCCTGGAGCTCACGGCCGCAGAGATGGCTCAGGCAGCTGCAGACCTCGTGGCCAAAGAGCGTGAAATTTTGGACTTGCGCAGCAAGGTGTGTGGATGTTAGCTTGATGTGTGTGTGTGTACTTGCATGTCATGTGATACGCAGCAAGGTGTGTAGGTGACGGCTCGATACGTGTGTGTGCTATGCAATAGCATGCAAGTTTGTACGTCGTTTTCATGATTTTGCTTGTGGCACTCGTTGGGGGTTTACTGTATTTTAAATGCGAAGTCAACTTCCCAACGGGTGACAGAAATAATGTAAAATGCACGCTGTCTGCATACAACAAAGAGGCACGCGAGCTCAAACATCGACAACAGCAGGCACGCACAAACACATACACACACAAACACACATACACACACACGCATGCACACACGCACACACAGACACACACACACACACACACAAGCAAAGCAGGAAGGTGTGCCTCATTCCATGTTATTAAAAGTGCACGCCTGCTGTGCTGCGCAGAATGGGGATGCACGCGTGCTTGCTGCCAAGGAGAGTGGGCGACGTGAAGCAGCAGCTGTGCTGGAGCGCAGGTGTGTGTGTGTGTGTGTTGCGGGTGGGGTGAAAAGTGGGTGTGGGTGTGGGTGTGGGAGTGGATGTGGGTGTGGTGTGTGTGTGTGTGTGTGTGTGTGTGTGTGTGTGTGGTATGTGCAAGTGTGTGCAAGTGTTTGGGTGTACGTGTTTGGGTTTGTGGTGGTAGGGGGTGTCGTTATGTCGGTGGATGTCAGCAATCTGCCTGCTACGCTGTTGGAGAGCTCCAAAGCGCATCTGTATTGTGTGGGTGGGTGTGTGCGTGTTTGTGTGGGTGGGGGTGGGGGTGCGGGTGGGGGTGTGGGTGTGGGTGTGGGTGTGGGTGTGGGTGTGGGTGTATGGGTTATGGTGTGGGTGTGGGTGTGGGTGTGGGTGTGGGTGTATGGGTTGTGGTGTGGGTGTGGGTGTGGGTGTAAGTGTTGTGGGTGTGGGTGTGGGTGTGGGTGTGGGTGTGGGTGTGGGTGTGGGTGTGGGTGTGGGTGTGGGTGTGGGTGTGGGTGTATGGGTTGTGGTGTTGTGGTTTGGGTGTGGGTGTGGGTGTGGGTGTGGGTGTGGGTGTATGGGTTGTGGTGTTGTGGTTTGGGTGTGGGTGTGGGTGTGGGTGTGGGTCCAGCATGGGTGCAGGTGTGGGAGTGGGTTTGGGTGCTGGAGTGCATGTTGGGGTTGCACTTTTCCCGCCAAAAATACCGCACGTACATTGCATATGTATGGTTTTGGCCAACTTTATGATTATCACATTCAGTTTCATTGAATATTTGTCGATGCACTATCTTCATCCTGTCCTGTCTGGTTAAGCCCTGCCATTATCACACATTACTCCTTGCACCCACACACCCATCCCACCTTATGTTGTATCCAATCTCATCTTGCATCCACACATCCATCTCTCCTTATCTATGGCATGATTCACACCTTGCACCCACACACCCATCCTACCATATTCTGTAGCCATCCTCATCTTGCATCCACACATCCATGCCATAATACCCACACATCCATCATCCATCTGACCTCAAATTATGGAATCATCCTGCTATCATCACATCATCGCATCATCACATCCTACGGTGGCATCTGTCATCGCATCATCACATCCTATGGTGGCATCTGTCACCATCACATCCTACGGTGGCATCTGTCATCGCATCATCACATCCTACGGTGCCATCTGTCATCGCATCTTCACATCATACGGTGGCATCTGTCATCGCATCATCACATCCTACGGTGGCATCTGTCATCGCATCATCACATCCTACGGTGGCATCTGTCATCGCATCATCACATCCTACGGTGCCATCTGTCATCGCATCATCACATCCTACGGTGGCATCTGTCATCGCATCATCACATCCTACATCCTACGGTGCACCACATGATTGCATCATCACAGCCTACTGTGCATCACATCCGCTGTGCATCTCTCACCATCACATCCTACTATGCAACACACTGTGCATCTGTTGTCATCACGTCCTGCTGTGCATCTGTCGCCATCGCACCCTACTGTGCATCACATCCGCTGTGCATCTCTCATCATCACACCCTGCTGTGTATCACATCTACTGTGCATCTGTCACCATCACATCTACTGTGCATCTCTCGTCATCACATCCTGCTGTGCATCACATCTACTGTGCATCTGTCACCATCACATCCACTGTGCATCACATTGCCCACCACCACACGCATTTGTCGCTCAAACTGCTGCTGCAAGAATTTAACCCCCCCTGTGTCCCCATGTCGCCCTTTCAGTTCGCTCCCTCTCTCTATCGTCATGATTGGCGTCGGAGATGGGCCGTGGGAGGTGCGATGGTTTGAATTTAATTGTGGTGTGTGTGCGCGTGTGCGTTTGTGTATGTGTGTGTATGTGTGTGTGTTTGTGTGTGTGTGAGTGCGTGTGCGTGTGTGTGTGATTATGTTTGTGTAATGAGCACGCATGTGAATGAATGTAGGCATGCATATGAGCATATGAGCTTAGTGGGTTTGAATGCTTTTTGTAAATGCAGTTTTAATGATGTCACAACGCACATGCACACACACACATTATGCACTGTGCAGGTGATGCAAGAGTTTGTCACACAAGCACATGCACACACACACATTGACACATTGTGCACTGTGCAGGTGATGCAAGAGTTTGACGACGCCCTACCTACGCGCCGTTTCGACAATTTCCAGTTTGTCAATTTTACAAGTGAGTGAGCTTTTCATACTCTGAGCTCTTCATACAGTGAGCTCTTCATACAGTGAGCACTTCATACAGTGAGCTCTTCATACAGTGAGCTTTTCATACTCTGAGCTCTTCATACAGTGAGCTCTTCATACAGTGAGCACTTCATACAGTGAGCTCTTCATACAGTGAGCTTTTCATACTCTGAGCTCTTCATGTAGTGAGCTCTTCATATACAAGGTCGTGCCAAAACAGCCTCCTCTCCACGTCTCGCATTTGTCATGTTTCAAAATTCAAAGGCTGAATCGCCCCTGCGAGCATACGTGCTTTATATTGTTTTCGCCAAATGCATGCCATGCCAGTGGTGTTTGCACTGCCTATGTTCTTTTTGATTGTTCATTTGGTGTTCGTTTTTTGTATTGTGTAGCGTAGCGGCCAAAAAGGTTAACCGGATGAGATTGCGGTGAGTAAATCGTACTTTACTTATGCATGTTACATATTTTGCCATCAACTCAGTGCTCACTGCCTGTGTTTTTTTTAATGACCATCTGATGTTCGTTTTTTGTATTGTGCCATCAACCCAGTGCTCACTGCCTGTGTTCTTTTTCATTGACCATCTGATGTTTGTTTTTTGTATTGTGCCATCAACCCAGTGCTCACTGCCTGTGATCTTTTGATTGACCATCTGATGTTCGTTATTTGTTTTGTGCCATCGCCTCAGTGCTCACTGCCTGTGATCTTTTTAATTGACCATCTGATGTTCGTTTTTTGTATTGTACCATCGCCTCAGTGCTCACTGCCTGTGTTCTTTTTCATTGACCATCTGATGTTCGTTTTTTGTATTGCGCCATCGCCTCAGTGCTCACTGCCTGTGATCTTTTTAATTGACCATTTGATGTGCTTTTGTTGTTTTGTGCCATCAACTCACTGCTCACTGCCTGCGGTGAAGGTCCTAGTGTCTGTGTGGCGTTTCCTTTCTTGTAAACCTTGTTATCGTGCTATGTGCGCACGCTGTGTTTTATTTGCGTTTGCACATCTGTATGTGAAGGTTTGGGTGTGTGTGGAGGTTTGGGTGTGGTTATGGGTGTGCATGTGTGTGCGTGTGTGCGTGTGTGCTATGTCTGTGCTAGATAGCTATCAGTGATGTTGCTTTTTTGATAGACGCACTATTTGGGTGTCAGCATGATTGCTTTTTTCTTATATGAAGCTGCACGCGTACATGCATATGCGCATGCACACGCACGCACACGTATGCTGCAGGCCTGCTGCAGATTTTTAAAGACTTAGAGTTGCATGGGGAGACCTTCAGCCAGACTGTTCGGCTGGTCGGCCTGTGACTGGTCCTCGATAGTCAACAATAAATGCATAAGCTCATCGCCAGTCAACAATAAATGCATAAATGCATAAGCTCAGATAAAAAAAACGTTTGTTGTTGCGTTGCAGGCCTGCTGCAAAAGCAGTGGAGCGATTTCTCGCGCATGGAGGCACAGTTTGCGTTAGCTGCGCTGATGGAGATTCCAGACCAGTACAAAGTGAGCTGTGTGTGTGCATGTGTGTGTACGTGCGTGCGTGTGTGCATGTGTGTGCGCGTTCCTTCCATACCTAATCATGTATATATGGGGATTCAAATGTCGCTTGAGTTGCGCTGCTGAGACCTATTTTCCAGACGCCATGCACAGCCCTGTACGCAAATGAGGGTATAAGAGGGCATGTGTGTATAGCTTCACGTCTGTGTGTGTGTGCGTGTGTGTGTGTGTGCACCCTTGCACTTTATTTTGTTGTGGGGGTTGATACAAGAACTTGCGCTGTCTGTGCTGCCTGAAAACTGCAGCTGATTCAAAAAAGCTTGCGCCGATTCAAAAGAACTTGCGCTGATTCAAAAGAACTTGCGCTGTCTGTGCTGCCTGCAAACTGCAGCTGATTCAAAAAATGGGACTATTGGGCGGCCAGCCTGATGGCCAAGTGCGCAGGCTACTCACTCAGGTGTGTGTGTTGTGTGTTGTGTATAATGTGTGTGTTTGTACACTTGTGTGTGTATGTGTCTGAAAGAGCACCTGCCCTTGACTGATTGTGTGTGCATGTGTGTGTTGTGTGTGTGATATGTGTGTGTGTCTGAAAGAGCACTTGCCCTTGACTGATTGTGTGTGCATTTGTGTGTTGTGTATGTAATATGTGTGTATGTTAGTGTACTTGTGTTCTTGTGTGTATGTGTGTGTGTTTTGAAAGGACACTTGTCCTTGACAGTTTGTGTGTGTTTGTGGGAAAAGGCAAAAGGAGAGAGCTTCGTTCTACTTGTGCAAGTCTTCATGTGATTGTGCATATAATGTGTGATTGCAGGTCGTCCAGATGCCACAGTACGTATGTCCCTTAATTTGTAAAAAAATCAATTCACAGATTTTAGGTTCCAGACACTTTCCCTGATGTATGGGCATCTGGATGTACCCCAAAAGCTCCTACGCCCCCAAGCAATCTGCTGCTCAGATGTCAGGCCCACACACACCACACACACACTCACACACAGACAATTTGCGCACCCATTCCCCACACATACACTCACAGATACGCCCCCCTCTGGACCCCCCCACCGCCCCCAAGCTCTCTGCTGCTCAGATGTCAGGCCGCTTTGATCCTGCCTCAATGCCCAAATTCCCTCCCGAGCCTGTTCCTACACCTGGGCCCTCTAAAGGTATGGACCCTCGCTAAGTCGCGCCAACTCTGTACTCCCGCAAGCGCTGCACTCTCCCAAGTACTCAACAAAGTACACCCAAGTATTTAAAGAAGCACTCTCCCAAGTACTCAACAAAGTATACCTAAATATTCAAAGAAGTACTCTCCCAAGTACTGCACTCTCTCTGCACTCTCCCAAGTAAAGCACTCTCGCTGCACTTGGGACTAAGTTCTCAACAAAGTACTCAATTCTGTACTCAAGCAAGCGCTGCACTCCCCCAAGTTTTCTCGTAAGCTCTGCAAGCCCTGCAAGCCCTGCATCCCTGCTAGCCCCCGCAAGCTCCACAACTCTGCGAGCTCTGCGCATTTGCGAGGCCTCGCGAGCCCTCCAAGCCCTGCAAGCCCTGCATCTCTGCTAGCCCCTGCAAGCTCCACAACTGTGAGCTCTGCGAGCTCTGCGAGCTCTGCGCATTTGCGAGGCCTCGCGAGCCCTCCAAGCCCTGCAAGCCCTGCAAGCCCTGCATCTCTGCTAGCCCCTGCAAGCTCCACAACTGTGAGCTCTGCGAGCTCTGTGAGCTCTGCCCATTTGCGAGGCCTTGCTAGCCCTCCAAGCCCTGCAAGCCCTGCAAGCCCTGCATCTCTGCTAGCCCCTGAACGCTCCACAACTGTGAGCTCTGCGAGCTCTGCGCATTTGCGAGGCCTTGCTAGCCCTCCAAGCCCTGCAATCCCTGCATGTCTGCAAGCTCTCGAAGTTTTGCAATCCCTGCAATCTCTCAAAAGCTCTGCAATCCCTGCAAGCTCTCGCAAGCTCTGCAATCCCTGCACTTGTGCACACTCTGCACTGCTGCAAGCTCTGGAATGCTCTGCATTTCTGCAAGCTCTGCAATCCCTGCAAACCCTCGCAAGGTGTGCAAGCTTCACACTTCTGCAATATGCGCTTCTGCAAGCTCTGCACCTTTGTGTGTTTCTAAAGCTCTGCACCTTTGTGTGTTTCTGCGAGCGTTGCACCTTTGTGTGTGTTTCTGCACCTTTCTGCACCTTTGTGTGTGTTTCTGCAAGCTCTGCACCTTTGTGTGTATCTCTCTAAATCTCTGCACCTTTGTGTGCTTCTCTCTAAAGCTCTGCACTTTTGTGTGTTTCCCTCTAAAGCTCTGCACCTTTGCGTGTTTCAAAGCTCTGCACCTTTGT
>Ga0307948_1002144_pt1 | contig 14298 bp, 12 predicted proteins | sample OrgLakmetagen280_FD_201824 | JGI IMG/M metagenome (GOLD analysis project Ga0307948, IMG submission 201824) | Saline water microbial communities from Organic Lake, Antarctica - #280 | ecosystem: Environmental > Aquatic > Non-marine Saline and Alkaline > Saline | place: Antarctica: Organic Lake...
CTTGGTGCGGTTCTGAGGGCATTTTGCCCCTGCGGATTGGTGCGGCAAGCACTAAATTATATATTGAGAGGGGTGCGGATTGGTGCGGACAGGGTAAAAATAACTCTTTTTTTGAGGGGTGCGGAACAAGTACATGTCCCTACGGTACACACCGTATATATATGGTTCTGGCCAACCCTACTTATAGGGTTCAGGGCCAGAATTAGGTAGAACGGTGATCTGCATGTGACTTGGTTGGTGATAGCTCACTCTCATACCTGAGGCAATACATCAGCGGTTATAAACGGCGATCTGCATGTGACTTGATTGGTGACAACTCACCCTCATACAACTGTTACCTGCAGGATTCCAGTCACTGTCATACAGGATCAGGTGGTTGGCGCCAATCAGATTCAGCCCAGCACCACCAGCACGCGTGGAAAGAAGGAAGACCTGTTTTAAAGGTATTACCCTCGGTCATTTTAATATCATTCACTTATTTCAAAATGCAGCTTGTGTTGTGCGTGTGTGCTTGTGTGTGAGAGTGTGAGAATAGCTGTGTGCGTGTGTGCTTGTGTGTGAGAGTGTCAGAATAGGTGTATTAATATCACATGCGTGCCAAACAGTGTGTGCGTGTTTGTGTGTGTATGTGAGTGTGTGTGTGTATGTGTGTGTGTGTGTGTGTGTGTGATAGCCACAGTAGAACCCTTAGGTGCCAAACAGTACACCAACGTATCTAGGTACATCATCTTGTCAGCAAAGAAACAGGGTCACTTGCATAAGCAACGTGCATACGGTTGGTTACCTGCCCGTGTCCTGCATTAAAGGAGTCCACGCTGCTTTGCCGCTCATCAACACCAACAGACCCGTCTATCCTCTTGACTGAAAGCCTGTGCACACGCATGCATGTTCAGTACAAGGTTCATGGTATGTGGCCTAATGCCTTGGGATTTAGGACCAGGCTTACCAGTGATATTTTAACCATACTAATTTTAACAGAGGGGGGACACTAAGGCCCAGAATGGGTATGGTTTTGGCATGCTCCCAGGGTATGGGCCCCGTAACTGGCACGTTTCAAGCTCAGCTCTGATATGCACTTAAGCTTGATATCAAAGTAGTTAAGCTTGACACCTGCAAGTTACGGGGCCCATACCTAATCGGCCGCGGCGTGAACCCTACTTTTTGAGCAGCCATATGCTGTATCTGACCAGCCAGCGTACCAAACCCGGTGATTCATAGTGTTTTGAAGTCCTCATAATAAATTAAGATCATTGCAAAAACAACAGAGCAAACAGAGCAAGTGGTTGGCGAGATATGCAAATTAATGTGCCATTCCCCCTGGAAAGCACCCATCTAGGGTACAGGTGCACGACGTGTGCTTTTAGTCCTGTCGTTCTGTACACAGGGCGATTTGTCTAAATCTGAGCACATGCTCGGGTAGCTTATAAAGTCAGCATCAGTTTGAAGCTAGGTTGGGTCCAATTTGATGAAGTGACGTGTGAGTAGTTGCACCTTTCATGCAAAAAGGAGCATGTTTTGGCTTTTGCCCAGTGTCCCCCCTCTGCTAATTTTAGAGCAAGAATGATGAGTACGGATGGTATAAGGCCTATACAACGTGTCAAGTGAGAAATGTGTGGACACTTGTATAAGGTTTGTGGAAAGGTATAAGGTTTGTGGAACGCAAGGGATGTGCGAAGTGTATGTGTGTGCATGTGTGTGTGTGTGCATGTGTGTGTGTGCGTGTGCGTGTGTGTGTATAGTGCATGGCCCGCACTCCACGGACAAATTTGGGTATGCGTCAATATCAGACCGACACACAAAGCAGTAGTGAAACAGAAAAGTTATGCCCTTAGACAGCTGACGAGCAGGCACTTTGTTCTAACTAATAATCTTAGGGTTATACACAAGCAAACAGAGAGCAAAGTGGACAAATTATTTTGCAGCAGGCTGGAGCTGCGTGCTGCAAAGAATGACGATACTCAGCTGCGTGGTGCAAAGAATGACAATACTCAGCTGCGTGGCGCAAAGAATGACGATACTCAGCCGCTGTCCCTGCTTTTGTGACTGTGCTTTACAATGCTCAGATATGGGTGGTGGGCTGCTCCTTGTGCTGCAGCCTAAAGCACAGCACAACAACAACAGCCTTCGCGTCTGTATAATCTGACTCAAAGCACAACTTTTGACCCCATCGCTACAGGAAGCTGTCACTGCACCCTCTAGGGTCCTACAACTGGAGCAGCTTGTTGGTGCACCCGTGCCATAATAAGCGGCTCTTACATCACCGATTTAAACAGGACGTGCTGCACAACATTTCTCACCAGCAACTCATGTGTGTCGGCTTGACGGTTTGATTCGATCACGTACACGTGGGTGTGGGTGCTGCTGTGTGCAGTCCCCTCACCATTCAGGCCCGCGCAGGTGCTCACGCAAGCCCAACCAAGTAGGAACCTTTCTAACTGCACGCTGCTAAATCCCTTGCACGCTGCTGTGTTTTAGCGTCAACGTCAAAAGCGCACTCACCCCCTTGGGGTTAAAACTAGGTTGTCGATGCAGTCCAGGGCCTGGGTAGAGCCAGAGACGACGACCGCTCGATCGCCCGCAGCAATGATTGCGGTGAGCAAGCCACCCAGCACGGCCATCTTGCCTGTGTACATGATCACAGGATTGTTACGTACAATGGAGTTCTCACAATTTGCAACATGCCTTATAATGTTGTTTGAATTGTAAGCAATGCAGCTGTCTGGACTTCAGTTTTGGTCGACTAACAGAATGAAAGCCGAACCTACCTGAGGCATTCACGTCCCCCTGACCGAGGCCCAGACCCTGTGGCACCCACACACGCTGCTTACTGCTGCCTGACTTGTTGATAGAAGCAGCTTCTGCATGTGTGTGTATGTAAATGTGTGTGTCTCTCCTATCCTCCACCCACAAATGCTGCTTACTGCTGCCCTGCTTGTTTGTACCTGCAGCTTCTGCACATGCGTGTATATATCTGTATATGTGTATATGTGTGTGTGCATGAATTGTCTTTTCTTTGCTTAATTGATTAAAGGAGCACAGGATGTGCCCAAACTTATGTTGACATTTAATATAAGCAGTACCATTTGATCACAACAAGGACTGTGTTAACAAAAACGCATATCGCTAGCAAGCTCGCTCATATTTCTTACGCGGTTGCTAGCTTGTTGCAAAGCTATACAATGAACATTTTTAACCATACCTGGTACGTATAAAAACCAGGTATAGAAGGGGTCTTAAGCCTATCTGGAAGTATAGCAGGGTCCACATAAAACTATAGAAGCTCTGACCAAGCTCATAAGCAACAACAAAGGTGCGCAAGTACCCACCAATTTCTTCTTCATCAGCAAAAGCCGCACTTGCCAGCAGCTGTGGGTGGTTGCAGCATTTCTTCAGGACTGCAAACGTGCATAGAAGTGCTGTATGCATTCGTGTGTGTGTATTTGTGTGTGTCTTATGTCTAGATGGTTGCAACTTTTCTTGAGGACTGCAAGTGCCCATAAAGAGTGGTGTGTACATCACACGTCACACACGCTAAACACCCCATGTGTGTATGTGTGTTTGTGGGGTGTGTGTGTGTGTGTGCGTGTGTGTGTATGGTTACAGAGCTTTTTGAGGACTGCACAAGCGTACTGAGAGTGCCTAGATCGTCTTGAGGGCGCTGTAAGAACAGCAGCTTTTAAGGCGACATCCTGTTTGCTCAATGCTGTCTGTGTTTTGGGATGTATACAAGATGCGTAGCATGAAATGAATCCATCGTGTTCAAGCACTATGGCTATAAATGGTTGGATGAATTCGTTATAAACAACTGACTCTTAGCAATTTCCTGCCCAAGAACATTCCATTTAGACAACATACATAGGACAGTGCCCTGCTACAGACATGTCTTACAATTTACATGTATGCATCTATGGCCTATCTTATACATATGTTGTCATTGAGGCAGTGTAGGAATGCTTAAGTTCAGTATCACGGCTGGGGCCACATGCCTGTGAAGCACCCATTGGAAAGCACCCATTGGAGCATAGTGTGTACCGTACACCATACTTGTACAGGTCACCTGAGATAGCTGCCAAAGAGTTATCTGCAGCTCCTGTGGAGCACACAGCAGGCATGATGTTCCTGAGCGTCTCCTTGTAAGCCACCTCCTATGCACATACACAAACACACCAACACGTGTGAATGTGTGAGCGCACTTGTAGTTAATCAGCTTTGGAGCGATGCGATGAGCGCAAAGTGTGTAACCTTTACAAATCCTCCTCTGTCAAGCAATTACGTAACCAGCTGCACCCCCTATACCTTATTCCTGGGTGCTCACATTACAGCACAGCCTACGCTCATTGTAGAAAATTAGGCGTAAATATGTGTCTGATAATGGGCGAATATGCTTGGAATGATGAGTAATCAAATCTTGATTAAAATTGACTGGTGTGTGTGTGTGTGTGTGTGTGTGTGTGTGGCAACAGTGTTTTTTAATCACCCTTGCAAGCATTGGCGCATAGGGCATACTTCAGCTTCACTGTTACTATTAGCAACAGGTATTCCAGCAGCAGCGCTCTTGCTTTTGCACAAGGATAGAATGGTCTTGAGTCACTACAACTTCATAAGATAGAATGGTCACTACAACTGCATGACATAGAATGGTCACTACAACTTCATAAGATAGAATGGTCTCGAGTCACTACAACTTTATGAGGGGAAATGCTGCAATATGCAAAAGCTGTACAGCTTTGGCATATTGTGTACACTGCGTTGCAGCAGTTTCTCTCACACTGTAGACCGCGTCTCAACATCAACATATGTGAGAACATAAAACACGAGTGAGCGTCAACGCGTGAGAGTGAGCATCAACGCGTGAATGGCCTGCTTCTCTTACTTGGATGGGCGTGAGCTTGCAGAACAGGATGAGGTTGCTGAGCGGTGGTAAATGGCGTGCAAGCACAGCTTGCGTGCGTCGCAGCAAAAAGCTCGCCACCTTGCGGTTGAGCTCACTGCAAGAGGCAGTACGTGGGAAGTCAGGGTGGCACAGGCAGATCACATAGACCAAGCACAGTAGCACAGTACAGGGCTTGCCAGATCAGATCACACCAAGCACAGGACAGGGCTTGCCAGATCACACCAAGCACAGTACAGGACTTGCCAGTATGCAACAGTTCTGCTACAGAGCAATCCATGAAGAATTCAGGTAGCCAGGTGAGGGACGCAAAAGGCTTGCCAACTCGCACTCAAGCTTAATGGTTTTCCGCCATTACCGAGGGAAGTGGTTTCACTAGCTGAGTAGGAGCGCATTTAATCTTTTTCTTATTTGACTGCATAGAGTGATAAAAGGAAAGCGTTGAAATGTCAACACTAGAATGCATTGTTGCACATCTAGGAAGACTTCAACAGCTCCAGAGCTAGACTGATGAGTTACCACTGGTGGTTGGTACAGTATTTCTATACTGCACTGTCATCTCAGCATGCAGGCAGCGCATGTACCCTCAGCATAACGCTAACAATATTGGAAACTCTCAGACACGCAGTTGACACAAGCTGGGACACTGACACCAGCACAACGGGGGGCGGTACCCAACGTTTTGGTAAGATGATCAGCCGTTTTGTCAGTTCTTTTTGCATTTCAGGCAGGGCAACGACCATGTATCGATCTCAAAACAAACAGGGGGGCGATAAATACAAGCGTGTATTAGTCGGTAGTAGTACAAATATCAATTGCTCACGCTGCACGTGCGCTCCCCAGCTCTTCGTCATCCTTGGCTGCGCTACGGTCTTGTGACTTAGAAATAGGGTCAGCGTACACCTGAGGAGTGGGGCCAAGCAACGCATTGTGAGCATTTGCAAGTTGCTGGGGTTTTGCTTTGCCTTTTAATATGCAGGCAGTGAGCAGAGGCAGTGCACACAAACACACAGAATGCTGTTTTGCGTTGAAATGAAGTGTGCGAGCTTTATAATGTGATGTATGACACAGTGTCTTTGTGTGTGTGTGTGTGTCACTACTCCGTGTGTTCATGAAGGGAGATGGAAATGAGCAGTGGACTATGGTTGAAGTATGAAAGGGGGGCCGTATTTATTGAAGTCCAAGTAACTAGCAGTTATGAGTCTTTCTGGTGCCCCTTAGTTCTCCGTTTATCCATTTCCCTCTGTAGATAGTCTGAATTTCACAACAATATTGTAGCAAACTGTGGCAGCACAAGGTACACCGTACGCACCCGCTTGAAGGTCTGGGGAGTGCCAAGCAGCTCTGGCGCGATGAAGGAAAGCAAGGCAAAGAACTCCTGGAGATTGTTCTGCACCTGTGCAAGAAAAGGGCGAGAGGCGAAGGCGACGAGGTTGCTGATGAAAAGCCCTTATTCTACTCGTTTCTTTATTGTATACCTACTGTATATCACAGGGGCAACCAGTTGGTAAGATCAGGGCAGTCGACAAGGGAGACCAGTCAGTAAGATCAGGTCAGTAGATAAGGGGTACTGTAAGATCAGAACAGTAGATATCTTACAGATAGATAACTTACAGATGGCAGGCTTGTTCCAGCACGTTGCTGTTTGTACCAAGGTGCATGTCAATGAAACGCAGGGGCAAGTTTGAGGCCTTGTAGTTTGAGCCAAAGTGCCCATCAGCAAGACACAGCAGCGATTTGAAGCGCGGTCGGTAAGTCACGAATGGTGATTTAATTAATCTACTTCATTTCAACCTACAGGGGTGCCAGTCAGCAAGTCACGGACGGTGATTTAAACAAATCTGCTTTGTTTCAACCTACAGGGATGCCAATGAGCAAGTCACAGATGGTGATTCAAATTAAGCTACTTTGTTTTAACCTACAGGGGTCAACCTACAGGGGTGCCAGGCAGCAAGTCACGGATGGTGATTCAGACTAACCTACTTTGTTTCAACTTACGGGGGTGCCAGTCAGCAGGACCCGACGCGGGCAGTTGAGCTCCTGGAGAGCAGCAGTCGTTGCATTGCCCCCCACAGACTTGAGCCTGATGAAACAAGCAATTGAAAGATCTCGGTATAAATGAGGCTGACATGTTGGGATTTGCGTTTTTATGGTCTTGTAGCCACCCTTGGTTGCGCTCTAGTGGTCTCGTAGCTACCCTTGGTTGCGTTTTAATGGTGTCGTAGACACGCTTAGTTGCGCTTTAATGGTCTCGTAGCCACCCTTGGTTGCGTTTTAATGGTCTCGTAGCCACCCTTGGTTGCGCTTCCCCACAGACTCAAGCCTGTTGTTCTGACGAAAAGGTAAAAGGTCGTAACCCCACAGACTCAAGCCTGTTGTTCTGATGGAAAGGTAAAAGGTCGTAAGTGCAGGTCTCACTCATCCCCACAGACTTGACCTCTGTCAAGCAGATAAATAAGTTGTGGGTGCAGGCTACACACAAGGCTATAGCTGCATCAATCAGCGCGTTTTCCTCCCCGTGGGCTCAAGCCTGATGAGACAGATGATTGAGGCATTGAGTGTGGGTACTATAAAGAGATGTGTGTATGAAGGGCCCTGTTGCCTTCACTGATTAGAGCCAGAAATGATTCCAAATCATACAAATACCTGCCATTGCAGACAGGGAGTGTCTAATTTGAAATGGGAGGTAGTGAGGCCAAACCAGAGATGGGGAAAATTTCTAAAACAGGTTGTCTCACGCACTTCCCTCTCTGCTCATCCTTCTGAATCTTGCAAAAATGGCCCTCATATCTTACTTTTATACACCCATGCTCACACACACACACACACACACACAAATACACATGCAAGCACACAGGGACATGGGCTTCCACCTAATCACGCAGCCATTTCTACCAAACAAGCACACAGAAACACATGCCTCAACCAACTCACGAGGCCACCTCTACCAAGCTGACACACTTGCCTGTGCCCTTCGTCGCACAAATACCAACACACAGAAATGGCATTGCATGCTTCCAACTAACCACGCAGCCACCTCTAGCAAGCTGACACACTTGCCTGTGACCTTCGTCGCACACCATCAAGTCAAATGTTCCCACCAGACTCGCGCTGTGCTTGCGAATGGTTTCGTAGCTGGTCACGCACATCTTCTCCACGTTGCCATGCTTGAACTGCAGGACATTCTGTGCATCTTGCTGCTGCTGCATGAGCATGAACACCTGGCATTCCAAGGCAAGGTGGACGTGGGTCGACATAAATTGGCTGAAACAGAGGTGGTGCATAGCCAAGAAGTCGTGAGATGGAGGCACATTGCAGTTATCTCAGCTAAAGAGGCAATGTGGACGTGGGTCAAAAAACAGGTAGCTGAAACAGAGGTGGTAAAAAGCTCAAGAGGTACGTCATGTTCATGAAGGCATGCAAACTAATAACTGATGGCATCTCAGGTTGACAGCACTGTGTGCAACGTCTCGGGGTGATGCCCTTCAGGGTTCAGTAGTAACTTACTTGAACAACCCCTCGTATCTGTCAACAGTACACACCGCCCTTTTCCCCCTTGCATTCCTTGCCGACAGAAAAAAAAACTACGCAGGCAGTGGAAAACCACTCCCCACATTAATTAGGGAAAAGGAGCCACTTCCTTAGAACATCCTCCTTTCTTGTCGCCTTTTGTTGGGTGCCTCACCTGCAGACGCTCAATCCCCAGCCATCTCCGTGCCTCCTTCTCCCAATTTGCACAAAGTGTGGCTGGCGTTACCACCAGCACCTGATTGTGTGTGTATCCGTGTTTATGTGTGTATGTGCTTGCCTACTTGTAAGCACATTCCAGCCTGTACATTTGATCCGGGGGTGAGCGTCACGCAGACACTTTTGAAGGAGTGCTCGAATTATATGACCTGGGGCAGACTATACTCAATATTCAGGTAAGACGTAATTGTATGACCTGGGGCACACTATACTCAGTATTCAGGTAAGACGCACCTTGTTAGCGACTGGCTTTCCATCTGGTCCTTGGCGAAGCAAAGTCCAGATGAGGGTCAGCATCTGCATTCCAAGGTAGAGGAAGCCATTCTCACTCTTCTGAAAATACTCACTTATAGGAATGCAGCGTTGCAAACAGCGAGATATAACAGTGACGGATGGAGACCATCTGCATTTCAAGGTAGAGGAAGCTGAACTCTCACTGTGCAGCAATGCGAAAAGCGGAAGCCAATTTCACGCTTATAAGAATAGTACTCCTATAAATATGCAGCAAAGCAGAAAGCGAGATGCAAACAGTGATAGTGGGAGATCAAAGGGGGAAGTTTTGCAGAGGATTGTTCTGGAAACAGCTGTATGTTAGGCAGATGCCGATGGTAAAGATGCGTTGGTATATATGTGTTTTAAATAAGATCATGGTGCGTACTAATTGCAGGGTACAGGAAAGAAAGTGTTTGTGTACATGCGTGTATACAGGGTGTGAGGTTGGGCACCCAAATTATTTGAGTAGACCTGGAACAGCCTGTAAAATGTTTCAGGGTCTCCCGGAACTGCTTTAAAATTATTCAGGGTGTTTAAAATACACCGTACATGTTTGTGCGCGTGTGATGAAATGTATGTGTGTGAAGCATTGCTTTGATCCCTAAAAACCCCACCTGCAAGGTCTTTCCCAGGCCCATCTCGTCTGCCAGCACGCATCCCTGTGTATCAGTGTGTGTGTGATCAGTGTCATTGTATGTGCACGTGCATGTGCGTTACTGTGTGTGCGCGTTATTATATCAGTAAAAGGCTGCACAGGAGATAGGCAAGATAGCGCTCACACAAGTTGGCAACGTCATGAACATGCAACAAAGATAAGGATTTGTGAGTGTGTGTGTGTGTGTGTGTGTGTGTGTGTGTGTGTGGGTCAGTAGATTATACTGGTTGTCCCCACGCCGAAGTCACCCCAGACAATGCCAATAAGCTGTCCACCCAATCAAGGCCCTTATACCTCATCTGAATGCAAGATACTTGTTTTTACATTTTCCCCTTGACATTTTCTGGAAATTTGGCATTCTGGGGGACTGCGTGGGCCCAGTGCGTATTTTGCACCCACTTTGGCAGGGAAAATGTGCATTTCTAAAGTTGCCCTGATCGACCTCTGCTTCAGGATACAAGCATTATAAATGTTATATAACAATGCTGCAATGTCAATTGGGGCAGGGGCACTGGGCGGACCACCCATTGAGTCTTTTTGCCTGCATTCTTTGTAGACATGTGAAGAAATAATTGAGCTATCCAGCGCAACTTTCAGGTCCCGGATTGGTGAGGTGGGTGGGGAGATATGGATGATCTAGGCTTGTTTGCACTCACCTGGTAGCCCTTGTTCTTCAAGCCCATAACACACTCGTACATGAACTTCACGCCCTCCACCTGCAAGCAAAAAAGAGAAAGTGGAGTGCGTATGAGATGTATGCTGGTCTCAGGGTCGTTCGTGGACTCCACCTGCAACTTAGAGGACAAATGGATGCATGTGAAATCGATGGCGGTACATTCTCTTGCTCGTTGCCTGAATCACACTGCCTCTGGTGCAGGAAAGTCTGTTGCTACTCGCGCGGAGAAGCTTAAGGCTCTTAGCACACGTACAGAAAGCAACACATGGTGAAGGGTGCTAGGTGAAGGGTGCTAAGTGAAGGTTAGACAGACTGCCTATGCTGTTCATTGCTGGCCTCCGTCAGAGGGCTCTCAGCTAAGCCACCTGCAATTGTGGGATCACAAAAGTGGAATGGCCAGTTGACTGCGCTGGACTGGAAGCGAGGAAGGAGACTTAGGCAATGCTGACGCAGCACGTCCACCTGCACACGTGAGATCGCACACAGAAAGTTGTGGTCAATGTTCGGGTTTCAAGCCGTGGTTGAATCTGTGCAACCCTGTTCTCACCTGATGAGGCCTGAGCTGGCGCTGAAGATGTGGATCAATGCTCACCGCGACCACAGGCCGGCCATCGGGCAGCTTGCCTGAGCCCTGCTGCCATTGTGCCTCATTCAAGATGGTGGTGCCTGGCATTTATTTGACAGCGATTTGTTTGCCAAGAAGATGACAGTATGAGCATGGAGATGATGAGGGTGAACAGACACCAGATCTTTGGGTGCGACACATAATACTTGAGTGCACAAGCGCGGTGAACAAAGAAGGAGGTAGGGTGAAGTGACACCAGAACAAATAACATTTGGGTGCGACACATAATATTTAAATACACACGCGTCACGCACCAGGCTGAGTGATGTCGTGGAGGGGCTTGGCACCAACTGGCCTGCGTAACGGTGACCAAGAAACGACGATGTTGAAACGATGATGCACTGGTGGGCTTGAGGCGTGCTCAACAACGGGCTCTAAACACCACTGTGCCACTTTTGCTCTGCGAGTCCTGTCTGCCAGGTACCTCCATTCACGCTTCTTAAATGTCTGCCCCGCGTGACGTTGCTGTGCAATTTGTGCCTTGTCCCTAATTCATGCAAGGTTAGAAATCTGAGACAACAACTGCGAGAGCAATTGTTCTACTTTTCCCTTTGTGCGAAAAACTAGCACAATGGGAAGGCAGGTACCTAGAGAAAAAAGAGCTGGAGGTCGAGCATACCTGAGGGGTTGCTTTGCAGGGCGGCCCACCATGGAAGGCACCTACACACGGGAAACACCATGAGCAGGTGGCGAAATGATCAGGCGTATGGGAACACCATGAGCAGGTGGCAAAATGAACAGGCATACGGAAGCACCTTGAGCAGCAAAATGAACAGGCGTAAGGTAAAGCAGTAACTGGCACACAATGATCTCTGGGCGCGTCCTCCTCTGGGCAGTAGCAGGACCTTGAGCTCACTCAAAGCACTAGAAGAGCTTGATCATACTTATTGGGGCAAGCTGCAAGTGTTTGTATGGTACAGTACCCGTGCGCGAGCCACAAGATGGCCATTCAGGTTAATGATGGAGCTGATATTACAGTAGAGTCTGAAAAAAGTGGTGCGCTTAGATGCGACTTTCTGGCGCAGCCAAGCTTGCTCAAAGGAGGCTGGCGCAAGTCCTCTTGTGGGCACATAACATTGTAATGTACTCTGCGGTTGTCCGGTTTGGCGTCTCAGACCAAAACATCTCCTTCGTGCAGGAGGCGCTGCAGCGCTCTTTCTTTGTCCTGAGAAAAATAGTTGCAGCAGTGCCCTAGCAGCTGAGGTGCCAGTGGCTTGCTTTCTGCTGCTTGCTGTGCCTAATTAGAAATGAGAGGGCCTTGAATGGCCATATGTACAGCTGGCTAATGTTCATTTCTAGACTGTTCATTGCTAGACTGTTGTTCATTTCAGTTAAGCGATATCTTGATCAATGTCCTGATTTGCAAGCCTCGGTATAGGGCTGGTGTGAAATTCCCCTCGGGGCCTTACATAGTGACAAGTTAAGTTAGGGCATACACATACACACTAACATATACACACCTGAAACCCCCGATTTGTCTGATGCCCTGACTTGCTGTTGGCTATCGCAGCTGCAGTAATGGTTGGGGTACTGAAACACGCGCCACTCCTGCGGGCATCAAACAAGGAAACGCTACATGGATTGGTTAAGGGCGATACACTTTGAGACCTGCTTTGTCGTTATTTGCGTGGTTAGCAGAGCAGACCTGCAGCAAGCCCAACCACAAAATGGCACTAATCCAAAGTCTTCTTCCAATGATACACTTTGAGACTTGCTTTGTCGTTATTTGCGTGGTAAGCAGAGCAGACCTGCAGCAAGCCCAAACACAGAATGGCATTAGTCTAAAAGTCTGCACAATCAAATTATAGTCTAAAAATCTGCACAATCAAAATTATGACGCAGTTATTGATAAATGGGCACCGCCTCTTCTCTGTTAGACCCCGACTGACTGGATGGGAAAGGGAAACTCCCAATCTTAAAGTTATTAGCCTCTCTCGATGCTTTTCATCTCATCCTGCTATGACACACACCTTTCTCTTCTTCGACAAAAAGTCTCTGAATATATACTATCCAGTCATATTTTTTTACGCCTCCTGTACTATCCCTGAAATATGGTCCATAAACCTAGTGCTTCTATTACATCTTAGCACACTCATGCACTTATGTATTGGACGTATACATTCTTCCTTTCTGCTCTTAACTCTTAACGGTAAGTTGTATCGTAGCATCACACTATATCTATGCAAATAACCGGCGCAGCACATAGACAAAGAGAAGAGGTCAACGTCGTTGGCACGCAGCAGGTGTGCATTCATGCAGCGTACTCTGCATTTTCCTTGTGTAAGCCTTCACCCTTTGAGTAAAAACACAGATGACTCAAGCTGAGCCCCTGCCTGATGTGCTGCAGGGACCATTAAACATCGACCACTCATGCCCCTACCTGAACTGCTCAGAGGGGACCTCCGACTCTCTCTCTATGACCATCGTGTTCAGGAGCAGCAGGCCCTTCTCCTCCTCTTCCTCTTCCTCATCTTCCTCCTCGCCCCCCTTGCACTTCCCTTTGCTCTGCGTGTTGCCGGCAGTGACTAAATTTAAAAGTTTGGACATTGGGCATTTGAAAAGATAGAACAGAGGCGGCCAACCGTGCCCAAAGCCAACAAAGAGGAGCCACGCTTTGTACAGCAACAACAGAAAAGGTACTGCATGGTCTGTTGTAGATTGGACAATCCAGCTTCATGACTTCTCTTTGCACAAATAACGATTTTGAGATACAACACAGATAGTGCAATGATACACCTATTCAATTAGCAGCATTTGGGCTATATTAAGTTCTTAAAGGGCGCACACGAACCGGCTCTATGAGCCGGCTGAGGTAGGTTTGAAAAGGTATATGGAATTTTTACCCACCTGCATCAGCTTCTGCCGATCTTTGTATGACAGAGCAGCACTGCCCAATAGCTGCTTCTCAGTGGCCTCCTTTGCTTTGCCCTGGCTGACTACCTTTCCTGTTGACTACATCGGTAAGCGCACACAACATGTACGGTAAGACCAGGACAAATTTGAGAGTTGGACATTCCGCCTTTTGTATACCTTGGTGCAGTTTGTTAGTGTGCAACTCTGACCTACATTCTCACAGCTGTCGGACCTTGCATGAGCACGCACATGGGAACAAGAGCCTTTGTTTGCGTACCAAGCAATAAAGGACGACGCTTGTTCCAGCCTTGGAGATAATTCCGTCGTTCCAGGCTTTTGTAGCCATACGCTGGCAACCAAAAAACGAACGGTGATGTGCCTCTCTTCAGTAATATGGAATACTAGGCATGCTTGGAAAAATGGAGCAGGCGTTAAACGTTCATGTTTCCTGAAGAGACACAAAAATACCTTCGAAAACACTTCTCTCTTGATGTAGAGGACCTTGCAGTATTGCTCCTCATCTGTGACGGAGGACTGTTGCCTTGCGAGAGCAGGTGATGGAGCAGCTGGTTTCTGGG
>Ga0307948_1002148_pt1 | contig 14274 bp, 17 predicted proteins | sample OrgLakmetagen280_FD_201824 | JGI IMG/M metagenome (GOLD analysis project Ga0307948, IMG submission 201824) | Saline water microbial communities from Organic Lake, Antarctica - #280 | ecosystem: Environmental > Aquatic > Non-marine Saline and Alkaline > Saline | place: Antarctica: Organic Lake...
CCCCCGCCGCGGGTTTAGGACGACTATAGTGCTGTTTTGATTGCAAGGACTGAAGTATGACTTATAAGCTTACAAGGCCCACATGGCCCTTAAGTATACTTTCGTGCGTGTCTGGACACAGATGGAAATACCTGAGTAGTAATATAAGATATAAGAAGTGCCCAGCCATCATAACTCGCATTGCTTGATGTGCTGAGTTTTGTATTGGTGTGCTGTGTCAGCAACTAGCTGCGACAACAGCCTGGCAGTCACCTTTTGAACTCATGGCTTAATCTGCCAGGTTAAAACACCTCTACACATCCTTTAGCCATTCATCCATTTGTCTTGCCGGAGTATTTGAAGATGGTTCTGAGAAAAATGTCATGAGGAACGTAGCTCGGTTCAGGATTTGAGGACATGGGTTGAAGTGTGAAAGTGGTTTATACGGCAGGAGTCCAGACAGGAGTGCACGTGTTTGCAATTTGTGTGAAAACGTCAAGATGAGAAGCACGTTATTCCTTCTTGTATGGGCACCGAACATTTATGGCACCAGTTCAACCAATTATTTGATAATATTTCTGACGGTGACATCGAAGGTTTTGTTTTTCAACATAACTTAGAGGTTTACAAATTCATTAGTACAGCTGTCGATCTTTTTGAGTTATTTATTTGTTGGAACCTTTAAGTTGAGCAGCCATGCCAGGCTGGAGGCCTTAGTAATCCAAACTAAACTAAACTTAGCCAATGTTCCGCACACATGTATTCAATTATTTACAGCACGACGCGGAAGATGTCTGAGAGGGATAAATAAGCGGAAAAAGTGTAGTATAAGCTCGCGCAGCAATACATTTGTGGCAGGAAGAGAGTATCTACACCAAAGGTTTAGCTGAAAAAATAACTGTGCAACGAAAGAAAGGCTCCCATCCAGCTTTCCCTCACTTATGCTTGCCAATGAGTCCCGTCAACTTCTCCAAATTTGCTCCCACTAGAGTGTCTACACAGGCTCCGTTCTTCCACACTTGAAAGGTTGGCATGGCAGTAATGTTGCAAATCTTGGCCACCTCCTGCACAAAGGCACCAGAACAAACCCAGATTTTGGAGCAGCAATGCATGCACATGCATGTTGTGGTGTACACGCATCAATGTGCAACTCTGCATGAGCGTGAGCTCCATCACCCAAGGATGTATTTTAAAAACACAGCTAAGTGACCTTGCAAAGGAATGCACAGGCAGTTAGGCATGCATGTAAATCAAAGCTACTTCCACCTTTTAAGAGACACTGTACTGCGCTAGGTTTTTTGCGAGTAAACAAAAAATCAATTATTGAGGTCCCTCGCAACAATTCAAGCCAAGAACAAGATAAATTTGCAGAGGGGGTCAACGGAGGAAATGCCTGAAATTGCGCATTTTTGCATTCAGAAGGCAGCCACTCACATCCACTTCATTCAATCGACACATTTTAGTATTTTAAGTGTAGCTGGCATTGAGAGCTACCCGAGCATGTGCCCAGTTTTATGTGGGTCGCTTTGCGTGCTGAGATAGACTGGATTAAGCACACGGTGCATGTAAACACCAAAGTGGTGATTTCCATGGGGAAATGGCTCAAATCCTCATAAAACACCAACCACTCAGCCGTTTTATTTTTGTTGCAATGATATCTTTTCTATTAAGGCTTCTATACTATTAAAAATATGCCAGATTGGTGCAGTGGGTGATCTGGTATGAAGAATTTGTGGTAAAAAGTGGGGTTCACGCCACAGCAAACTGAGTAAGTGGGCCCAAGTCGTTTTTCAACAACATTCATGTAAAAATTGAAGCTTAGCAATTTGGGCCCACATGAGCCAAGGAGCATATAAAAACCCCCCTCTGTTAAATTTGTCCCCTCTGTTTAATCTGTCCCGACCACACAAAACCCGGCAATTCTGGTTTCCACAACGGACTCCCATCGTTTTAAGGGGCAAGCATCTTCTGAGCAAAAATGTCATGAGGAGCGTAGCTCGGTTCAGGATTCGAGGACATGGGTTGAAGTGTGAAACTGTTTTATACGGCAGGAGTCTGGACAGGAGTGCACGTGTTTGCTTTTTGTGTGAAAATGGGGATATTCAAGATGAAAAACAAGTTATTTCTTCTTGTATGGGCACCGAACAGTTACGGCACCAGTTCAACCATTTATTTGATAATATTTCTGACGGTGATATCAAAGGTTTTGATTTTCAACATAACAGATTAATAAATTCATTAGTGCAGCTGTCGATCTTTTTTCCCATTTTTGTTGGGACCTGCAGGTTGAGCAGCCATGCCAGGCTGGAGGCCTTTGTAATCCAAACTTAACAACTAAGCTAAGGGCAAGCATTATCATTACGGTCGAGTTGCACGCTGAGAAGCGGACAGAATCTGCCAGCATTGCGCCATTGCCACAGCGGGTAATCTCATGCACATGCACAGCTCCAATGGAGCTTCTCCAGAAGGGAAGCACGTGTGAGGCCACCAGGTGCTAACTCCCGTGCTCTAGGTAGCATGGTGCACTTGCTTGCATCATGGAGGCAGCCATCCTTTGCCAGCAGCAGCAGCCCAGAGGCACCCAGAAGAAGTGAGGACGCAAAGGGAAAAACCCAGAAGAAGTGAAAATACAGGGGGGACACCCCCCAATTAGGGAAGTACACTGGGTGCCCAAATTATTCAGGGGGGCCCGGAACAGCCTGTAAAATTTTCCAGGGTTCCCCGGAGCTACTTTCAAAAATATTCAGGGTGTTATAAATTTCCCCAAGCACTATGGTAATGCTCGTGTGTGTGTGTGTATGTGTGTGTGTGTGTGTGTGTGTGTGAATGTGCGTGTGTGTGTGTGCGTGTGTGTGTGCATACGTGTAAGCGTGTGTGAGCGTGTGTGTGTATGTGCGTATGTGCGTTTGTGTGCTTGTGTCTGTATGTGCATGTGTGCATGGTTGTGTGTGCCTGTGTGCGTGCTCGTGTGAGTGTGTATGTGTGTGTGCGTATGAGTGTGTATGTGTGTGCGTACGTGTGTGCGTGCGTGTGGGTGTGTGCCTGTGCGCGTGTGTGTGTGTGTTTGTTTGCGTGTGTGTGTGTGTGTGCGCGTGAGTGTGTGTATGCGTGTGTGTTGTGTGCGTGTGTGTGCGAACGTGTGGGTGTGTGCAATTTGTGTGTGTTTATGTGTGTGTGTGTGATGTGTGATGTGTGATTCGTGAGTTTGTGAGCGTGTGCGTTCATTTGTGTGTTGTGTGTGAGTTGTGTGTACGCTTTGTGCGTGTTTGTGTGAGTATTTGTGTGTTTGTGTGTGCGTGAGTGTGCATGTGTGCGTATGTGTGTGTGCTTGTGTGTGTATGTGCATGTGTGCATGTTTGTGTGTGCCTGTGTGCGTGCTCGTGTGTGTGTGTGTGTGCGTGTGTGTGTGTGTGTGTGTGTGCGTGTGTGTGTGTGTGTGTGCGCGTGCTTGCTTGTGTGGTTCAGATGGTGCCATGCAATATACAATGCAAGATGCAAGCACTCAAGCCCAGCACTCGCTTCGAAGGGAGGCCTTGTCAGGAAGGGGAGCCTGTTGCTGGGAAGGCTTGCTGGCTTACCTTTCCCTCTTCTTCCCATTCTTACAGTGTCATTCTCACTGTCATTTCCGAAATTCACTGCAAATCACCCGGAACTACATTTAAAATTTTACCGGGTACCCCGGAATCGCAGGGGCCGTCGCCCCTGCAAATCTCCGGGGTACTTGGACCAGCTTTAGGCTACCCCTCCGGAGCAGCCCAAAATTTCGTTATTTATTTCGGGCCCCGGACGGGTTGTACTTCCCTGCCCCCAATATAGTAATTTCTGCAAACTTTTCTAAATGTGAAGGGAGCCTCGCAATACAAAAGCCTCGCAGTACTAAAAGCGCAGTACAGTATGTTACAAAAATGAATGGAACAAAATTGGACCTTGCAACGTTGCCTTGATCGGCCCATTTTGGATGAAGCCTGCAGATTTAATTCATGCAAGAACTGCTTTTTGGGTCTTAATTCTGAAAGTTTTTGAAACAAATGGCTTCAAGAAATCCATGTAATTCCGTCAGCTTCGCTGCTAACCTGGTCCATATTCCGGGAAGCGTTTGTTCCATTCAGGCTTGATGAGATACGCCGTACTCCGGCTTTCTTGCCCGTTATTACGGTACCGTAAAACGCCGTACAATACGGTCAGGCCTGTGCACTTACGCCGCAGAGTTGAATTCTGGACGTAATAACAGACCGATCGTAACTACCCCTTATAGTACGTTGCAAATTACGGTCGGCCAAAATTACGGTGTCAGACCGTAAAGTACAGTGCCACCGTAAAGTACGACTTTTCACTGCGTCCGACTTTGTTTCCATGCAAGCCACTGCTGGGCCCTTTTTCCAAGTTGAAGCAGCCCCAACCCAGCCTCAGGCTCGTTCAGGGAAGCATTGTGTGCGCCAGCACATAAGAGGAGCACACTGGGAAGTGAAAATGGGAGGTTTTGGGGTGGAGAGGCCTTTCTGAGGTCATTTTTGCACTGGCAGTGTCAGCATGGCACCGCATCGTACACTGTACCGTATTTTACTGTAATTACGGTAAAATACGGTGTGACAATTTCGATACTACGCCGTATTACAACAAGTACAGTTGTACCATACAAACTGTACCGTACCTTACAACTCAACAAGCCTGGTTCCGTGACCATTGCCAACTCTTTAGGCCAAGCCTGCAAACCTCCTGATTTCATTAAATACCTCTTTTTTTCCTTTGTGGTGGAGGAGTTCAACGGTACTTGATACCAAAGTGGGTCCTCATCCTTTCTAAACGTGGGAAATGGTTTTCACTGCAAGTTTTTTCCCAGCTTTTGCACCAAGCTTGCATTTTTAAATGCGGTGTCTGAAAGCTGAAAGTGTATCCCATGAATGTGCAGAAAGCAAAGCACGTTTCTTAATATCAGCAAACACTTGATATTCTTATTGACTGGCCCCAAATTGAAAAAGGCACTCTTGGCTTTGAGCAAAAGAAAATGACGAAGAATTTAACCCACGACCTCTAAGAGCAACACGATTTGCGTCGGTATAAATGTGTTGCGCGCACATGTACATGCGTCCTTGGATGTCTTGTTTGTGTGCGTTATGGGCCTGTTTAAGTGTCATGTGTTGGCACGTGCGCATGTGTGCGCACGTGCGCACGTGTATGTATATGTATGAGAGTGCGTATGTGTGTGTTGTGTGTGTGTATTCATGTGCATGTGCGCGCATGCGTGTGTGTGTGTTTGTGTGTGTTTGTGTGTGTGTGCATGTGCGTGTGCATGTGTTGTGTGTGCGTGTGCATGTGTGTGTGTGTGTGTGTGCGTGTGTGTGTATGTGTGTGTGCATGTTCATGTACGTATGCATGTGTGCTTGTGTGTGTATGTATGTATGTGTGTTTGATTGATTGATTGATTGAAGAGAGTGTGTGTGTGTGTGTGTGTGTGTGTGTGTGTGTGAAAGAGAGAGGGTGTTATTGAGACGTATTGAGCTGTCCCCCCCCCCTCACCTCACAATCATCCACGTTGACCTTGAGGAACACAATCTTGCCCGCGTTGGCGGTGGCGAGGTCGACGAACTTGGGGGCGATCATCTGAGGGGGCCAAACGGAGGGGATTGAGGGGGAAGGGTTGCAGACATCGCAGTTAAGATAGAGCACCAAACAAGCCAAAACCCACCTTGCATGGCCCGCACCCTGTTGTGGGGGGAGAAGAGAGGAGATGTGAGGCAAGGCCCTTGAATTAGACCATTGCACCGCGGGCAAAAGTGCAGGCGAGGTGTCAGAGCAGCGATTTTATGCACCCACATTCAGCGAAGAAATCAACGACCACGGCCTTGTCTCCGGCTTCTGTGTGGGCCTTGTTCCAGTCCTCGGTGCTCTGCGGAAACCAGAACGAACAGGCCGAATGGTCAGACATGGAATTCACCAGACCCATAAATGGGTCGACTAGCCAAGGTTGAAGGTGAACTGCATCTTGCCTTGATAATGATAACGGGTGAGTCGCTCATGCTGATGAGATGGTATGTAAGCTGTTTGAGATGGTTTGTAAGTTGTTTTTATTATTTATGGGACATGGTTGGAAGGTCTTTTTCTCGGCACCTTTTTTTTTCACCCCCATCAGAGCTCAATCAAAGACATCAACAGGACGTAATTACGCGCATTTAATTCAATACCATGAATAAATAATTCCAGAAACTCGCGTTGGTGGGAGCTCAACAGACAGAAACCCAAACAGATGCCTGTGTCCCCCTCTTCGTCTTCCGTCCGAAAGATGGCCGGCCTACAAAACATCTACCTGAAGCCCTTTACACAGAGCATGGCTACCAATGAAGTCATGGTGCGCACTCATTTTGTGCTTTATGCTGTGTCGCTATAGCACGCAATGTCTCTGTTCCGTGGCGGCCAGCGATCTGCAGTAAATCACGTTGGTGGAAACTGCACTATGTTTCTGCTGCGTGCCACATAACCTTCTCCAAAATTAATGCCCTTTTCAACCACACTTTTTGCCTGTAATTACCAACACAGTTGACCTACAGAACCTGCATGCATGATCTCCATCTGCCTTTTGCATCCTCGTGTGTGCCGGACGTAGTGGCGGTGGCGGTGGGTGTACATTCCTGAAGGAAACATTCCCCTCCAAGGCAGACATAAAATACAATCAATCGGGAAAATGCAAACTATCCCCATTTACGGTTCGCACCCTCATTATTCCCAACCTCTCGTTTAGGCAAGACCTCTCTTCAAAACCATGTTGTAGCGTACAAGTAGCTGATCAGCAGTGAAACCTGACGAGTTTCTTCCTTCTTATTCCAGCTGAGAGACAAACTGATGCCTGTGCGGAGTGCGCTTTTCCACAAGCACATGCTTTGGCTGCTTCGAGCAAACCGGGTAACTAAAGCAAATCTGTTGTGGAGCGATTGCCTTGTTGGGGTTTAAAATCTACGGCTGCTCTCTTCCCTCGAATGCCACTATCTCCGCTTATTCTCACTTCTTGCCCAAGTTAGTGTCCCAACCTCTTTTCCATAAGTACCATTGCCGAGTCTGAGGGCAATAATTTTTGCAGAGATATCAGCTCTTCTGCTTCTTTTCATAAGCTCTTCTCTCATACATCGCTCATAATGGCCTTCTCTCGTTCTCACAGGGCCTCCTGCAAAGCTCTTTTTTTGGGTGCCCTGGCATTGTGGTAAGTTATTCTAGGTGATTCTGTCTGTTGCTCTTGCTTTCCCTGCTTCTGTACTGGCAACCACCGAATATTTAAGTCATATCCTTCACGAGTTGTATAATAGGACAGTATTTTAAATCGTCTTAGTTTGATGGGGAAAGAGGTCAAACCATCTCCCTTTTTCCCTTTGCAGGATTTTGTGGGTGCCAGGACACTGTGGCTAGATAATCTGCTGTGCCGAGCAGTGCAGGAGGGGGGATGTACACAGGCAAGCAGCCGCAAAGAGTGTATGCATGTGTAGAGGACTGAGCATGCCTGTGTAAAGTGTAGATGATAGAAAACCATTTTGTGGTGCATGTTTCCTTGAGTTTAGAAAATCTAGGAAGCTGGAATCAAGGTCAATTCATGTGAGCAGGAGGCATGCGCATGTAACCCAACATAATAATCCCCCATTTTACATGCTATCAGGTGGTGGTCATTGCGGCTGGCTTTTGCACCCGCGCGCAACGGATGGCCTCTTCAGGAATGCTGCCCCCAGGCAAGGTCAGCTTCTACGAGATTGACCTTCCAAAAGCCAGCCAGCAAAAGCGTGACCTCATGGACCAAGTGCAGCGAAAGGTCTGTCCACGATATGACAACGTGTAATGTTTTACCCTTCTTTACCCTTTATTATGCAATGCCAGTTGAATAACTAGGCTGTTCAATTTGGTCAAGGAACTACTAGGCACGACATTTTACGGCTTAGTAGCATGTTGCGCAAATACTTGTGAGTTTAAGTGTGCTGGATCATCTTTGTTCCTTACCTTGTATGTTTTAACTTATTCTTACCTTATGATGCACACTTTTCCATACTCCTTCATGTCCTGCAGCACCTGTCGAAAATTGGACCTATATTCAGAGCACCAACTAGCTACCATCACTTTTTGCACGCCTGCAGCTGAACATCCCAAACCCGCCCCCAGTCGCATATATTGGTGCAGACCTGTCAGTGACAAGCCTGACAGACGTGCTCCTTGAAGGTTCTTCCTCTGTGGGGAAGCAATACACCATGCAGCAGCAGCAGCTGCATGCTACTTGCAGCACCTCCCCTTTACGCATGCCGCAGCCGTTCAACCCAAACGCACCTACCTTGTTTACAGCAGGTGCGTGATCAGGTTGTGCCTTTACAGGTAAATATTACAGTAATCGTCTCTTAAGCATTTTTGAACTTGCCCTACATTTGGACTTGATGCTTCCTACTGCTGGAATGAGTCACAAATTGAGCCACACTCTGATATTTCTGTTGCAGAGGGCCTCGTCTACTATCTTCCGCCACCTGCTGTTGACAACCTGCTGGCCTGTATCAGCCAGCTGGCTGCGCCAGGTAGGTTTGATTGAGGTGTGAACATCATGAAACCTAAGCAAAGCGCTGCTCAAATAACCAAGGTCTTTTTGCTAGCATCGCAAAGCTCTTAAGAAGAAAATGGAAACTATCTGGGGGATATAAAAGGCTAATCCGGATCTTGGGTTGTTTTCCTAGCAAGGACTTCCTGTGATTGAATGGTCAAGGTGGTCTTTACATGTCTGTGCTCATTTATGAGCCCTTTGCAGGCAGCTTCGTTGGCTTTGACTCCCTTGACAGTGACGTGCATTCTGGGCTGAAGGAAGCCAGTGGATACCACACACTCAGCTTGGTGAGTTTACGTACGTGTATAAGATTCGCAGGACTCAGCATTTCAGCAACCCTGCCTGTTTTTGTGCCTGTTTTTGTCGGTAGTTACTTGAACAGCCTCTTACCGTCAGTCGCACTTGGTCAGAATACCGTCTTCTATACAGTGACTGTATGCTCGACAGTTTGGTCTTGCCTTTGCTGCTTTACTTGACTTGATGGGCGGTTGCTTGCAGACCGTGCGTAACAAAGGAGAGAAGCTCTTGAGTGGCCTGCCTACGGAGCCGAGCGCCTTAGGAGGTATCCTCCAGGAGCACCAGCTAGAATTGCAATCCATGTACGATGCTGAGGGCCTTCAAGAGCTGCTTCACAGCATTGCAGAGGGCAAGAAGCAGGCAAAGGGGCCTAAACTTCCTTCCTTCTTCAGGTGGGCCAGAAATGCACGGCTGATTTGTAATGAAAGCTCAATTAGTGCAAACACTTTTAGTGTGACTGCAGCAATGCTGACCCAATTTTGAAGCATAATGCAGGAATAAAAGGCAGCACTACTACTCGCAGCAAAAGTAAATATTGCTTGCTGGCCAGAATCAGACCAGGGCAGGCCAAATAAGCAGCTGGTCTTGCACCATGTGTCAAGGCTCTCACTGCTTGTGTGCAATCCATACAATGCAGGTTCATTGAGGCACGGAAGTAAGGCACTTTTGTCACCAAGGTCTTTGAAGTCCAAAGGCGTAGCTGCAAATGAATACATGCTCTGATTCTTTTCATTAGAAGACAAGTCGAACTTAAAAAACAAAACCGATCTTTCTCCGCTTTTCTCATGTGATATTTACCCTTAGTCAACAGTCCCTGAAACATGAAGGAATGATAATTCCATTTAAATGTAAGGTAGACAACAGGCAGCATGATGTTGTAGCACCCCCCAATAATCACGGGGGGTATTTTACCTTTTTCTGCTTCTATTTTTTTTCTTGCATAATGTATCATGTATGATGTATGTGCCTGTATTGCTATTCCCCTCACTTTGTCAGATAATTGTTACGGCAAGAGTACCATTGCAAGCTTTGTTGAATGCTTGTCATTAATGCGTTTGCCTGCTAGCCTCTTCGTTCAACACAAGAACCAACCCAGGGTTGGGAAAATGTTTGTTGCTGTGATGATAAAAGACTGCTAACATTGTAGAATAGACACAAATATGGGCACCTGTGGGATGCAGCAAACTAGTTGGTTATTGAAATACTAGCAGTGAGACAAATGCCTAGAGAAGGTCGTTTTCCATTGTAATCCTTTCAATCTGCAATCCTTGAATCAGAAGATCTGGCATAACATTGACTGTGCAAGAATCTGTGCAAGAATAGAACATAAAACGCTACGCTGGGCTTAACATCCACCGCTTGTAAGGTAAGGAGTACTTACATGCCACCTCAAGTAAGTCCTCGTTGCCAAAATTGAGTTGTATGTCAATCAAGTGATCGGGGGTTATGTGCAGAGGCCAATGCCCCTTAAACTATTTGTGATCGTTTTCATTTTGCAAAGCGTTCTTTCTTGCTGACCAGGCGGACGTACATGATGGTGTTCACTAAGCATGACTGAAAGATTTGCACCAAAACTGGAGTTTTACTTAACGCATTGCACTGCTCATTGTTCAAATCGATGGCGGGGATTGAAAAGCGAAAGACACAATGCTCTAATTTACAACATGACCTATGTGTCACATATTTGAGAGGCCACTGCCTGAGCGCTGGGCCTGGAGTACAAAGCAACGCCACGAGTGTTACAGACTTCTGGCTGCTGCTCTTCTTGCTTCCAAAGTGACCTGCTTGCAAAGAAACAATGGACAAGAGCTGCGGGGGTGGCGTTTACAACAGTCAAGCAAAGGTCAGGTCACACAACGGATGAAGGATTCAGAATTGTTTACACAAACTCAGGCAACCATTCATCTGTCGCACGTATTGTTGCCTTGGCTGAAGACTGAGTGCAACCGACGATTGAGGATTGTGGCATCCTTTTGAGAGTATGGCACTCCTCCTTGTTGTTCCTGGCAAATTCCACCGACTCGTACCTTAGGTCTGGCTTGTGCTGACGGGAGGCCACCCATCCTGGGTGCAACTGCTTCTGCATCCTGAGAATGGGCAGTGCAACAGGAAATAATTCAAAGTAAATTACTTTGCCCTTTCTCAGCATGGGTGCTCTGTGCGTAATGTGCAAAGCATCCTATCCAGTCCGTCCTCCTGCACGTTCTTACACCATATGAAAGGTTATAGGTCCTAGTACAATATATAAACCCAGGATATCCCTGATACTAAATAAGTCATGTCTGTAATACCTTGTACGTAGGGGCGTAAGGGTGTATCATACCACCAGTTTGTAGCCCGTGCCCCCAAACACAGAATTTGCTACCGTACGTACATGTACTCACCACCCCCCTTGGAAAAAGTTTTATTTTACAGAAAAACAGCATCCACCCCCTCTCAAAGGAGTGAGCCACTTTTGCTGTTGTTGCTGTCACTGCTGCTACTGCTAGCATGCGTGTGCTAGCTTTGCGTGCTGCTTGAGAGCTAGAGAGAGTGTGTGTGTGCGTGTGCGTGCGTGTGTGTGTATATGTGTGTGTGTGCGCGCGCATGTGCATGTGTGTCTGTGCGTGTGTGTGTGGGCCTGTGTGAGTGTGTGCGTCTGTGCATGTGTGTGCGTGTGTGTTTGTGTGTGCATGTGTGTGCACGTTGTGCGCCTGTGCAATTGCTGCTGCATGCTTGCACCCCTGTCAACTTCATTAGTTGCATAACCACATAATGCCAATGCAGTGCCAACTGTACAATCCTGTGGGGTCAAACCAAGGTTTGCGAGTTCTGCTTGGCTGTGAGTCCTTCTTCTTGCGCTCCTCTGCCTCAGCCCGGTCCACTCTTGCCTGCTGCAGGCGGAGTGGGGGGGGCATCCTCTCCGCTCGCCACTTCAAGCAATAATTATTTTTTGCTACCGCCCCCCTAAAAACCTGAACCGCCCCCCCTAAAAATATATATATTTCACCACCGTTTCGTCAGTAATCTGTCACCGCCCCCACCAAAAAACAATAATTAGGGGCGGTGATATACTTTACGTACGGTATTAGCAATTTTGGCCTGTGGTTCCACCTTTAGGTAGTCCATATACCGTTTGTTTACGATCACTTCGGAAATTAATTATTTATTTGGCCAGGAAACGAAAATTTTTATTAATTCTTGGAGGCCTCTCCGAACTGACTTCGAAGTGATAAATTAATTATTTATAGTAGTTTTGAGGGTGAAAATCGAAAAGAGCTCCAAGCGCGCCAGTGTGAACCCCCTGGCCGGGTTCTTGAAGCCTCAGCCACAGCTTCAGCCTCGGCCACAGCTTCAGCCATAACGAACAGCAGTAGCAGTGCACAGGCAGCATTCACAGGGGGGCTCTCGAACTCAAAAACTCTCGAACTCAAAAACTAATTCCGACAGGGCCCTCCCGAAGTGCCCTCGAACTCAAAATTTAATCCCCAGATTCCCTCACGAACTAAAATCGAAAATTTAATTAATTATTTGAAAGAGTGGTCACGAACTGATCGTGAACGAATGGTATATGGTCATCTACATCTCTCTAACTTGCCAAGAATTTGTAACTTGCTCATCCTGGAATGTGCCGTTGTTTGTTCTACGTATCATCTTTAATAGCCATAACAAACACGAGAATAAGCCTCACAGAGGGTTGCAGAGCACCTTTGTAATCCTTTTAGACATCGTCGCAAAAACAATATGACAAGCCAGAACCAATACATACTTACAGATGCCGTACATACTCATACTCACCACCTCCTTAAAAAAATATATGTTATCCAAAAAAAGTGCAACCATGACGAAAAGCAAAATGATGTCACTCATATCTCTTGCTTTTTACTCGATGCACACGTAATAGTACGCTGCAAACGTAATAGTACGCTGCAAACGTAAAAGAACGATTGTTTTGAGCAGTTCAACCACCGCCTCCCCTCACAAACATTATCTAGGAGCGGTAATAGAATATGTGTACGATATACATGAAAAAGCGTGTACTAGGAGATTTCACTGCTAGTTAATCTGTATTTACATGGCTATGACCATCCTGAAGACAAAGAACAGCCTAAACACAGGTCCATACTCACTGCTCACTACAAAAGCCAGGGAGGGTCCAATGTTTAAAATGGTAAACAGAAAGAAGACATACGTAGGGTTGGCCAGAACCATATACATATGGTGTATATAAGGTATTTTTTGCAGGGATCTCATCAAATGTACGGTCATATACGGCGTATATATACGGTTCTGGCCAACCCTAGACATACGTAGTACCATGGTTTCAGAAAACCCAAGCTTACTTCAGGGGCTGAGGGGGAGGTTCCACCGGCTGGAGGTGGCCGTACAGGTGTACGTGTAAGGGTATGTTGGATGTCAGTGTGGCTGCACGCCGGGCGATTTCTTCATGCTCTGCCGGGGTCAGGCCCGCTCCTGAGGGCGCTTCTGCCTGCAAGGTTGGTCAGAGAAAGTTAGCTGAGCACGTACACTGTTAGGTATGCTCTTTATGGTTGTTTCGGTGTCTTGTTCTTGCGGGTTGGCATGGTGCACTTGTTATTCAGGCATCATAATTATGTTTGAAACATAACCGTTCACGTGCGCCCAGAACACAAACAGCCTGTGTGCTACAAACTACAAATAAAGAGTAAGGCTCTAGGAGGGCACCTGTTTCTGCTATCAGGGCTTGTGCACACAATCTAGACATCCACCCTCTGATGCAGTACGTGCTCAATCGATTTCAGACACAACAGAGGCGCAACGGGAGAAGCAACATTACCACTCTGATTCACGTTACTGACCCTGTAGAACCCTTTCTTCCCATTTTAAGGAACCCCCTTGAAAGAATGATGAAGATGTTTCCCAAATGCATTTGTGACCAGGATACATCTGCAAGCCTGCTATTGATACCCTTCAATATCCCCTATCCTTTTTCCGCTGTGGCTGAGCTTCATGAAACGCAGTACCTAAGCGGCTCTCTTTGTCCTTTACCACCGTGGGAAATAGTTTTCACCACCTGTGGTTCTATCCTTCAATCGTCTTCAACGTCGATACACACTCACCATGCTGAGCGCCTCCATCTTCTTTAGCAGCAGTGCCGTGGACATGAGAGTGGGCCTCTGCAGGGGGGGCATGTCTCCCTCTGTGTGTAGCCGTGGGGTCACGCCACTAGCTGGTGAGCCCAGTAGCACGGAGGAGGCCTGCAGACTGGCCTGCTCTTTTGACGCGCCTGTGTAGACACAGCAGCAAGCGCAGGTCAACAGGTGGCAGTAGCAGCAGCAGCAGCAGCATTTGTGAACGGAGCAGCGATTTAGATGAACACAGATGACGTTCCAGCTGGAATAAGCTGGAGATTGTAGCATACTGGTCCTTGCTGCTCTCGACCATATCAACCTTTTCTTCTTATACGTACTCGCACGCGCTCT
>Ga0307948_1002149_pt1 | contig 14272 bp, 9 predicted proteins | sample OrgLakmetagen280_FD_201824 | JGI IMG/M metagenome (GOLD analysis project Ga0307948, IMG submission 201824) | Saline water microbial communities from Organic Lake, Antarctica - #280 | ecosystem: Environmental > Aquatic > Non-marine Saline and Alkaline > Saline | place: Antarctica: Organic Lake...
TTGCTATTTGACAGCAACATCTCCGTTTCCTTGATCCATGCTTATGATGGCAACACCGCTTGCGTGTAAACTTTGTGCAGTTCTACATGCACCCATGCATTTCGGGCAGGGTTGACCAGGGCTGTATATATACACCGTGTATGACCGTAATTCTGTTGATTTCCCTGCAAAAAATGTTCTGGACAACCTTAATGAAACGCGTTGCCGCTCATGCACATTTGCACTTTCCATGCAGTGTTTGACAGCTTTGTCTACCTGAAGGTCGAAACTTTGCTTTGGCATGATCAATCCTGAACAGCCTTTCCAGATATGCCTCCTTCCACGATGCTTCCACGATGCATGGATATGTCCTGAACGTTGTAATATTACCTCTTGAGCCTAGTTTGCAGAACATGGCAGAGTCGTCAAGTATTGAACCATTTCTGTGCATTTAGCCTGTGTGCCAGGATGTGTAATGCTACTGCACCTTCTTAACAAATTATGCACAGATCCAGGTGGTCGACATGCCCAACCTGTTCCTGCTGAAGATGCGGAAGTGGGCTGTTTTGGCCTACATCCCAATGGCAATTGCATTTGCTTGGCTTCAATTGCGTTACTGTTTACAGCTCACGCTACAGGTTGGTGACCGCACTCTAAGGCCAAAGGGGAACTCGTGCAGGAAGTGAGAAGCACTCTGCACACAGTTTAGGAAATCAAGCCGTTTTGGTATGCATCTACCGTCCAAACGTTTTTCTGGCTTATGGCACCCACACTGTTATCCTGACAGATTACTTTTTTTGGCATAATCATCAATAGAAATCTGTGCTGTAACCATTTTGGATCAGTGTGCATTCAGGAGAATCTCCAAAATAGCGGAGACTTCTCTAGTCGGAACCCACCAAAGACATAATGACATGTGCAATCATGGTTCCATGGCTCCGAGCGGCTGATTAAATATTGCTGCATTACCAATTAGAAAGCATCCTGACTCACACATGCCTGTCACATTTTAATTTCATCCCATCATGCGTGCGCAGAAATCAGCATTAAATGTGACTGCAGCTGTCACGGTGGGTTTTTTGGTGGTGCAAGTTTTGTTGCAAAATCTTTGCTGTTTGGAATCAATGATAATGTCTCTGCTCTTGCATAGACCTTAACAATAAATATTGATCAGGTTAGAGTGGTAGCACACCCAGCGACTTTCAGGATTTCAGGTACTCCAGCATAACGGACACCGACCGTGTATGCTGAGTTGAGTTATATCTAGTACCTATTTTTTGTAACATGCGCATACATCTCTTTGGTAATTTGCTGTGCAGTGGGAGCTGGTCATCAACATCATCTGCGATGCACTTTTCAGAAACAGGTTCCTTCGCAACAACAGCAGCCAGACAGCCTCTGCTTCACGTTAATTTTAAAGTGCATCATATCTATGAGCTGTCGTTAATGTTGTTTTGCAGTGCAAACTTAGTTCATAAAAGGCTGTTACAAATAAGAAGGTGCCTGCTGCTTGCCCAACATGCGCCCTGAGTGGCCGAGAGGCAATCGCTACCTTTTGTTCTGGTTGTTATAAATACTCTGCGTTTCATTTCATGTTACCGAAATTTTTGCTGAGTTGATTGATAAAGGAGACTTGAAGTCTTATTAGCTGATAATCCGAGCTTCTTTACCTGTAACCATTGTTGAAGGAACCGGGCAAGCATTGCTTCACTGTACTTTTGACAGAATTGGTGGTCTTCATGCCACAACACTCATGGACACATTGGGTGCACATGCCATCACCAGTGGTCAGACCTGCACCAGAAATCTTACCAGATGCAACTTGATGCAATGATGATCTTTGTCTGCAGTCCATTGCCTCCCGGCCTAAGTATAAATGAGGAATCCTTCTTATTTTGATTGAGCTGGGATGTTGTATGTCCCTGCACCCATTGATTGGGAGGTGCAGAACACAAACAACATCCTTTCCTAATCCAAACCAGTAGTGTTCATGCTACCTTATTGCGTTTATAACATCCATCTCCTTTCCTCGGGCAGGTACATTCTTATCTTGCGTTCTTACGTTCTTTCTTGCAAGAAGGCGGCGCCTGTAATTCATCCCTATTCATTTGTTGTGCACCTTCCATTGAAGCTGCTGTCCGGAATACCCATGTAAGTTATATGTCGAACGATTATAGTAGTTTTAAAATTGCAGGGAATTTCAGTCTGTTAGACAGGGGTAGAGATAAAGGAAGTATGATTCATAATGTGAGCAACGATTTTATTTGGTTGTTTGGCCATTCTATATGGTACCTCTTGTACTCTTTCTCAGACATGCATCATCTCCTCGGTGCGTTGCTTGAGCCGTCGCTTCCTTCTCGCGTGGAGAGGGAAGAGACGTTAAACACACCTTTATGGGAGGGCTTTTGGCAGGACACGGACGACTAGCACAACCTAATTTACAGCGAAAGCACACACAGCAGCAGCAGGGGGGAATGCCAGCACAGCGGGCCGGGTAGAATGCTTTATGGCCCTTACTTGCCATCCATGCTTAAGCTGGTACCATGATTCGTTGTGACAAATATTCCATCATTAATAACGCAAGTAGCTAGTTTAAACACTACCAGCATGGACGTCGCTTTGTGTCCTGCACCGCCCAATGGATCCAGAGCCACACAACATCTAACTTGGAGAGTAGAACGGGGAGGGATTTTTAATAGGGATCAGGTGGTTGAGCGGCAAAGGCCTTCACAACACCAGGAATATCACTCAGATAGCTTTGGGAGTTGTGATGATCTATATCAGGTGTATTTTGTGCTTGTTTGATGGTAGGCCTCTTGATTTTATAGCCAGGGGAAATGGATTGGCAGGGCCATCTATTTAGGTTTAGTGTCCCCTCTTGCTGCTTCCTTGCCTTTTGACTTCAGCTTTTTGCTGTCTTTGTTGGCAGGTATAAAGTCAACGGCCCAGATGCTGACTCTCATGTTACACCCCTAGGAGGGCTTCAGTTTTAGCCAGTTCAGTGTTTCTCAGGTCTTTCAGGCGGCTTTCTCTCTGCTCAGATTGTTAGGCAGAGTTTTCTGGATGGTTGGCTAGCGTAATCACCCCCTCCAAAATTTGATGGAACCTAGCCAGAGTGTAACAATATCTACAGAAATCCCCCAATTATGTCCCTCCCATCATACGCAGCTACAGCGCTTCCAGGAACTCATAGCTCCGAACTGGAGGGATTAGGCCTTCACAGATGGGAGTTTTATTACAAAGAAAGAAACTATTGCTCAGTCAATTGGAGTGTACCACCCTCAATCCACGAAACTGCAACAGTAAATCCTGGAGGCACAAGCATCAACATAACCATACACGAAGTCGAGCTAGCAGGAATTGTTGCTGCTTTGATAAATGAACACACCCATAGTGCGACAGACAGTGCTGGTGCACTATGGCAAATAAGAAATAGCATCCTCTACCCTCAGGCAGAGCATGAAACGGCATAAACATGCCAAGCTCCTAGAAACCATCGTACACCACATCCGGAAATCTAAAGACTCCATTCATCTCTACAAGATAGCTCATGCTGGCATCCTAGGAAACAAGTGCGCTGATGCCATAGCAAAATGCTCTGCGGAAATTCAAGTTGTCATGATATTCACATTAGTACTGAGCTCAACACCTGTCAACCAATGCCTTCAGTAGAAATGCTCTCCATTACCTCAGATCTCAACGCTGTAAGAAATCACATGCACGTTACTCACAAACTAGGCCCCAGACAAAAAAGGTTCAAAACTTTAGTCCACAAAATGCTATGCAAAATACCAGAGGGGTTTATCTGGGCAAAAGCCAAAACACTCCTTTTTGCATGAAAGGTGCAACTATTCACACGTTACCTCATCAAATTGGACACAGCCTAGCTTCAAACTAATGCTGATTATATGCTACAAGAGCATGTGCTCAGATCTAGACAAGTCGCCCTGCGTACAAATGACAGGACTAAAAGCACACGTCGTGCACCTGTACCCTAGATGGGTGCTTTCCAGGGGGAATGGCACATTAATTTGCATCTCGCCAACCACTTTGTCTGTTTGCCCCATTTTTTTTGCAATGACCTTTGTTTACTATTAGGACTCAAAAACACTATAAATCACCGGGTTTGGTGCGCTGGCTGGTCAGATACAGCGTATGGCTGCTCAAAAAGTAAGGTTCACGCCGCGGCTGCTGAGGCGGGTGGCCGTAATTTGCACGTTTCAAGCTCAGCTGCATTGGAATCATACATCTACATATCAGAGCTGAAATTGAAACGTGCAAATTACAACCACCTGCCCTAGGAGCATGCAAAATGTATATACCCATTTCGGGCCTCAGACAACCCCCTCTGGCCAAATACCATGAAACGATCAAGGAAGGTATTGTCCAGAAAAAAAAGTAACTTATTTTGGAAAATGCAGATATCATCTAAGAAGAAAAGAAGAAAGAAGACAAGTCATGCTCTGCCGTACGGATCTAATATACAACCAAAAGCGTGCCGCTCATTGCAACCATAAAGAAGGCCCACCAATCTGCCCCATCTGCCTAAAGACGGCACCTATTACATGCTGCCAGGTTGCAGTTATTCCATAAATGGTCATAAACAAGCACAACGTTGCTGGACAAGTAATACCGAGGGCGATCCTAAAAGGCGCACAGGTTGCTTGCCTGCTAGCACAAGCAGACGTAGGAAGTCGTGCAACAATGATACAACAAGGCATTATACGCCCTTTCGATGAGACACATGTAGGATTGATTCCGACCTGGATCTTACCTTCCAATCTCAATGCGCAACAGCGGCAAACCAGATGCAACCATAATTACTCTGACCCAGCAACCACACCCCAAAAGAAACCCAACAAACATGTACCAAACTAGGTCTGCCAATAATGCAAGAAAAGTTTTCTGTAATAACCTAGCAGATGGCGCTGCCAATACATACCCTTTGGCTATGAAATCAAGAGACATACAACCAGACAAACGTGATATACATCTGGTCGAAGTGCCGTGTAGACACTTCTCCTACCCAACAAGCAAATCAGGCGCAAAGACAACATAAGCTGCTAATTCTTCGCATACTCGGACACCGTAAAACCCTTCACACCATCTTGCTAGGAGCAACATGCACCATTGACAGAAGCCGCACAAGGAAACCACTCCACAGTCTTGGAGTCACAGCACTCATGAAAAATAAAGCTTACATGCCATCAGATTCACAGCAAACATCATCTAATTAGACGTGACATTAAACGTAACTAAAAAGTATCTGAGCAACACCAGGCAATAATTTGACGAGATTAATGACATTCTCGGGACGACGGTAAAGTACTCCTGGTGGTGTGCAGGCCTCTGCCTCCCAACCAACTGATTCCCACTGAAAAGCTTCTCTTATTTTTATTCACCAGGTGGGATGGCTCTGCATCCATTACTAGCAAGTGGTGCAGGACAAAAAAAAACATCCTTATCCATGCCGGTTGTAATGACCAGCAGCTGTATCAATCAAAGTACAAGACAGATAGCGCCACCATACCCCCCTGATTATTAAGTTGATACAGTACGCAAAATCAATCTCTATAAGCGCTAGATGGCTATTACTTTATTCTCCCCTCTCTCATCTCAGATCCTACAATGTAGTGCTGTTCACCCCCAAATCAAGTTGCCCCAAACCAATTTTTGACTTCATGGGTGTTAAAGTGGGGCAAAATTAGTCCGCAAAGCCGGTCTCAGTGTCCTGAGTGATGCAGTGGTTGGAGAGATACAGGGGGTGGCTGTTTTGGCTCAGATTGAGCCACTTTCAAAAAACACCAGGAGCTTCATCTGAGCTGGCGAATTCATTTAATACAAATTTAAAAGTCATGATATCTGTCCCAGACCTGCATGAAGGTATGAAGCATATCATACTGCAAAGAGTTGTTGCGATGCTGTATGCTTGGGAAGGGTTTAACTGGTGAAGGTGAGAACAGATGCGCACACACGCACCTGAAATGACCTGCTCCTCGCGTTCTAGCATGCAAATCTTGCATGCATGCTTGAAGTAGATGTACATGCATGCGTTAGAAGGGGGTGGAGTTTGGCACACCTTGTTGGTCTCATCCAAGCTGATCTATCTGACAAAACACTTGAAACGTTGAAAAAGGGTAATCTGACAGATGCCATTTCTGTGCTTCGTGCGATACATATGCCCACGTAACAACGCTGCGCAACTGACCATGCGCTGCCTCAACCCTTGCAGGTCCTGCGTGGCAGAGTGCTGTTTCGCAACTGCCAGGGCTGCTGAGGACTGGAGGAGGAGGCGCGCAGTGCGTGGAGGGCAGTGCAGATTGGTGTGCTGTAAAATGTGGGACCCTTTACTAACAAAGTTTACGGTTTTGTGTTCGCGCTTTTGGGGTGATGTACATGCTGTAAACGATTATGCCTTGTAATTACGGTTTTGAGCAGCCTCTGCGCCGTGTGAGCTGGGCCCATGTGGGCTGATGTCGCTCCTCACATGTGTGCTTCATTACCATACCTAAGCGTGTGCAAAATCTGGCATCACAACGATATGTAGCAGACCGCATGACTCTGACAGGCTCCTCCATCTTTCATCATTTGCACTTACCTCATCAATTTGTGTCCCACATGACCTTTGTCCCACAGATGCCGAGATTACAGCACCCCCTGCTCTATTCTGAGCATGCACACATCCCCAAGGATCAGCGGGAGCAGCTGGCTTGCTGCTGCCTGGGTGGGTGCAAGGGACCTCTGGAGGGGCGCAAGCCGGTGGATGGGCAAATTTTGAGTGTGATCAAGGCAGCCGCAGCAGCACCAGGGAGGGAAGGCCTTGGCATGCTTGCCCAGCTCCACCTCTTGAACATATGGGAGCAGAGGGCGCGAGGCTAGTAGCCAGAGGGAGAAGTTGAGCAGCAATTGTCAGAGTGTGATGTCAGCAGCAGTAGGGGAAGTGGTAGGGATCATGGGCTCAGACGCCAGTGCACACTAGTGGGGCAGAGCTTGCATTAGGGCAGCAGCAGTGATGAGAGCAGTGCCAGCAGAGGCGGCAGAAGCCTCCCTAGCAGTGATGGTTGAAGTGGTAGGAGCGTAGAAGCTTAGCAGGCAGTTGCAGGATTTGTTGCATACATAGTGCAAGCATGGAAGCTTTGCAGTCAGCACTTCGCACGTCCAAAAATGCTACCTAGGTACCAGCTGATTATTAACAGACTTTGTGCATTTGCTTGGTCCCAGGCAGGTGTACTGCATGGCTGTGCCATCTCTGACTTCTGGCGCACCACAGTGCAGTATGCACAAGATTTGCTGGCACAGAATGAGATCCCCTCCCCATTTTTTTGCATGTGCTTATATTCATATTTACTCGTGTTTAACAAAGTCTCATGGCTTTCCAAGTTCTTTTGCATGTCTTACGCTCCACTATGTGTGAACAGCACGCGCATATCACCAGAAAAACACATGTTCCTACCAGGACCAAGATCAGCACTTCATCAATTTTCCTGCTTTTGTCTCGATGAGTGGCTCATGCTAATTATGCACTCTACAAAAAAGAAATGGTGCAATTTGGGTCGTTGATGGGCTTGTTATCGGCCAAAACGTGTGAAATGGCAGTGATCTGAGCCGGGGGCGGCCCTAGATCACCACATGGGCAAAGTTTTTCAATATCTAAATAACAGCCCCTTATGATTACCCATTTAATGGGAGAACACAAAGTTTGGGCCCAATTGGTAGAGGTCACTTGGGGGGCTGAACAGCACTACAATGTGTTTTTGTAAGCGGAAGGAGCATGTGGTATTTCTGCTTCGCTCTGCCAAACAAATCAGCCAGGCAAACGGAAGGAGGGCAACCTTCTTAAACCCCCAACCTCACAGCTATCTTGCTCTTGGGTAGCTGCACTTTATGGATGCACACACAATGCCACACGTGCCTATATGCTCGCTTTGCATGTGCTCAGTCCACGTGAGAAGGAATATTGTGATGCATACTACCCGGCTGCATATCATCAATCGGTTTGTTCTTACTCAAGCAGGCATAACTCTATTCCTTATCTCTACAGCGCTGAAATTCATGATCTCTACAGCGCTGTATTTCATGCTGCTGCCATCCTCAAACTTCACGCAAAAACACTTGAACCCAACATGATCTCCAGATAAAGCACTTTGCCCAGCTTAGACACTGCTTTGCCGCTGATTCTGGTCTTGTGGGCAATGACGCGGGCTTGGAAGACCCGCAGCTCCTGCTTGCGCCTCCTAAGGGTGGCGTCTGAGAATATGGGAACAGGTTTGCCTCTCAGTAAAAGTCCAGGTGTGGTCTGAGCACGAATCACTCGCAAATCTTGCACTGTCGATTGATTGCAACCTATCTTTCACACAACGAGGGCACAACCAATCAACATTGGGCACTTTATTCAACTTGGGGTTCAGACACATCATGTGCCAGCTTGTCCCACACCCGTCACACAACAGCATAAACTCCTCCTCATCCATGAAAGCAGGTAATGCCAGCTTTTGGACTTGATATTGATTGGACAAGAAGAACAACCGAAGACCCTTCCTCAGCGTAATTGTATGTGCTTAGATAGCATGTCTGAGTAGTTTCCCCTAGCTCTGGGGAGGCAAAGGCGCGGCAGCCTGTCTAGCAGTGTTTGTGTAGTTGTGTTAGCATTTGTCAGTGTTTTAGGAAGGTTGAGCAGGAGCACGTAGGACTCCACCATCACAAGAGGTTGATTAAGTTGACTGCATTCCTGTGCACAGCTCGCTCTGCTGTCCTTGCGCCATGTGCCTGTAACATGTTGAAGAAGCGCGGTTCTACGTGGGCACGCCCCAACATAAACGTTTACGTCTGGGCAGATTTATTTCTTTTTACAAAGCAGCTAACTGAAAGCTTTAGAATGTAAATGAAGGGCAGCCTGACACTCCTGAATTTGTGCTGATACTCCCAGGAAAGAGCTGATCTGCTGGGGTGCATATATAAGCCCGCAAGCTGGGTGGAAAAATAATGGTGATTCAGTAGTAAAACCAGTCGGAACATACCCCACACACACGTTCCTGGGGGTCAAAAACATATATAGGGTAATATGTGTGCTAGATAATGCAGGTCGTTCTGAGCACCGTGCTGTGTGTGGTGTAAATTGAAGGTGCCATCGCCACATACACATTCCTGGGGGTCGAAAATACGGTAGAGGGTGTGCGTGACGCGTCCATCGGAGCTGCGTGAGCGAAACTGGTCACCATGCTGTGCATGCTGTACACACACACACACACACGCACACGCACGCACACGCACGCACACGCACGCACGCACGCACGCGCACACGCACGTACGCACGCACGCACGCACGCACACACACGCACGCACGTAGGCACACACACGCACACGCACACACACAGCTGCTTGCTACAGCCAGAGGATACTTGAGTACCCCTCAATCCCCCTACTTAAGTACCCTACTATAATTTGCGTTTGTAAGTAGGGTACTTTAGTAGGGAGAGAGGCTACGTACCCCTATTAAGAGCACTTCCCTCTTAAGTACCCCCCTACTTAAGCACCCCTTACTTAAAGGCACTAGCTATAAGTACTGCCTTGCTTAAATCTAATGAAGTACCCTACTTAAAAGCATAACAGCTTATCTCCCCTCTCTGATATTGCCACGAGATCTGTGTTATTTAGATCTGCATTTTTTTTCACTAGCAATAATTGGTTAAGCGCGTTGGGTTAGGAACTCCTTGTTTACAAGAAAAAGGATAAACATATCAAGAAAGAAGGGGAAAACGCAAACTATCCTTGCTAATTTGTAAAAACAGCAACTGCAATGTTGTGCAATGTGCAGCAAACAAACATTATAAACTGAAAGGCGCAAACTATCCTTGCTGGGAGCTGCTCACGCATCGACACGCAATCCTTCATAATAGCAACAACCGGCTACGCCAGTAGAAATCACTGAAAAGTATTCAATCGCCAACCGACTAAACTACCTAGAACCAAACATGTGCCTCTGACAGACTTAAGGCGTGACGACACGGGTGTTTAAAATTTTTGCATTCTTTGTCTTTTCTTTTGTTCTTTCTCATGGTGAGTAATTTCTTACGCCTGCCAGTAGTGTGCTGGTATAGCCGCCGCGGCCATGTGTACAGGTTGGTGGACGGCAAGTGGGCCAAAATCGTGCACCACCTCTAAGCCGATTTAAAAAATAGGTATTTCAAATAAATTCTCAATTTTTCTGCAAACGTGCAACAAAGAAAAACGCCTTCCTGGTCGACAAGGAAAAGGCCAAAAGGCCGCCCAAATTTTCTGCAAACCTTCCTGGTCGATTTATTTATGAAAGTTATCATTTAAAATCGACATAAAAACGCACATTTGATAGCAGCAGCAACCATGATCAGTGCAGACTTAGTCACAATGCTGGTCGTTTTGGCCCTGCACGTGCTGCATAGAAACGCTGCTTTGATCCAGTGGAGTGCATGTAGTGTTGGCTCACCATATCTCGGTGCGCAGCAGCCTTATCATCGTGCATCATCAGTCATCTGCGCATGTTAGCCTAATAATAAGATCAATAAGCCAATATCCCTGCTTCTGCGTGTTGCACCTGACAAAAATCTACAAATAGTCAGCAGTGCTCTTTTAGAAAAAGCCGTATTCTTCCTGCTATGCATGCCGTGAATTCAATCCCCTTATCGCCAATCTTTTTAGGTCCCCCAAATTCGCGGACTTATGACGAGCAACAACCCGAGGTCCGCATGTTTCTGGACAGCATCAGATCCAAGTAAGGATCACCTACTCTTCCATGTACAAGTAGGAAGTCTGTCTATCGTACAGGCACAAAATGCACCGCTCTACAGCATTTTCCTGTATGAACAAAGTTCTGGAAAAGCAGCACTGTGACATGAGCAGCACTTCACCATAAGCAGCACTGTGACATAATTGCTGGAAGCCTGCATTCAGTAAGGAAGACAAATGGCTGAAGCATAATTGGGTAAAGACGTATGACTGGCGCTGCAGGCACTCATTTCCCTGCACGGCTGGATTCTTCCGTCAATTGCTGTCTGTTGCGAGTCTCAACCCGATCAATCATCTCCTCCTGGTGAGTTTCCAAGACCACCATGTGAATCAATTGTCATTTAGTCGTGTTGTTTCTGGGCCTTGTAGTTTGGCATACCCAAATTGCACATTAGATTTGTATACCGCCTTCAAGCTAACTTTAGATTCAAAATGTTTTGGACCTATCATCGTAGGTGAGGTCATGGAAAATCCAGATCGCCGTGGATGCTACACTTTTCATCTGTCTTGCCTGGGCAGCCCTCTTAGTAAGTGTGAATTTGAAGTTTACTTGAGTTGCGATAAATCTTCTTTGAATAATGTAGCCGGACGCCAGGGTGTGTGCTAATTACCCACCTGTAATTGATTTATATGGCTTGAACTTCCAGAAGGAAAGAAAATTTCCTGACTTCTGCCTTTTCTGCTCGCCATCAATGCCTGGCAAAGTGTTGGTTGTTCACTGGTTCCACTTTCGGAAGTGTAGGTGACTCCATGGTACAAACGGCATCGAGGAGCCGTTGTCGCTGCAGCACGCATATCCCTGAAGGTGACGAGGAAGGGTCTTGTGTCTACTGGTACTAGCAGGCAGGACTGGAAATCACGACCTCACCAAGCACTATATTACACAGCATCAGTTAACACATTCCTTCTATTGCAAAGCCTGTTGGCACTACAGCTTGTCACCCTTGATGATCCATTTCCTTCGAATGTGATGTCCTGCCTTTTTTAAAGAATGGCGGGTCTATTTTTCACATGTAATTCACATGTCAGGTGTCAGCCCTGATCCACGTGGTTTGGATGAGAGTGAGACTTTCACAGCTCCTCACCCAGGATGGGGAGCAGCTGCAGCAAGCTGTTGCTGAGCTCTCCAGCCCCATTTGGTCGCCTGTGGCTTGCACTACACGTGCACGCTTCTGCACTCTGCTCTCCCAGGTGAATTTGTTCAATGGAAGTGGCCCTTTAAAATACGTACCGAAAGGTTGAACACGGCAGTTTATTAGTGGCAGAGGGAAGACATACAAAACAAGGAAAAGGTGAAAAGGTTGAAAGAAATTTACTCTCCTGCAGCGTCTGTGTTTTATAAGAGTGGGGAAAGCAGTGAAGTTTGGTTCAATGCAACTACCTGAATGCCTGGTCTGTGTTTGTATGACCTTATCAACTATGTGAATGCCTCACTGAGGTTTGTTGAGGTAGACGTCTGGGGTAGATGGAGTTTCTAGCATCCGGAAGCACGAAGTGCTTAATTTAGTACGCTTCATTCTTCCGATTTTCTTCTGGTTCTTCAAGGTACCTCTTAAAATGGAGCTGCTTGCTGGAGGCGCGGAAATACTGCTGGATGGGTTAACATGTTTGGCGCTCAACACGCACAACATACCTCAATTCCTAACTGGTGAGCGCTACCCTTTGCTGAATGGAAATGGCGAATGTGAAAGTCCAAGTGTTCAGCAGTCACTGAAATTTGATTTCTATTTATCTGCTCTTTTTATCCTTATAAGGTAAGCTAAGCTAGAAAAGCGTCACAAACCAAATATTCCTTCATGAACGTGGGGAGCTATTTTCACTGCCTGCATTTCTTCATTCATTTCTCATGGCAACCGCGCTATCAAAAGCTTATCCATACCTCTACAATAAAAACAACAAAAACTTGTCCTGTTCCTACCAGGTGGCAAGGAACTCACAGCAGAGCTTCTTGTTGAACAACAACGTGCATATGCTTTTGCCGATGGTAGGGTTTTGTTTCATTTTATACTTAAATTTTCTGTCTTGGAATTAAATAGCCACAAAGCTGTCATGTAAAGAAATCTGCCCTACTGTTGAGGACGCAGGACACATGAAGAGGCAAAACATAAAAACACATAATAGTACACTGGCATATAGGCATGCATTCTTAAACATGTTCATGCATTCTCAGACATTTGCACGCATCCTGAAACACGCACTTCAAGGCAACAGGGATCAATCATCTAATTTGGCTGCTCTAATTGTTTCATTTCTACTCAAAACTTTAATGATCATGCAAAGTAACGTTCCCTGAACATTGTCTTTGGACCCTTCTTGTCACTGTCAAAGGCTGCAACTGCTTCTAATTCCAATTTCTTTCAAATATGTATGATGAGTGGACCTCCTTGCACCATATGCACAGCAACGACAAGCTTTGCAAACGTCATGGCACAGCTCCTTGTGCCTACGCCCCTCGACTGCCCAGTCCCCATCACCATCACTAAGATGTGCACCAGTGCAGCCTCCATCATACTTCCTACGGTAAGACGCGTGCTTGACACTTTTTCTTACTAGTTTTTGTGCTGATTAGGGAAAGTGAATCGGTCGGGAATCAGTCAGCTGTTCACTAATGCACCCTGGTGGAACGACGGTTGGCTTCTTACCCTTAACTAGTATCTGTGTCGATTAGATAATGTGTGTCATTGGAAGTCAGTGAAATGTATGCGCCTGGTTTCTGTGTCCTTACATTTTCCTCTCTCCAACGCACGTCCAACACACCCACACAATCCATGTAATGTACTGTGTATAGCTTCCACCTCTTTTATTCCTACACAGAAGTCAGTGTGCCTAACTTTCACTACTTGATTAGTCAAATGCTGAATCATGCATTTCTACAAATACAGCAACCATTTAGGCATCCTGCATTAAGAAGAGAACAAGAAGGAAGAAATTGTGATCGTCCCGCTCCCCACAAAAATAAGGAGAGCATTGAATCGGGTTGTCAGTATGCTTTGCAACTATAGGCTTGCCCACCTGTGCTGCCATTCATGGCACATAGATCAATGTTTGTGGTACACCTGCTGGGACTCCTTTTAGTCTGGCATGTACTCAACCAACCATAAAAGCAGTTAAATGATGCATCAGGATGTGCCACTCCATGCAGTCATATTGCTCGATCTTTCAATTCCACTGTGCATGTTTGCTGACTCTTGTCATTCATGTATTTGTTTCTTACCATGTTCCTTTCCTTTCCTTTCCTTTCCTTTCCTTTCCTTGCCTGTCCTTTCCTTTCCTTTCCTTGCCTTTCCTTTCCTTGCCTTTCCTTTCCCTTCCTTGCCTTTCCTTGCCTTTCCTTGCCGTTCCTTTCCTTTCCTTTCCTTTCCTTTCCTTTCCTTGCCTTGCCTTGCCTTGCCTTGCCTTGCCTTGCCTTGCCTTGCCTTGCCTTGCCTTGCCTTGCCTTGCCTTGCCTTGCCTTGCCTTGCCTTGCCTTGCCTTGCCTTGCCTTGCCTTGCCTTGCCTTGCCTTGCCTTGCCTTGCCTTGCCTTGCCTTGCC
>Ga0307948_1002151_pt1 | contig 14267 bp, 17 predicted proteins | sample OrgLakmetagen280_FD_201824 | JGI IMG/M metagenome (GOLD analysis project Ga0307948, IMG submission 201824) | Saline water microbial communities from Organic Lake, Antarctica - #280 | ecosystem: Environmental > Aquatic > Non-marine Saline and Alkaline > Saline | place: Antarctica: Organic Lake...
GGTCCGCGTTTTTTGGCCCCAAAGATTTACTGGGCCACTCCTACAAAATTTTGAATATATTTGCGGAATCCTCAGCTCAAGCCCAGTCGATTGGCACCTTTTTGGGGCAAATTGGGCTAAGGGGGGGGGTCTGTGGACATGTCTAAAGTCAGAGGCACACGCGCTCGGGTGCAGGCCGCGGGGTGAGTCAAGCCAATGAAGCAGCAATTACCCCAAACTTACAGGATTGTGCCAGCATGAGATAGTCAGTGAAATTCAGAAGAAATGGAAGCAAAGTGGGACTGTGCAAGCCAGCAATGGGTGCCTGGTAGGTCACGTGTGCATGGGCGTCCGTATCTCAGTTTTTGCCCCGTAACTCTGCAAAATTTCAGTTTCATGTCTTGATGAGTATGCAGATGGATGCCTATTTGAAACAGGAGCAGATTGGTACTCTTTTTGTCCTGGTAGGGGCACCGGAAGGGGGTTTTAGAGGGGGCAGGGGGGTCCAGCCCAAAAATCATACGTGCCTGTGCAATTCTTTTTCCTGGCGCCTCCTGTTCCTTCCCTTACCAATAAAGGTAAGAATAGATTCCACCACCACCATTGTTCCTTTCCTTTACTGGGAAGGCATTGCAGCACAGAAGTCATTTTGCTGTGACTGGCTGTGTGAGTGATCGGGAGAGGATTGCAGTCAGAATACGTACAAGAAAGGTCATTTGGCTGTGACTGGCTGTGTGAGTGATCGGGAGAGGTTTGCAATCAGAATAAGTACCGTGCCCACTAAGTACAAAAAAGGTCATTTTGCTGTGACTGGCTGTGTGAGTGTTTAGGAGAGGTTTGCGGCCAAAACACGTACCGCGCCCATTAAGTACGAAAAGGAGGGTGAAACTATGGGCCTCGAACGAACTAGGTCCCTCTCATCCACGGGCTTGAACAAGTCCTTCTTGGCCTTGAAAAGGTCAGTGCTGCGAACAGAGGGAGAGAAGAGAGGAAGATGTGTCTTCCAATGTTGTATGTTGCAAGAAGCATTTTTTGGCAGAACCGTACATATACACCATATATTTGGTGGTTTCCCTGCCAAAAGTATCGTATATACACCGCATATACATGGTTCTGACAATCCTACGCATTTTCTTATCCTGAGGGAAGCAAAGCTGCAATGGCTCCGCACGGCTTGAGGCCAGACTCTGCACAAGTCCAAGTGCTGTGATCAGGTGGACGGAAGGCAGAGGAGGTAAAGGCACTTTGCAGAGGAGGTGAAAGCACTTTGACATGCTGCATGTTTGCAGTAGGCCAGAACCGTATATAAACACCGTATATGCCCATATATATATATCTTAATTTCCCTGCCAAAAATACCGTATATACACCGTATATATACGGTCCTGGCCAACCCCATGCATGTTGCAACAAGTGTGCCTGTTCATGAGCGGAGCCAAACTGCAAAATATGCTCTCACACACACAAACACACACACACACAGACACACACACAGCCATCTCTGGCCGAGGCTGCGACAGGGAGTGGCAACGAGCTCAAAGGCACGTCACATGGCCTTAAGCTGGCCAGAACCATGCATCAGCGGCTTACAAGCAGCTAAAGGGCAAAACCAGAAGTAGGGAGCATGTGCACAACCAGAAGTAGGGGGCACGTGCACGAATAGCGCGTCAGTGAAACGTTGATATGTCCACGTCAATAAAGCGTTGATATGTCCACGTCAATAAAGCGTTGATATGTTAACGTCAATGAAACATTGATACGAACACAAAGGCATCGACGACACGTTCACATTCTGGCTGCCCCTTCACACTAATGATCAAACTTACCCAACCCACACTAGAGAGTTGTATATGGTCACGTTTCTGGCTGTCCCTATACACTAATATCTTAGCATATATAACTCACGTAGGGAGTTTTAACAACACTGCGTGCTTGCGCCTCTGCAGCTTCCCAGCATTCTTGTGTATGATCACGGTTCTGGCCGTAAATCCACAATACCTATCAATAATATATAATAGATTAGAAATATCAGTAATATATATAATTTTCTAACTCACGTAGGGGGTTTTACGATGCTGCGTGCCTGTGCCTCTACAGCTTTCCTGTAGTCCCCCTTGCTCATCTGCAGCACATCGTCTGCTGAGGACAGGCCCTTGCCGGAGGAGCTGAACAGCTTTTCAGCCAGTGCTCTGGTCCTGTACGTGCATGCACGAGAAGATGTTTGTGTACGGGCGTGCGTGTGCGTGTGTGTGTATGTATGTGAGCGTGTGCACGCATGTGTGGTTTTGTGTGAGCGTGTCTGTGTAGGAACGTCTTTAGGGGAGAATCAAGCCCGTGCATAAGCAACGGAAAGGCCCTTGCCAGAAGAGCTGACTAAATAATCCTTTATCAGTGCCCTGGTCTGGTGTGTTTGTGTGCCTTGTTATTGTGTGTGCTTGTGCATTACAGCACTTGAGTCCTCTGTTCACACACACACACTCACACACATACATACACACACATACACACAGACCCACTAACAGCTCCACACGTACTTGAGCACCATGGCCTGCTCAATGCTGCGCTGCATTGCATCCAGCTCCCCCACGCTGCCCCCCATTCGCTCCAAAATGCCAGAGCCCATAGACAGGCCAGCAGCAGTGGCATTGATGACAGTGTGGTCTGCACCAGCCTCCTCCAGCTCTGCAGCCTCCCTGCGCACATGTGCATGCAGTTTAATGTACATGGTGTGCGCCTGTGTGTATGCACCTGTGTGTGTGCTCTGTGTGTGTGCCACAGCCTCTTCCAGATCATTAGCCTGCCTGCACAGACGTGCGTGGACAAATGATGCAAGACACATACACACGACATACACACACATACAGCGCATCTAAAGCCTACACACACTAAATCCGACACACGCATTTAAAGCCCATCTAACACATGCCACGCATTTAAAGCCCATATAAATAATGCAATACCGTACGTTCATGGAACCGCCCCCCTGAAAATAATTAACATTTTATAGTCAAAATGTGCAACCGCCCCCCTAATAATAAATATTTTACAGTTTTGCACTGCAACCGCCCCCCCCCTCACTGGTAACTCCTGATGGGTTCAGACGGGGCTGGGGCTGGGGGTGCTGGGGCAGAGGCAGGGGCAGGCGGAGCTGGGGCTGGGGGCAAGATGAGTGCGGGAATCCCTGACCACTCATCGGAAGGCTTCCTGACCGCTCATCGCTCGCACTGCTCAAAAACTGTAATTTCCCCCACAACCACCCCCTTTACAAGTAAATATATATTAAACCAACACCCTGTCACCGCCCCTACCAAAAAACAATAACTAGGGGGCGGTGATATACTTTTCGTACGGTACACACTCATAACGCACTTAAGCCAATACAAACAATGCAATACACATGCACGCACACATATACACACATAACACGCATTGGCTAATACATTGTGCATAGTAGAATGCGCACTTAAAAGTAACCAAAACACTAGTCTGTATAGGTTGCCAAACAATACAACAAGGATATTGCATGTAGCACGGCCACCGTGAGCGGGCACAGGTAAGACTAAATCCGACTTTATGATGAGCCAGCTTGTATGCAAGCCCGTACGAAGGGGGCTTCAGCACATACTTTAGGCAAAGTGAGTGCTTGATGCACGTTCGTCCCACTGAAACAACCCTGTCCATGTTGGTGCACATAAAGATGACCCTAGTAGGAGTAGGACTAAATCTAGGCTTATTGACACGCACGCACGAGTCATGGGGCGCAACATCAGGAGGGTAACTCACCGAACGTTGATGGCCAACGCATAGATAGGTACTGTAGGGAAGGCTTGCCGCAGGGATTCCACGGCTTGCTTTGCAGATGGCTGTGTGTTTGTGTTTTTGTGTGTGTGTGTTTGTGAGCGTATATGTATTTTATATATACACATATATATGAGTATGAGTTCGTGTGTGAATGCATGGGAGTATGTGTGTGCATGTGTGTATATACGTGTGTGAGTATGTGTGTGTATGTGTTTGTATGTGTGTATGTGTGTGTGCATGCGTGTGTGTGCGCTTGAATACATTGCGTATGTGTTATAAATACACTGAATTCCTGGCAGTTACACCATAGCCCTGGGAATTCATACAAATATCTTAACATCCATTCAATTACAGACAAGCAATTTTATATGATATTGACAACGATCTTGCCCTGCCCAGTGGGCATTCAGTGGCACCTGGGTTTTGACGCTCCTTGCAACAGCAATGCCAATGATAAAAACAGGTCTTGCCTGCTATGCACACAGGAACGGCCTCAGGAGCTGAGACCCCTCATGAAGTGCCAATGAGAGAAAAAGGCCTTGCCTGCTATGCACACAGGAACGGCATCAGGAGCTGAGACCCCTCATGAAGTGCCAATGAGAGAAAAAGGCCTTGCCTGCTATGCACACAGGAACGGCCTCAGGAGCTGAGACCCCTCATGAAGTGCCAATGATAAAACAATAGTTCTTGCAGTTGTTCTGTGACATCTGACACCCACCCGGCCCGGTAAGCACACAGCAATGGCCCTAGGCGCTGATACCCCAGCAGCCCTGAGGACGGCCGAGCGGGAGCCGTCTCCGTAAACGACACTGAAGCCAGCAGCGCGTGCTGCCTGTGTGTGTGCATGAGATAAAAACGTTCACACTGATTTGTTTCATTAAGCAGGAGCAGGCAAGCTAAGCTTCACAAAACCACACAAAACAGGGAAAAACACCTTACGTAATTGTTGAGAGGTTTTAAGCCTGTTACAGAGGTCTCACATCATACGCACCTGCACCGTACATACAATAATGAGTTACTTACAAACGTAACGCCCACACAATAGCGCACCCCTGCATCTGTGCACATGGACACAACGCACACAATAGCGCACCCCTGCATCTGTGCACATGGACACAACGCACACAAACACGCACCCCTGCATCTGTGCACATGGACACAACGCACACATACATGCACACCTGCATCTGTGCAAAAGAACACAATGCACACAAACACGGACCCTTGCATCCGTACACATGAACACAAGGCACACAAACACGCACCCCTGCACACAAACACAACATACAAACAAATGTGCACTTCTGTATTCCTGCACACAGACACAATGCACATGCAAATACGTAGGGTTGACCAACACCATACATATATACGGTGTATAAATACGGTATATATTGCAGGGAAATCACAAAATATTCCGTGCATATGTACGGTGCATATGTACGGTTCTGGCTATCCCTACAACTACGCACTTCTGCATCTGTGCATACAAACATCGCGCATACACACGTGCACCTGCACCGCACAAGAACACGGCGTGCACATGCACGCACACGCACACACAGTCACACACCTGCACCCGCACAAGAACACAGCGTGCACGCACACGCACGCGCACACAGTCACGCACCTGCACCCGCACGAGAACACAGCGTGCACGCACACGCACGCGCACACACAGTCACGCACCTGCACCCGCACGAGAACACAGCGTGCACGCACACGCACGCGCACACACAGTCACGCACCTGCACCCGCACGGGGTCCAAGTCAAACGCGATGTACTGCCGGAGTGCCTCTGGTAGTGAGTCCAGTGGGCTGTCAAGTATGGCTGCCAACATCTGACCATGAGAACCAAAGCCACAGATGGCCACAGGCTGCTCCAGCTGAGAGGAGGTAAGCACACAGGAGAAGAAGCAAGAGCGTTCAGTAAGAGACGTGTAAAATGCCAGGAATTGATAACAGGCCACTCCAGCCAAGAGGAGGCAAGCACAGACACAAGGGATACTTAATGATGTAGGTACACAGAATTGTCAGGTGTTGGAACTGAGGCACACAAGGCGAGCACCAACGCAAGGGATGCTAGAATGGGAAATACACATAGTGGTTAGGTGTCGGAACCACGCAGGGCAAGCACCGACACAAGTGAAAACAGGTTTTTAATAAAGGCACACACAGGGGATGGAGCCAGTAATGGGCCACAGGCTGCCATAGTAGCAAAAAGGTAAGCAGATACACAAACCAACACAGGAATGCATGATGAGATGATACGAGAAAAATATGGATAGCTCTGGGATGAAGCAAAATTCAGTAGGCTGCTCAAAAATACAAATGCACACGCATGCATCTTACTCGCTTCCTCAGCATGTCTGCTTCCTCCTTGGCCTCAGAGACGGCTCGCTCAGAGCTGCCTGGCAACGACTTGGTGACCGGAAAGATCTTGTCAAGGGCATCACCTGCGGATTGGTATTGCCGTTGATGTAGGGTCGGTTCGGTTGGATCAACTCTGTATGTATAGTATGTCAATTTACTCATATATCATATAATTAGGGATGGCCAGAACCATGTGTGTAAACCGTACATGAACCTAAATTTGGTAGTTTGCCTGCAAAGAATACCGTATATACACCATTTATAAAAGGTTCTGGCCAACCCTGCTCACATACTCCATTTGAAGCAGGGAACGTCAAAACGTACGTTCGAATGCGGCGTTCAGGACTCGACACAGGCGCGCAAAGGGTCTCTGTTGACTGTCAAAAATACACTTTTGTCAAGAGCAATACCATGAATCAATCAATGAGGTGTACAGGAGTAACTTTGGCCTTAAACGAAGCTTAAATTCATGAAGTTTATTACTGCGGGCGGAACTTGCGCTCTCCTAGGGCCCCGTCAGACACTTCAGCCGGGCATCACCTAGTAGCCAAACTGGATCAGCTTAAGGTAACCAAACCTCCGTTTGCCCACAAAAACGTCGTCCAATCTGCACACTTCTGTGCTAACTCTTAACTCATGCTACCTGCTTGCTCTGCCCACTCCTGCTAGGCCGGGGGGCAGCAACAGAAGAGCGGTGATCCTTGTACTTGAATTTAGATTCAAAGTAGCCAAGGTATCTACTACAGTACCAAATCCGTTAAGCTAGCTTGCCCAGTTCTGCAAGGTCAGGGTCATTGATGATCATCTAATGAGCAGTGCGGCCACACACATGTAAGCACGCACACACACACACATACACACACACACACATGCACAGTGTCTACTGCATCCGCAACAACCCTTCCCACCTGCTAGCTTGCCCAGTTCTGCAAGGCCAGGGGTCAAAGCCATCGACAGCACCACCACAATGATGAGCACCTGCATTCGTATGGAGCATTGCATGGTGGGGTGTATTCTTTCTTTGATGGCATCTCAGTGCAGAAAGGCCGGAAGTCAGACAGGCAGCATTGCCACACAAGGTTACGTGTTGCATTGCATGTTACTAACGTGTCGCAGTACGAGTTGCATTGCATGTTGCATTGCATTACGTGTTGCATTGCATGTTGCTGACGTGTCGCAGTACGAGTTGCATTGCATGTTACTAACGTGTCGCAGTACGAGAGCACTGCATGTTGCATTGCATTACGTCTTGCATTGCATGTTACAAACGTGTTGCAGTACGAGTTGCATTGCATGTTGCATTATCATGTTGCATTGCATTATGTGTTGCATTGCATGTTGCTGACGTGTCGCAGTACGAGTTGCATTGCATGTTGCATTGCAGTACGAACTGTATTGCATGTTGCTGACGTGTCGCAGTACGAGTTGCATTGCATGTTGCATTGCATGTTGCATTGCATTACGTGTTGCATTGCATGTTGCTGACGTGTTGCAGTACGTGTTGCATTGCATGTTGCATTGCATGTTGCTGACGTGTCGCAGTACGAGTTGCATTGCATGTTGCATTGCAGTACGAATTGCATTGCATGTTACTAACGTGTCGAGATACGAGTTGCATTCCATGTTGCATTGCATGTTGCTGACGTGTCGCAGTACGAGTTGCATTGCATGTTGCATTATCATGTTGCTTTGCATTATGTGTTGCATTGCATGTTGCTAACAGCTCAATGGCGGGCAGCAAGGCTAAGGAGAATGGAGGACGAATGATGTCTGTCTCTGGTTGCAAAGATGATGATGGTGGGTCTCTCCATCAAAAAGCATCATTTGCGTTCACGGGATATTAAGTGCATATGCTCCCGTTGAATGTGTCATAAGAATGCAAAGTGCAACATTAGTGGTCACAGGATATTGAGTTAATCTGCTCCCATCAATTGCATCCACAGGATATAAAGCGCTCCACTGATATGCACCCTTTATTTATCTCTCCAGCTTTAGCTCCAGGAGCACTGAAACTAACATTTATGCGTACACACACGTACGCACATACATACATGTATGCGCACGTACACACATATACACACAGCAAGCCCATCCCTTTGCCTCACCTGGTTCAGCTCTTCTGGAAGCACTTTCAGCTTGTTCGCCAGCGACAGCAGCACAAACGCAAATTCTCCTCCCTGACTCAGCAAAAAGCCTGTGCGGATGGACTCAGACCTGTGTGCATGTGTGTGTGTTTGTGTGCATGTGTGCGTGTGTGTACGGTTGAGTGCATGTGTGTGCACGAGTGTTTGTGTGTAGTGTAAGAGGGAGTGTATCTCTGACTGTGTGTGTACGAGCATTTGTGGTACATACTTGGCAACGTAGCAATACAGCATACGTACTCCACAAAACCCTCAAGCGGTAAGCCTAAACATCTATTTCAACTTGCAGCATTGCTGCAGAAAATGTCCAAACGCTCTAACTTGCTCCATTTTTGTGACACAGTGTTATTTAGCCAAGGTATGCACGCATTGCCTCTCACCCTCCTTCACACAAACACACACACACACACAAACACTCACACCCACGAACACACATACTAAATACACGCGTACACAACTGCACACACACCTTGTCAGGCCAAACTGCCCCCCCAGAGCAGCTATGACACTAGTCTTCACCGCCAGGAGCCCTACCAGCAGCAACCCTATGACCTGCCAGTTCTCAGACAAGATCTGCGCAGAGGTGGTTGCAAAAAGGAAACGGACTATTTGGTCTGTAAATAATAGAGCTTGTCTTTAGCCCAAGGTGTTACATGATCCTAGCCGAGAATCAGAACAATCTCAGGATTGTTAACACGTCCATAAGCTTAAAGGCGCGTGGCATCTTTCAGGTGCAAGTGGTTTTTGTGATATCGCAAAGTTGCTACGGAGTTCAATATTAAAATACTCAAAAAGATGCCACAAATTCGATAATGAACACTCGTCACATACATACGACTTAAGGACCGTGGCATCTTTCAAAAGCAGGTACCAAACACACACACACACACACACACACGCACTGGTACAACACACACGCACAGGTACACACACTTAGGACATACACACACAGGTACAACACACACACACGACTGTCCCTGTGACATCAGAAAGATACCGTCTGTCATGTCTACAAAGCTCTGCACCATCCACCACATCTATGAAGCTCCGCACCATCTAGGTGCGCTGCCAATGTTTGTCAACCTCCCTCTGCACACCGTCTGCTGTCACGCGCTACCAGAGTGCTTGCCCTGCTCATTTTTACCTCAATGTTTACAGAGCCACCGGTGGTCACAAAGAACAGGCCCAGCAACAACCCTCTGAACGGCCGGATGTCTGCCTCAACCTGCGTGGTTGCATGTGCATATGTACGTGTAGAGTGTGTGTAGTCAATGTGCATGTGTGTGTGTGTGTGCGTGCAAGGCTGCTTGCGGGAGATTGAATGCATAGGCTATTATAGTGTGTGTAGTGTGTATGTTTGCATGTGTGTGTGCGCACGCAAGATCAGTGAACTTCTCAGCAGCTTTCCAGCCAAATCCCAAGCAGCATGTGCCTGTGACTTTTAAGTTGCTCCCACCCAGCAGCACCAAAGCCACCTTCTGATGAAATAAGCACTCTAGATAACAGCTTGCAGGAGCTTGGAAGAGAACGTCTATAAGCTTCAATTGTGAGCAATCGCCTGCGCCTTACAGTTGCTCTCAGCAGAACCAAGCCACCTTGCCACCCATTGAATGTTCGACTTCCTTGACACTTCTCCCAACGACCATGGAAGAAAGCACCTGCCTGCGCCTTGTAGCTGCTTCCAGCCAGCAGCACCAAAGCCACCGTGCTGACCAATTGCCTACTCAAGACAACAAGTGAGAAAGGGCCTCTCTACAAGCGCCAGGTGTGAGCGAAACACTTGCCTGCGTCTTGAAGTTGCTCTCACTCAGCAGCACCCCCGCAGCAAAGGCACCTAGGGTGTCTGAGAACCCCAAACGCTGAGTCAGCAGGGATGCTCCCGCCACTGTGAGGAGGCACAGGCCCACGAAAGTCTCGCTGTTGTCGCTCTTGGCCACCATCTGTGTGTGTGTGTGTGTGTGTGTGTGTGTGTGTGTGTGTGTGTGTGTGTGTGCACGTGCATGGGTATCAACGGGGAGGGAAGAGTGTGTACATGTGATGTGTGTGTACATGTGTAAGAGCTCATGCATGAGGGAGCGCTTGCATACTGGATAGTGAGGATATACAGTGGTCTGCGCAGGAATGTTTCAGGACATGCATGTGAGCTGGAAAGGCAGAGTTGTGTGCTCTTTGCTTGAAATGTGCATTTTGGTCGCATAGCGTCCATGTGTGCTGTAGACAAGACTAGCTCCATCAATCTCAATGAACCGGAATGGCGTCACATACATTGTCTATGCGGTGGGCCTTTGGAGAGCAGGAGGAGCTCTCTGCATCTCACAACACACACAACACAACACATACGTAAACAAACATAAGCACACACTCACGCACCTCAAACATGCGCCGCAGAACAAGGCGCCCTGAGAACAGCACCAGGCCCAGCGCCCCACAAGTCTTCAGGGCAGTGGGGCCTAGGAGGGTAAGCAAGCTTACAGGAGAGGGGCTGTCTGCGGGAATGCCACCATTAGATGACAGCTGCACAGCCAGAGGCAGCAGCACCAGGAACGGCACCACCGCAATGTCCTACATGTGTGTATGTGTGTGTGCGTGTGTGATTGTGTGTAAGTGGGTGTGTGTGATTGCTTATGGGCCACAAATAAAAGACGGCTGCGCAGCTACAAGCCAGCACTGGAGACGGCACCACCACAAAGGCCTACACAAGTGTACGGGTGTGGGTCTATGTGTAGGTGTGTGTGTAGGTGTGTGAGTGTGGTCATGGTGTGAGCGTACGTGTGTGTAAATGCTTACACAGCCGTCTGCTTGCATGCAAAAACGACGCATCGAAAGGCGGTCGCAAAGCAAGCAGCAGCACTAAGGAGCTGCTGCAGCGTCACAGGCATGCACAGGTGTGAACACACAAAGGGGCGTGCACAGGTGTGCGCAGGTGTGAACACACAAAGGGGCGTGCGCAGGCGTGCACAGGTGTGCGCAGGTGTGAACACACAAAGAGGCGTGCACAGGCGTGCACAGGTGTGCGCAGGTGTGAACACACAAAGGGGCGTGCACAGGTGTGCTCAGGTGTGAACACACAAAGGGGAGGGAGGGGAGGGAATGTAGTGCCTGAGGCAGTAGTGTCTTGACATCAAAAGGCAGTTTGCCCTTTTACACATGCTGCAAGCCTGAGCAGGGCCCTGGCACCGCTGCTTGTGCTCAACTTGCATGCTTTTGCTCAATTTACCCGACATCTAACCTACTCGACAACCTCCTTGCTGGGCAGGAATCCGAGGGCGATGGACGCACACTCGTTGAAAGCACGTTGAGAGCAGCAGCTGCCTTTATTTGCCGCGTCTACCTCAAGCATTTGATTTGTCTGTTGACTGGGTACCAAGCGTGGATGGCAGAGCGACAAACACACAGGCTGTCCATGTTCACTATCAGGACGGTCAGTTCAGATGCCCCACCTGAAGCAACAGGATACCCAGGGTGGCAGACCCAAACTTGGTGGACATCTCTCCGCGCTCGTTCAGCAGCTGCAACACAAACGCCGAGCTGGATAGGGACAGGGCTGCACCAATGACGACAGCCTGTGTGTGCGTGTATGTGCGTGCATGTGTTGTGTGTGTGTAAGTAAGTGTGTACGTGCGTTTTGTGTGTGTGAGCATATTTTGTGGGTGTCAATATAAATGTAAGTACACATGTGTGTATGTGTGTGTGTGTGCTTGTTTGTGTGTGTGTGTGTGTGTGTGTGTGAAAGTATATGCTTGTTTGTATGTGTGTGTGTGTGTTTGTGTGTGTGTGAAAGTATATGCTTGTTTGTGTGTGTGTGTGTTTGTGTGCGTGCTGCCCAGACAGAGACACCTCCAGATGCTCGCACAACATTTTACAAGCTCTGACAGACAAGCTGCATGCGAGAGTATGTGTGTGTGTGTGTTTGTGGGTGCGTGTGCGTGCTTTCCAGACCTCTCTGTAGCCTTTCTCACCTCATCTAATGAGCGAATTGACACCAGCTCGGGCGGCGCATTTCCAAGGAACTCTAACACGCGCGTGAACAGGCCTCCACCGGGGGGCAGGGCAGCCCCCGTGAAGATGGCCGTGGTCACAAACACTTGCAGGGTGCCCAGCCCAAATGCAAACTTGGCCAGAGACTGTGCATATGCGTGTGTTGATGTCAGGTGTGAGTGCACGTGTGTGTACGTGTGTGAGCATGAGCGCCTGTCAGATGTGTGTACGTACATGCATGCTCGAGTATTTGTACTTCAGCATTCTCCAGGGGTGCCTAGAGGACTCAAATACAAACTTGGCCAGACACACGTGCATGTCTGCGTTGGGTGCGCAGATCTTACTCAAGGCGTTGTAGCTGTCATCCCACCTTCAAGCGGTCCAAAGATAGCTCCAAGCCCATTTCGAATAACAAGAAGAGCACCCCCAGCTCTCCGAGTTCACCCATTTCCTCTGGGTCATGGATAAGGCTGTGCGTGTGTGTTTGTGTGTTTACGTGTGTGTGTGTGTGTGTGTGTGTGTGTGTGTGTTTGCATGTGTGTGTGTGTTTGTGTGTGTGCGCGCACGTGTGTGTACAAGCGTGTGTGTGTGTACGTGTGTGCGCTAGAATGTGTGCCTGCATTCGAATGTGGCTGTAATTGAAGTTGTGCAAGCGTTCTTATACAAGTATGTGCGCTCGTGTGTGTGCATGCTCTCTGTACGTGTGTGCAGCACTTGTCTGATTGCTGTGCCAAACAGTATAGACACTGCTTGACCACATCTGTGTCATGCTGTAGTTTTTAGGGGTCTTTGTGACCTTGTGCATGGCCGTGTTAACGCTCCTTAGGTGACATGAAACATGTGCTGTGGTTTCAAGGGTCTTCCTGACCTCACATGCGGTCATATTGAAGCTCGTTAAAGGGCATGAGACATATATATGTCAGCAGCAACATCCCCGACCCACTCACTCCCACATCCATAGCTGCACTGTATATGAAAGCTGCACTGTACGTGAAATGAAATGGAAGCTGCCGCAACATAAACGAAGCTGCTGCATATAATTCAGTTGCTGCATGAACATGTACAAACACGATGGAAGCTGACCCTTCCAGCCCTCACTCATCTAGATATTGCACACACTCTAGTTGCTGCATCGTGTACGAGCGCATTTCAAGCTGTGACCCCTCTGGCCCTCACTCAATTCCGTCGCAGCACTCACTCCAATTGCTGCAGCACAACCCCCGCTGTGAGGAAGCCCAGAATAGGGGAGATCTTCAGGCGCTTGAAGATGGGGATGGTGAACACCGTGCAGGCCAGGAATGTGAGAAGGTCTGCGACCAACAACACATACACACGGGTCATCAAAAAATGTACAAGAGAGAGAAGTCTTGGGGCGTGCGCAATTGAGGGCCAAGAAGATGAGGGGGGGGCAACAGGCAATAACAGGGGGGCATTCACCGTAAAGGAAAGCAGAGGTGAATAATAACGCTAGCGTTATAAATGTCTGCGTGTTGTTTGTGATAACAATACTCACTACTTGCATGTGCCGATGTATGCTTGTGTGCGCGTATGGATGTTTTCGTGCATGTTCAGTATGTGTGCACATGATTTAAATGGTTGCGAATGCGTTTGCCATGTGTGTGTGTATGTGTGTGTGTGTGTGTGTGTGTGTGTGTGTGTGTGTGTGTGCGCGCGTGTGCGCGTATGTGTGTTTGATCAGGTGTGTGGATGTGTGGATGTTTGTGCATGTGCATGTGCGTGTACGTGTGTGTGTGTGTGTGTGTGTGTGTGTGCGTGTATGTGCGTGCGTGTGAGTGTGTCCGCATGTGCAAGTGTGTACGTATGTGAGTATGCGTATGGGTGTATGTGTGTGCGTGTGCGTTTGTTCCGTGTGTAGTGTGTGTTTGTGTGTGTGTGTGTTTGTGTGTGTGTGTGTGTGTGTGTGTGTGTGTGTGTGTGTGTGTGTGTGTGTGTGTGTGTGTGCGTGTGTGTGTTTGTTTCTCAGAGTATGTCATA
>Ga0307948_1002155_pt1 | contig 14241 bp, 10 predicted proteins | sample OrgLakmetagen280_FD_201824 | JGI IMG/M metagenome (GOLD analysis project Ga0307948, IMG submission 201824) | Saline water microbial communities from Organic Lake, Antarctica - #280 | ecosystem: Environmental > Aquatic > Non-marine Saline and Alkaline > Saline | place: Antarctica: Organic Lake...
TTTGAGGGCGGCTTATTCCCCCTCGAATGAGCATACAGTATAAACTGCTAAGTCTTCGGCCCGCAGCTTGTCGGAACCGCCCAGGTCGGGCAGGTCGATCATCGCCGCTACTTCTACAATTTCTGCGCCAATTCGGCGAATCAGCCGGGAGGCGGCTAGCATGGTGCCACCGGTGGCGATCAGGTCGTCTACCAGAACCACTTTGTCGCCGGGTTTGACGGCGTCTTTGTGCAGTTCCACCGAGGCGGTACCGTATTCCAGCTCGTAGTCTTCCACCAAAGTGTCAAACGGCAGCTTGCCTTTCTTGCGAATCAACACCAGCGAGGCGTTCAGTTCATACGCCAGAGCAGAGCCAATGATAAAGCCACGGGCGTCTACTGCAGCGATCGCGTCTATATGCTGGTCGTGGTAGCGGTGTACAAAGGCATCAATCAGCTTACGAAACGCGGTTTTGTTCTGCAGCACCGTGGTGATATCGCGAAAAGTGACACCAGGTTTCGGCCAGTCCGGAACCGTACGGATAGCCTGCTTGATGCTTTGGGAAAAGTAATCCATGAAACGTCTGCCTTGCGCCGGAATGCCGTGATAGTGCCGCTTACGCGACATCCAGGAAAATGAATTTAAGAATAAACACCAGAGCGATGACAACCACGCTCAGATTGAGGTCAGACCAACGACCGCTCAGGGCCTTCAGTACCGCGTAGGTGACAAAACCCAGGGCGATGCCGTTAGCAATCGAGAACGTCAGCGGCATCATCAGCGCGGTGACAACTGCTGGTGCGGCATCGGTCACGTCGTCCCAGTCGATCAGCTTCAGGCCACTGGCCATCAGAACGGCCACATACAACAGCGCCGGAGCGGTGGCGTAGGCAGGGATTATGCTGGCAATAGGCGCCAGCACCAGGCATGCGGCGAACAAGCCGGCAACAACCACCGCCGTCAGGCCGGTACGACCACCCGCGGCGATACCGGCGGTGGATTCTACATAGCTGGTGGTGGTTGATGTACCCAGAGCAGCACCCGACATGGTGGCTACGGAGTCTGACATGAGCGCGCGTCCTAGGCGTGGCAGTTTGCCATTTTTGTCCAGCAGGCCGCCACGCTGTGCGGCGCCGATTAGTGTTCCGGAGGTGTCAAACAGGTCAACAAAAAGAAACGCAAAGATTACGCTGATCATGCCAACGTTAAACGCGCCAGCCAGATCCAGTTGCATAAAGGTAGGTGCAATGCTGGGCGGCGCTGAAAACATGCCTTTGTATTCGATCATACCGGTGGCGAGCGCAACCAGGGTCACGGCAATAATGCCGATCATCACCGCGCCGGTAACGCGGCGGAAAGACAGCGCGCAAATCAGCATGAAACCGCCAAAGAACAGCAGGCTTTCCGGGGCTTTAATGTCGCCCAGGCCTACCAGGGTGGCAGGGTGATCTACCACAATGCCGGCGTTTTTCAGGGCAATCAGCGCCAAGAAGAAACCGATACCAGCAGAAATGCCAAAGCGCAAAGACAAGGGTATCGAATTGATGATCCATTCCCGCACTTTAAAAATACTCAGCGCAAAGAATATCAAGCCCGACAAAAATACAGCGCCAAGGGCCACTTGCCACGTGTATCCCATGCTACCGACCACGGTGAACGAGAAAAATGCGTTCAGTCCCATGCCCGGTGCCAGAGCAATCGGGTAGTTGGCCCACAGGCCCATAATCAGCGTGCCAATAACCGCCGCAAGGCAGGTAGCTACGAACACCGCACCGAAATCCATGCCGGTGGACGACAGAAGGCTGGGGTTAACCACGATGATGTAAGCCATGGTCAGAAAGGTGGTAATTCCGGCAACAACTTCCGTACGGACGTTGGTGCCATGGGCCTTGAGTTTAAACAATCGTTCAAGCATGACGGGGGTCTGCCTCACAGATACTGGGATTTCGGGAGTCGGGCTGATTGGGAAAATCGGGCTGCTTAAAAAACGGCAATGTTAACGCCTGACGGCTCTCAGGCCAAGGGATGATTGATTTGGCCTGCAGTTCCAGTTAAAACCAGTAACTTATAAGCCGTGAGGAAAGGGTGGCCAGTTAATTTATAAAGCCTTTAGTGCTAGTGCAGTTCATTAGCCGTGTTTATTCAGTTGAATAAAAAAGATTTATTTGCTTCATAGATGGACAGTGTTTAGCTTGATGGCAATCACTAGGAGCAGAATTCTGCCCTGTCAGAACCAAGCACCGACATCGTTATAGGAGTTTCTGTGAAAGCCATTCTCTGCAAAGAATACGGCCCTGCTGACACGCTCGTGATTGAAGATGTGCCGAGCCCTGTAGCGAAAGGCCGCGGTGTTAAAGTGCGCGTAAAAGCAGCGGGCCTGAACTTTCCTGACACGCTTATTATTGAAGGCAAATACCAGCTCAAGCCAACCTTGCCATTTTCTCCGGGTGGCGAAATGTCCGGTGAAGTGATCGCATTGGGAGAAAAAGTTACTCGTTTTAAAGTCGGCGATCGGGTTGCGGGCTTGACCGGTTATGGCGCTTTTGCTGAAGAAGTGATTGTACCTGAGCACAACTTGTTGCTTTTGCCAGACGGCATGAGCGACGAAAAAGCCGCTGCATTTATGATGGTTTATGGCACGTCTTATTACGCTCTAAAGCAGCGCGCGAACATCCAGGCGGGGGAGAGCCTACTGGTTCTGGGCGCCAGTGGTGGTGTAGGGCGGGCCACGGTTGAATTGGGCAAGGCCATGGGTGCCCGCGTGATTGCCGCCGCAAGTTCTGCACAGAAGCTTGCAGTTGCCAAAGCTGCGGGCGCGGATGAGCTGATTAATTACACGGAAGAGCCCCTTAAAAACGCCATAAAGCGCCTGACCAACAGCAAGGGCGTGGATGTGATTTACGACCCCGTGGGTGGCGATTACACGGAGCAGGCACTGCGAGCCATGGCCTGGAATGGCCGCCATCTGATTATTGGTTTTGCCGCGGGCGATATCCCGAAAATTCCAGCGAACCTGACCCTCTTGAAAGGCTGTTCTGTCGTCGGTGTGTTCTGGGGCAGCTTTACCCAGCGAGAGCCGGAAGTGAGCGCCCAGAACATGATGGAGCTGATGAAGCTCTACGCCGAGGGTAAAATTGATCCGAAAATCAGCGAGGTTTTCGAGTTTGAAGATTACGCCAAGGCCCTCGGCGCCCTGACTGAGCGCCGAGCTACTGGTAAGGTGGTGCTAAAAGTTGGGTTGTGAGTGCCTGTAGCCTGGCGTTGTTAAACAGCCGTTGAACTTTGCTGCTGATTCTCTAAGCTAGGCTGCGGTCCACTTTTCCCATTCGGAGCTTTACCCCGCCCATGAGCGAGCAAACTTACAACGCCGATGCCATTGAAGTTCTAAGCGGTTTAGACCCGGTGCGAAAAAGGCCGGGTATGTACACCGACACCAGCCGTCCTAATCATCTTGCCCAGGAAGTGGTCGATAATAGCGTGGACGAGGCTCTGGCCGGCCACGCAAAGCGTATTGATGTGGTGCTTTACAGCGACGGCTCACTGAGCGTGGAAGACGACGGCCGGGGCATGCCGGTGGACATGCACAAGGAAGAAGGCGTGCCGGGGGTAGAGCTGATTCTGTCGCGGTTGCACGCCGGCGGCAAGTTTTCCGAGGGTAACTACAGTTTTTCCGGTGGCTTGCACGGGGTTGGCGTGTCGGTGGTCAACGCGCTGTCGACCCATCTGGAAGTGCTTATTCGGCGCAATGGTCAGGTGCACCGGATGACCTTCGCCAACGGCGATAAAGTGACTGAGCTGGAGGTTGTCGACAGTTGCGGCAAACGCAATACCGGTACCCGGCTTAAATTCACACCGGACACCCGATATTTCGACTCGGCTAATTTCTCGGTCAGTCGCCTGCGCCATAACCTGCGCGCCAAAGCGGTTTTGTGTCCGGGGCTAACGGTCACTTTCAGCCAGGAAAAAACCGGCGAGAAAGACGAGTGGTGTTATCAGGACGGCCTGCGGGATTATTTGCGTATTTCCCTGGCGGGCAGCGAGGTGGTACCTCTTGAGCCGTTTACCGGCAGTTTTTCTGGCAATACAGAAACCGTGGACTGGGCCATACAGTGGTTGCCTGACGGCGGTGACGCCGTTGCCGAAAGCTACGTTAACCTGATTCCCACGGCTCAGGGTGGTACCCACGTCAACGGCCTTCGCACCGGCCTGCTGGAAGCCATGCGCGACTTTTGCGAGTTTCGCAGCCTGCTGCCCCGTGGCATTAAGTTGTCACCGGAGGACATCTGGGAGCGGGTGGTTTATGTGCTGTCATTCAAGATGCAGGAGCCGCAGTTTTCTGGCCAGACCAAAGAGCGCCTGTCATCGCGCCAGGCCGCTGCGTTTATTTCTGGCGTGGTGAAAGACGCCTTCAGCCTGTGGCTGAATCAGCACACCGACATCGCCGAAATACTGGCCGAGCTTTTTATCAGCAACGCCCAGCGCCGCCTGAAAGCGAGCAAGAAAGTCGCCCGTAAGCGAATTACCTCGGGCCCTGCGCTACCGGGCAAGCTGGCGGATTGTTCGGGCAGCGACACCGCGCGCTCGGAACTGTTTCTGGTAGAGGGCGATTCTGCTGGTGGCTCGGCGAAGCAGGCCCGGGACCGGGAATTTCAGGCCGTTATGCCATTGAAGGGCAAAATTCTGAATACCTGGGAAGTGGATTCCAGCGAAGTGCTGGCGTCTCAGGAAATTCACGACATTGCGGTGGCGATCGGGGTAGATCCCGGCTCTAACGAGCTATCCGGCCTGCGCTATAACAAAGTCTGCATTTTGGCCGACGCCGACTCTGACGGCCTGCACATTGCCACCCTGTTGTGCGCTTTGTTTGTGAAACATTTTCGCCCGGTGGTGGCCGCCGGCCACGTGTTTGTGGCCATGCCGCCGCTGTATCGGGTGGACCTGGGCAAGCAGACCTTTTACGCCCTGGATGAATCGGAAAAGCAGGGCATTATCGACCGCCTGGCGGCAGAGAACAGCCGCGGCAAAGTGTCGGTCACGCGCTTTAAAGGCCTGGGTGAAATGAACCCGTTACAGCTGCGCGAAACCACCATGGCGCCCGATACCCGCCGGCTGGTGATGTTAACTATTGAAGATGGGGACGATACTGATAGCTGCATGGACATGCTGCTGGGTAAAAAGCGGGCACCTGATCGGCGTGCCTGGCTGGAAGCCAAGGGTAATATGGCGGATGTTCCGGTATAGGCCCGGAAAAACAAGCTCACCAAAAGCAAAACGACTTCGCTGATTTTCCGGACCAGCTTCTTTAACGAAGGGTTCAGGGAAATCAGCGAAGTCGTAACAACTTACCCGGCGTGAGCCGTTGCAGTGTTGGCGTTGCCTTCAATTATTGCTGGGTACAACTGTTAGTTATTGCTGGGAACAACTACGTGTTCGTCGAATTCAAGTTCCATGATTGTGCGTCCTTTATTATTGATTAGTTGAAGTATTGTTATCATAGCGCTGGGCTATTTTTGAACAATCCGTAAAAGCCCTATACGGCAAATAACTTATGTAGGAAAAGGAGCGTGAAGCGCTATGAAACTGCGTAACACTCAGGGGACCTATGGCTTGGTAGCGGTGTTTCTGCACTGGTTGGTGGCCCTGGCCGTGGCAGGCATGTTTGGTTTGGGTTACTGGATGGTAGGGCTTACTTATTACGACTCATGGTACAAACAGGGGCCGGATATCCATCGCAGTCTAGGCGTGTTGTTATTTACTGCCATGCTGCTGCGTGTTGTGTGGCGCCTGATGAATCCGCGGCCTGAACCGGTGCCGGGTCATCGGCGTTGGGAGGTGGTTGCGGCGCACCTGGCCCATGGTTTGCTGTATGTGCTGCTGTTTGTTGCCACGGTCAGCGGTTACCTGATTTCTACCGCCGACGGCTCGTCGGTGATCGTGTTTGGCTGGTTTGATGTGCCCTCTATCACCGGTCGCATCAAGGGCATGGAAGACACCGCGGGTGTGGTGCATTATTGGGCAACCTGGAGTGTTGTTGTGTTAGCGGGTATTCATGCTCTTGGCGCGCTCAAGCATCATTTTATCGACAGAGACAATACGTTGCGCCGTATGTTGGGGCGCTGACAATTTCCGATACTGACATTCAACTGACGAGGAATCTGTTATGAAACGATTATTTTTGGCATCGGCTGTGTCTCTGGCTCTGGTCGGTGGTGCCCAGGCGGAAGACCATTCGGGCACCTACGCTTTTGATAAAGAGGGCGCCCATCAGTTCATCACCTTCCGTATCTCGCACCTGGGTTACAGCTGGCTGTACGGGCGCTTTAACGATTTTGACGGCCAGTTTGTGTACGACGCCGCCAATCCGCAAAACAGCTCGGTGACAGTAACCATTGATACCACCAGTGTTGACAGTAACCACGGCGAACGGGACAAGCATATCCGGAATGAAGATTTCCTTTATACCGGTGAGTACCCGCAAGCGACGTTCAAAAGTACCGGCATTCGTCTGGACGAAGAAGGAGAAGCCGATATTGTGGGCGACCTGACCCTGCGCGGTGTTACCCGTGAAGTGGTGCTGGATGCGGAAATGATTGGCCACGGCGCCGATCCCTGGGGTGGTTACCGAATGGGTTTTGAAGCAGAAACCGAGTTGCGGCTTACCGACTATGGCATTCCCACCAATCTGGGCCCGGCGTCAGAGGTTGTTACTCTGGAGATCTCGGTGGAAGGTATTCGCCAATAACCTCAAAACGGTGGGTGCCATAAATTGTTTAAGCAAAAATGGCGGAGCTGAGTGGCTCCGCCATTTTTTTAGGCGCTTTTTTAGCAGGCTCAGGCTTCTTTGTGGCGCGGCTCTCTGCATTGGCACAGGTAGCGCATGCGCCAGAACTGACCGACAAAAATAACCAGCCAAATCACCAGGCCGGCCCAAAGATACGCCGCAGGAACGCGGAAGCTGCCGCTGATTGCAAACTCCACCAACAGCATCAGCACTAACGCTAGCACTGCATTAACCAACGCGGTCATCATGGCTTGCCCGCAGGCTTTCAGGTTTGGCTTCATAGTGGTCCGCTTAGGTGAAAGAAAAAACGGTCTTCTATTACTGCCGCGAAGCATACGATGATTACGGAAATCGCTCCATTCGGGAATTCCGCTATTGGAATGGGTGTATTCAGGCTCCGGGCTTATACCCGAAACTTGCCCGTCTGTTTCTCCAGCTCGCGGGCATAACCATCCAGCGCGTTGCTGGTCGCATTAATCTCTTCTGATCTGGCTGCGGATGCATAGGCCAGGTCGTTAATGTCTGTGATGCTGCGGTTTATTTCGTCAATCACCTGGGTTTGCTGCTCGGTGGCGGATGCAACGCTGGTGTTCATATCGGTAATTCGGGTTATTGCCTCAAGAACGGCGTTTAGCTCTTGTTCCGCCTCTGTCGCGAGGGCGACCGCCTCAGACGCTTCCTGGCTGCCGGTTTCCATAACCGACACTATGTCCGCAACGCCGCTTTGTAATGTGCCAATCATGGTTTGAATGTCTTCTGTTGACTGCTGTGTGCGTTTTGCCAATGTCCGCACTTCGTCCGCAACCACCGCGAATCCGCGGCCCTGATCGCCGGCCCTCGCGGCTTCTATGGCGGCATTCAAAGCAAGCAGGTTGGTCTGTTCGGCCACGCCCCGAATTACGTCCAGTACCGACGTGATTTTGTCTGAATTATCAGACAGCGCGCGGATAACCTTGACCGCTTCTTCGATTTGCGCAGAAAGGCGATGAACCTGTTTTGAGGATTTGCGGATGATCTCTGAGCTATTTTGACCTTTTTGATCGGCTTCTTTAGTAACATCTGCGGCCCGGGAGGCGTTGCCAGCCACTTCCTCGATCGCGCTCTGCATTTCGTTAATCGCCGTTGCAACCATGGAAATGGCACCGGTCTGCTGGTCAGTACCCTCGCTGTTATCCTTTGAGGCCTGGCGCAGCCCGTCTGCACCTTTGCCTAGCTCTGAAGATAGCGTCTGTATTGCCGCAATCATTTGCTGAAGATTTTCAAGAACCTGATTGAAGCTCCGGGCAAGGGCGCCCAGGTCGTCATCCAGCTCAATGGGAACGCGCTGAGTAAGATCGCCTTCGCCCTTGGCAATGTTATCCAGATGCTCCTTGAGCGTTGAAATTGAACCGATAATCATTCGCAGGAACACAATAAACAGCGCTATGCTGCCGCAGAGTGCCAAAGTGGTAATTACCAGTATTGCGATAGAGCTGTTTTGGCCTTCGGAAGACACACTGAACACGCGCTCTTGGGCCTTGGCATCCGCGAAAGCACCCACGTCATCAAAATAATTACGCAAGGAGTCGAAGCGGGCAGCAGTCTCAGTAGATGCCAGCTCCCTGGCTGCGTTTTGCTGGTTTTTTTCTGCCAGGCTGATTACTTCGCGCGTCGATCGGTGCCAGCTGTCATAAGCGGTATCAAAGCCTGCGGCTATCTCTGAAACACCGGTATGTTCAAGTTGTTTTACGGTTTTTTCAAATCGCTCTCTGGCCTGGTCGGCGTTTTCCTCAAAGGCCAAAAGAAAGCCAGAGCCGTCCTCGCCGTTTATTCGTGCATCTACATAAGACATCTGTGCGACCAAGGCCTGATAAAGGTCCCGGTCTGCGTTTAGAATGCGACTGATGGAAGTGAGGTAGGTTTCGGCAATGTCGTCGGTACCTGAAACCAGGTTCTTTGTGGTGCTTACGCTGAACAGCCCTATGAATATAAGGGCGATAGACGTGATGACGAAAGGAAGGGCGATTTTTAGTCGGAGTCCTAAAACTTTTCCTGGCTTCATGCGAAGTTGCCTCGGTAGATGTCTACTAATGCCTGTTTAAATATAGCAGTGCCGTGGTCGCTGTCATTTATTTGCCGGAAAAATAGTGTGTTGACTTTTTCGCTCAGGCGTCGCTTTGATGCGCGGTGCCACAGGTTGTTGGTGTATCCGCGTGCTGCTCCATATAATGTTTCGCGCTAACGGGTCGTGATTATTTCGGGCGCACAGGGTAGCATCACGGGCTCATTAAACATCAGGCAATACAGGCAAAAAAGAGGCATCCATGCCAGAGTTTCAGACAACGGATGAGGGCTTTGAGCGGGTTGCGCTCAGGGACTACACGGAAAAAGCCTATCTTGACTACTCCATGTACGTCATTCTCGATCGTGCTCTTCCCAATGTAGGGGATGGGCTGAAGCCGGTTCAGCGGCGCATTATTTACGCTATGTCAGAACTGGGCCTGAAATCGACGTCCAAATACAAAAAGTCTGCCCGCACCGTGGGCGACGTACTGGGCAAATTTCACCCCCACGGCGACAGCGCCTGTTATGAAGCCATGGTATTGATGGCGCAGCCATTTTCATACCGTTACCCGCTGGTGGATGGCCAGGGCAACTGGGGTTCGCCAGACGACCCCAAATCGTTTGCTGCCATGCGTTATACCGAATCGCGCCTGGCGCGCTTCGCCGATGTGCTGCTGAGCGAACTTGGCCAGGGTACGGCCGATTGGGTGCCCAATTTTGACGGCACCATGGACGAGCCTTCTATACTGCCGGCGCGCTTGCCCCATGTGTTGCTCAACGGCACCACCGGTATTGCCGTGGGCATGGCGACCGACATACCGCCGCACAACGTGCGCGAAGTGACGGCGGCCTGTATTCACCTGCTGGACGCGCCCGATGCCACGGTAGAACAGCTGTGCGAATACATCCAGGGCCCGGATTACCCTACCCGAGCGGAAATTATTACGCCGCGTAAAGACCTGCTGCAAATGTACGAAACCGGCCGCGGTTCGCTGCGCATGCGTGCGCGCTGGGTAAGTGAAGGCGGCGACCTGGTGATCACTGACTTGCCCCATCAGGTATCCGGTAACCGGGTGCTGGAGCAGATTGCCCAGCAGATGCAGGCCAAAAAGCTGCCCATGGTGGCGGATTTGCGCGATGAATCAGACCACGAAAACCCCACCCGGCTGGTGATTGTGCCCCGTTCAAACCGGGTAGACGCTGAAGGCCTGATGGCGCATCTTTTTGCCAGTACCGATCTGGAAAAGCCTTATCGGGTGAATATTAATGTGATTGGTAACGATGGCCGCCCCGGGGTGAAAGGCCTGGTGCGGTTGCTGACCGAATGGCTGACTTTCCGCCGTGCCACGGTGATCCGGCGCCTGCAATACCGGCTTGATAAAGTGCTGGCCCGCCTGCACTTATTGGAAGGCCTGCTGATTGCTTATCTGAACCTGGACGAAGTGATCGAAATTATCCGCTATGAGGATAAACCCAAAGCCGAGTTGATAGCGCGATTTTCACTGTCGGCGGATCAGGCCGAGGCAATTTTAGAACTGAAATTGCGCCACCTGGCGAAGCTGGAGGAAATGAAAATCCGCGGTGAACAGGATGAACTGGCCACCGAACGCGATCACTTGCAATCCATTCTGGGCTCCGAGAAAAAGCTGCGGAAGCTGATCAAAACCGAATTGCAGCAAGACGCCGAAACTTACGGCGATGACCGCCGTTCACCCATCGTGGAACGTGGCGAATCCCGGGCGTTCAGTGATATTGACCTGGTGTCCAACGATCCAGTCACGGTGGTGCTATCTGAAAAAGGCTGGGTGCGAGCGGCCAAGGGCCACGATATCGACCCGCTGGGTCTGAGTTACAAGGCCGGTGACAAGTTTTCTTTGCAGGCACACGGGCGTAATAACCAGCAGGTTGTTTTTCTTGACTCGACCGGACGCGCTTACGCTTTGATGGCCCACAGCCTGCCGTCGGCCAGAGGCCAGGGCGAACCGCTGAGCGGGCACATCAATCCGCCGCCGGGTGCGCAGTTCTGCGGCTTGCTGATGGGTGACAGTCAGCGCAAGGTGGTGCTGGTGACTGATGGCGGATATGGCTTTGCAACCTCGCTGGGTGACATGCTGAGCAAGAATCGCAACGGTAAGACCCTGGTCAGTGTGCCCAAGGGTGCGCGCCTTATGGCGCCGGTGATGGTGCCGTTGATGGCGCCTGAAAGTCGCGAAACCCTTTATCTGGCCGCGGTGTCTAACGAAGGCCGGATGTTGGTGTTCCCACTTACAGAACTGCCGGAACTGGTCAAAGGCAAAGGCAACAAGCTGATCAGTATTCCGTCGGCGCGAGTGCAGTCCCGTGACGAGTTCGTGGTCGCGGTAGCGGTATTCGCCCACAGCGACCAGCTCGAAATTCACGCCGGCAAACGCAAAATGAGCCTTCAGTTCAGCGATCTTGAGCATTATCTGGGCGAGCGTGGCCGCCGCGGCCACAAACTGCCACGGGGCCTGCAACGGGTTGACCGTATCGGGATTGTGGCTTCAGGGGCGGCGGAAACCGGCCCAGCCCAGCAACAGGAGCAAGCAGACAGTGAGTGAACTGGTTCTGATCAACGTTTCCGGGCGCGACAAGCCCGGCCTGACCTCCGAGATTACCGGTATTATGGGCCAGTACGAGGTGCGGATTCTGGACATCGGCCAGGCCGTGATTCACGACTATCTGACCTGGGGGATTCTGATCCAGATTCCAGACGCGTCGCACTCGTCACCGGTAATCCGCGATCTGTTATTTCGCTTGCACGCCCTGGATCTGCAGGTGCGGTTTGCGCCGATTACCCCCGAGGAGTACCAGCAGTGGGCCCAGGGCCGCAACCGCGCCTGCTACATTGTAACGCTGTTGGCGCGGGACATAACCGCCGAGCAGATTGCGCGGGTGTCGGCGATTACCGCGCGCCACCAGCTCAATATCGACAACATCACGCGCCTGTCGGCGCGGCCGTCACTGAACGTGGATGAAAACCGCACGGCTTGCGTCGAATTTTCAGTACGTGGTACGCCAGACAATCTGGCACAGTTACGAGCTGATTTTTTGCATCTGGCCAGCGAGATGAACGTGGATATTGCGTTTCAGGAAGATTCTATTTTCCGCCGCAACCGCCGTCTGGTGGTATTTGATATGGATTCCACCCTGATTGAAGCCGAGGTGATTGATGAACTTGCGCTGGAGGCTGGTGTAGGGCCGCAGGTGGCAGCCATCACCGAGCGTGCCATGCTTGGTGAGCTGGACTTCAGTCAGAGCTTTGCTGAGCGCCTGGCGCTGTTGAAGGGGCTGGATGAGTCTGTTCTGGAGCGGGTTGCCGCGCGTTTGAAGATGACAGAAGGCGCTGAGCACCTGATTCGCAGCCTGAAGGCGTTGGGTTACCGCACGGCGATTCTGTCGGGCGGCTTTACCTACTTCGCCCGCAACCTTCAGCGTCAGCTGGGCATTGATTATGTTTACGCCAACGAGTTGGAGATTGTAGGTGGCAAAGTAACCGGGCGGGTGTCTGGGACTATTGTTGACGGGGCGCGCAAGGCCGAACTCCTGCTCGAAATTGCGAAAAAAGAACACATTTCCCACGAGCAGGTGATTGCAGTGGGTGATGGCGCGAATGATTTGCCAATGCTCAGCGAAGCTGGCTTGGGCGTGGCGTTTCGTGCCAAACCCGTGGTGAAGGAATCTGCTCGCCACGCCATTTCAACGCTTGGACTGGACGCCATTCTGTACCTGATCGGGTTTCGCGAAAGCGACACCAATCAACAGGTGCAACCGCCAAGGGACCATGACACGGGGCTATAAGTAGTGCCTGAATTAGTGTTTGAAAGAGCGCCTGGGGATTAGTTGTCGCTGAAGTCGTAGGTCATTTCGGGGGTGGGCGGCTGTAGATAGAAGCCCTGAATGTAATTTACCCCGGCCTGCCACAGGGTGGCTAGTATGCCGGCGCTTTCTACCAGCGGCACAATCGACAGCTTGCCGGCGCTTTGCAGTGACTGCACCATCTCCTTGAGATGTTCGCGGGCGTCCTGATCATTCTGCAGCTCCTCGGTAAATGAGCCGTCTATTTTTACGTAGTCGGTGTCGATATGGTTGAGCGCATGAAACGGGTTCAGGGCGCAGCCAAACTGGGTGATGGACACCTTGCAATGCAGTTGGTGCAGGGCTTTTGCAAAGTCCTTTGCCTGTTTTGTAAAATTATTGGCGTCGGACTCGCGGAGCTGGAATATCAGTGTGTCACCAGGCAGGCGTGCAGCTTTTAGTGCCACACTAAGCCAGGGTGTGAAGGTCTTGTCGTGCAGGGTTTCGGCGGTCACGTTCAGAAACAGCCGGGTGTTCTGGCCCTTTACACGGTGCGCAGCCAGTTTTTTTATGGCTTGCAAGAAGACCCAGCGGTCGACCTTCATAGCCGTGTCTGTGGGCCCCAGGGGTGGTAAGAAGTCGTAAGGCGACACATCCTCGCCCTTGTCATCCAGCATGCGCACGTAAACTTCGTAGTGTTCTTCGTTTTCCCCGCGGAGATTGATAACGGGCTGGAATAGCAGGCGAAATTGATCGTTGTCCAGCGCGCGGTGTATGCCGTCTATGGCGGTGTTATCGCTGAGTATTCGGTGTTGGGCGGCGTTGTGTACCCGGACACCGTTGCCGGGGGGCTGCTCGTTCTGCTTTTTCAGTTCGGCTGAAGCGCGGTGGGCGCGGGCCATCAACTCTTCGGCTTTGGGCGCCTTTTCGGTGATGGCAGCAACGCCGATACTCACCGTGAGCTGCACCGAACGGCCGTCGACATCGAACAGCGAACCCTCAATGGCTGTACAGATTTTCTGTGCCAGGCTAACCATGTCATTTTCGCTGTACGGCAGGCATAACAGTGCGAACGAATCGTCGCCCAGGCGCGCCAGGGTCATGTCTGCACCTACCTGATCGCGCAGCAGAGTGGCCATATCACGCAGCAAAAAATCGACGCCTGCAATGCCAACGTCCCGCTTCAGGGGCGCAAAGTTATCCAATGAAATATAAGCCAGGGCGCCAGCTTCGCTGCTGGCACCGGCTTGAGCGATAGCTTCCGCCAGCGAGGTCATGAAGAATGGGCGGTTATACAGGCCGGTAAGTAAATCCTGATTACTGATTTGCCTCAGCTTCTCTTCCAGTTCTTCATCGTTGTGTTCCGGCCGCATCACAACCTGGGTGCAGCGCTCGCCGTCAAAGGTGGCCGCTGATGCCTGCATATTGGCGGCCAGTTCGCGGCCGTCACTGCGCCGCGCAGTCACTTTTTGGCTCACCCGTTCGCCACTTTGGTCGGTAAAGCCTTTGATCAGTTGGCGGTAGTCGTCCTGGCTCTGGCTGCCGAGGGTGTCCAGTACCGGGATACACATCAGTTCGTCGATGTCGTCGTAACCCAGAAACTCCAGATAGGATTCATTAGC
>Ga0307948_1002159_pt1 | contig 14236 bp, 15 predicted proteins | sample OrgLakmetagen280_FD_201824 | JGI IMG/M metagenome (GOLD analysis project Ga0307948, IMG submission 201824) | Saline water microbial communities from Organic Lake, Antarctica - #280 | ecosystem: Environmental > Aquatic > Non-marine Saline and Alkaline > Saline | place: Antarctica: Organic Lake...
GGGGCCTACACAAAAGAGCAAGGAGGGGTCAAGAACAAGGAACAAGCAAAGTTTGAAGTGCTCCGTTCCGAGGGCACCCGATGATATTGGAGTGCTTGGCTGCTCTGAGGAGATTTCTAGTTAGAGCAATTAGTGCCTGGGTGAATGAGCCAGCATGGTCTGTCATAAACACTGGCAATGGAGGGGGAGGGCTGGTGGTGGGGCTGATGGGAAGAGAAAAGGGCAGGGAGCTCATGAGCAATTATGATGATGGACCATCTAAGACTAATATGGGAAGGCAGGTTGCTCATAAGATTTTGAGCGAGCAGGATGCATTTATTTGGTAACAATCGTGGATTGGAGCTCAAACGTGACGAGCGCCTGGTTTAGCAGCACCCCTTAACTTTGAAGTAGGACTAGGTATTACTAGGTACTGTTGTCCAGGCAATTTCGTCTAATTGTGTTGGGAGTGAAGCAAAGCGCATACTTGGACTGGGTGGAGGTGGCAACGGAGGGGGAGGGACTGGCGATGGCGGAGGAGGAGTTGGCGGAGTAGGAGATAATGGAGGCAAGGGGGGGGCAATTGAGGGGGCAGAAAAAAGGACACGCCGTATCCCTGCAGGAAATGAAAAGGGTGTGCACATGATTGTCCACAAACAAGTTGACAAAAAAGTTGAGGAAACGGCATGTCGTGAAAGCATATCTCCTACTTCTGTAAGTACCAAAGCTTAATAACCAACACCCAAAGATCTTCAGCACTGAATGCACGGAGGTGATTGTTTGGTGCATAACTGCACGAATATATGTCAAGTTTGGCTCTTTGATGTTGGCTCCATCTATGCCTACTATGATTGGTGTTGTCAGCAAAAACGAGGTTGCCATTGGTCGTCACAGCCACATCTGTGCACTCCCTCATGAGTGCCGATGACAGTGGGTCGCCATCCTGCAAATTGCATGTTAGAGATGATTGAATAACAGTAAGGCTCCTTTGCACGCCTGTCCTAGTATTGGGTCCTGGTTATATTGCCAGGCTTTTGCCGGAATTTTCCTCTGCACAAGTATGAAACTTCCCAGCCCTTCCGAGTTTTTTAACCGTTTTCCAGGTGGTGTGCGTAACCATCTTCTAACTAAAACCCTACCTACCTGAAAGCCGCCCTGTGCCTGTAGTGGGAGTACGGTTCTACGGGGCTGAGACTTTTGCTCCCTGATTTTCAGTGCCCTCAGCTCACATGAGCCTAAAAGGTTTTGACCAATATGGACCATAAAATGGTATTTTTGAGCTCGTATATGACTTATTGAATCCAGAAAGGGGGGGTGACAATGGGTGTGTGAAGCGCCGTGTGTGTGTGTGTGCGTGTGTGTGTGTGTGTGTGTGTGTGAGTGTATGTGAAATCAGGTGTTTTGAGCCCTTCTGACCCAGATATCTCCATCGTTTTATTACCTATCACAGCAATTCAAGATGCGTGCCATTCTGACTCTCTTTATTTTAGATGTTCGGTTTGGTCCCACACACACAGACCAGACTCAAACCCTAGCTCTTGAAACCAGCACATTCTCAGTGGTGCACGCACCTTGTAAATTTATACCACCGTTCCTTAATTTCACTGATGGAGACCCAAAAGTTTAGAACTCGAATTGGACAACTGACAATTCGAGACCGAAATAAAACCAGGCGCCGCTTTCTGGCCTGATGGATTGAAACACAATGATAAGCTAATTCAAACCACTCATAACGCCCGGTCCTCTTTGCGGCTGCACATTTATCACCAGTGCTGGACAAGCGACAGGTGACCGCCAAGGTGAAAATTTTCCTTGTGCGCGCGTACGCACACACACACATACACACACACACGCACGCAAGCACGCACGGACGCACACACACAGGAACACAGGAACACAAGCAGGAACACACACAGGAACACACACAAGAGCACACACATGAACACATACACACTCACACCTACCCACCTGAAAGCCTGAAATCTCTGAGCTGCCAGATCCGGCAACTGTTGAAACGTCAAAGCTGGAAGAAACAAGATCAACCGCACGGATATTGATTTGGTCCTGTGGATATACAGCACAAAGGAATTATGAGCTTGCATTGTGTTGTGTCAAGCAACCGGCAGAAAATATCCTAACCCTTTCACGAGCGCTTTCCTTACCTTTCATTTATATTAGACATCAGGGATGGTATGCATGCAATTCAGCACGGCACCCTGGACAAAGAAACATATCTTCAAAAGGCCGTTGTGATAATGCACTTTAGCCCCTTCCTACAAGATATGACTTGTTATACTGTATTGGCCTACGTGAATATCCTCATTCATCCCCAACCAAAGCTTAATAATTTGCTCAATCCTGTCCAAAAGTTGCTCAATTACTGCCTATTTCAATTGCTGTATTATATATTATAAAAGATAAAACACAAAAGCTGTGCATATCACCCACGCAGGAAAGCTTGATCAGCTCAAACATGAATCAAAACACGAACCGCAACGTAGAGGGTCTCGCCATCCAATGACAGCTGCAGTCCAAACAAGAAGTAGAACGTTGCCGTGCCTTGAGCACCCTCTTCGTGGCCAGTACCATCTGTGACGGCATATTGCTCAAGGGCACCTAATGTTGCAATTGAGTGTCAATGAGCAGCAAAGGTTTTAGGGAGGAATTACCATCTGTGACGGCATATTGCTCAAGGGCACCTAATGTTGCAATTGAGTGTCAATGAGCAGCAAAGGTTTTAGGGAGGAAGAAAAGCAGGTCCAAAGGAGATTTAGAATTATTTCAAGAGACAATTGTTTTTAAAGACTCGGCAGCAACTTAGAGAGACTCTCGTGTTGTGCTGCAATAAACAAAGCAGTGACAAAAGGAAATGTGACCTTCTCAATGGCTGCATTTGGGGACACAACAGACCTCCTGGCACTCCCCACCTACCTGCTACTGTTTTCACGGTTTTATTATCTAAATCCAGCACTCGTATTAAAGAACCCCAGTTATCCTGCAGGGCATACATACATACATATATGTTATTCGGGATTACATTCTTTGAACTGCAGCATGACGTAGGAACAGTGCTTGCCCTGCGTCTGGAACGTACGAAGCTTGCTGACTTGACACCATAAGAGATCGTCTTAGCAGTTTTTTGCTTGGCTCTTGCAAAAAATTCACAGGTGCCGAAGGTCCAAGGGAAGGCCAAGCTTGCCCATTGCAAGAGTTTCAGCGCGCCACTCAGTATGTTTCTATGTTATGCTCTTTCTGCCCAAGACAAAAGGATGAAGCCGTGCACAGTCAACCACAGACGTTTGTAGCACCTCTTTCAAGCATTACTATCTGCCTCATGAAAGAGAGAACCCCAACATAAGTAACATGGTAGCTGTTCGAAAAGGAATTTGCGCACTTACTGCCATGTATAACAGTCTGCTGGAGGGGCCTGAGTAGGCCAGGCCCACAATCTCACACACTTTTGTAGTACTGGCAGGGCCATCCTCATCCTCACAAATGAAGTCGTTCTGGTCATGATATATTCCTGCTTCCGTAGTTACTGACGCATTGGGATGATAGGCACGCAAGACCCAATTGAACCTGCGTGTTGTTGCACACAAAGAAAGTGGGTTATGCGTTTGATTTGTGGTATTTACTGCCTGCATAGTTTTATTGGCGAAGCCCCCCTCATGGGGGGCGTGAGCCCCTAGCGTTGACTCCTTCTCACCACACTTCACACAGACCGCCCAGGCTCACCCAAGCCACCCCACGGGCTGAATTTGACATAGGCTCCTAACCAAAACCTTTACCGGGGCAGATGAATCCTGGTACCCTGGGGTTCAATGTTACGGTTTTCGAGCATATATTTATGTTCAGAAGCTCCAGGAAGCTGCCCAGGATTCCTCAGTCAGGCCTCCGGACCACTTTCTGCTGGCGCAGTATCAATCAGCACACTTTTTTTGCTGCGGAAGCTGCGTCAGGGACCCTTGGTTGTGTTCCGGCTTCAAAGTTCACGGTTGACCATGCAAGCAGAATCAGGTTATACTAATTTTGATGGGCTATATTTTGGTTTAGTCAGATGTTCATAACGCGCAAAAGTTTGCTTGGATAGGACGCTTCGGCAACGCGGTTCGTGTTAGCTTGGACTGCTCGCGGGGCATGGAGCGCACAGTGCTGGTGCCTGCCGCGCACTGTGTGTTGAAGCAGAGTTTAGGCAGTGGCCAGCCGCCCTGCACCATGCTCGCACCTGCCCTCTCAACAGACAGGGAACAGCAGCAGCAGCACATCCTTACGCCTGCTTCAGCAAAGGCTGCTCCAAGCACAGTCATGCACACCACTGCAGCATCTGTGGGGCAGCAACGCACACACAGGCGAGCACGCACACTCACGCACACACACGTGCGCACGCGCACACACACACACCTACACACACACACACACGCGCACACGCATGCACGCGCACACTCACATACAAGCATAAACGCGCGCGAATACTAATAGACGTGCACATGCACGTACACATGCACATGCGCAAACACACAGACACAAGCGCGCTTACACATACAAACGCCCAAACACACAGGCACACACACATACGCGCACACACATACATGCATATGCATGCACACGTTGCGTGCGTGATGAGCTTCGCCAATTTTTCAGCGTCGCTAGCGACGCTCCTTCACTTGTCTTATTCATTTCTTTTGCGTTTGAAACTCCTCAAACTCATGTTTATTTAATTATTTCAAAGCAACCACAAGCGGTTGGTGATCCTGAGATTCACCTACTTGTCTGCAATCCAAAGCACCCCATTCTCGTCAAGCTGAATGCCATGGGGGGAGTCAAACTGGGCTGTCAGGAGGGCGTCTCCAGCTGCTGCATCAGCATATCCTGCTGATCCAATGCCGGCTACATCTTGGGTGATGTACGTTGCGAGGTCGATTTTCTTGATTTTGTGGTTGCCAGTATCCGAAAGATACAGGAAGCTTGAATTGTGGTCTAAGAAAAGGAAGGTGGGCCTGGACAAACGTAGCGGCAGTGCCAAGTGCAGTTAACTTTAATGTTACAGATCCTGTTACAATTGTCAAACAGAAGCGCTAGACTTTTGTACATGCCATGCCATACAAGGAGCTACCTAACTGAGATGTATGCACACGTGCACCACATGCACCACATGTACAAAGAGCAAGGACGCAAGTGAATGTCTTTATTGCAGAAACGATTGGCCTGGTAGTCAGTGTCACGAGCCAGTTAAAAATACATGCACAAGCATACAAGCGATGACGGAATCCAAACAGGAGTTCTAAAAAAACGACCATTGCAGATCATACTTTAAAGCTGACCGGTGCAAGGGGTACCACATGAAAAAACATTCTTTCTCCCCTTCCCCTCCCTTCCCATTTATACCATTGTACGCAACAGTCTCCAGAAGCAATGATTCCTCCTTACCTGGACAATCGTGATGTTGACGAATCACCTCCAGCGTCGCCCGACATGCCAGCGCTTCCTGCAATGGTGTCCACCTGTGATGAGGATAAATAAGGATTGTTAAGGGCTCTGCGCCATGTGCCTGTTGTGAAAGAGGTATTCTACGTTGGCACGAGCATACGCTTGCGTGTTAGAGCAGTACTGTCTGCAGGAGTTGTAGAGTATGGAGGATGGAGAGCAATAGTAGTCCTGCAAGAGAGTCCTGCAAGGGAGGTCATAGCATGGATACATAAAATTTGCCAGGAAGAAGGTTGTTCACCTAGCACTGGCAATGATTTGTCCACTGAGACAATTGTGCGCCATTATTTCTCAAGCAGACTTCAAGAGGCATGTAAAGCATTGCAGTAATTGCCATAAGCTTCGAGCGTTATGGCGTACCTAAGGCTTATCGAATGACGCTCAATTCCTTGCAAGCATCAGTCGGGGTAATCATTCAAAAAGAGCTCGTGAGCCAAAATAATAGACACAGTTCCCACCCTCATATTTAATTTCCTTTCCGCGGAACACAAGTTGCTTCCTTAACCTCTTTTGAATTTGTCTGTGGCTGGCCAAGACCAGTCAGCAGCCGATCAGCCAAGTCATCTTTCTGAAGGTCGCCCCCTATTGTCACTAATTATGTTTTTCTTCTCCTCCTGACCCTTTTCTTCTCCCTTATAAAACAAGGTGTCATAGCCATAGCAGTCTATAAGTTTCCTTGATGTAACGAGTGCAAGTTTTTTCCTTCTTTGTCTGTATTTCAGAGCTTGCAAATGCTTGCCTCCACCTGGTTAACACATTTTGTTCTCTTTGCCCCCACCTATTAGTGAGTGACATGTTAGCACACCTTGTTCTCTTTGCGAATTAGACCATCATAACATAATTGATATCAGTCAGAAGCACACAAACTCCAGTTCTTGCAACGCAGCAATATGTTGCTCTGTGACCTCCTTTTTACTTGTTTCCTCTTCTTCTGCTTTAATCAAAATTCCGTCAAACGCAGCATGTATACTTCAAACAGCACTTCACCTGGTTAGTAGCAAAGGACAATCGTTGAACTACATGATTTGTCGAGCTGCTCCACAGCATGTCCCCGGACTGCGGCAACACCACAATCCCATAAGGACCTCCAGTATCAGCTTGTGAGGCATCTCCGGTCCCAATTGTGTCAGTCCCCGAACCAAGGAGGCTGTCCACAAGCGGAACTGCATAAACAGGAATCAGAAGCTGAGTAGTTTTTGGAGGTCGTGAATTGAAGTGTTCATGATTCACTAGCCATGCTTGCACGCAAGTACAAAAGCAGATTATAACACAAATATAAAGTGTTCCTCTGGCACAGTTGACTTACATGTTTGCAGTAAGCTTCTTTTCCCCACAGAGTCTGACTGATTAAGAGGCTTAGTTGCACAGCAACCACTCATCAGAAGAGGGAAGAGTAGAAGGATGAGGTGGCGCATTGCTTGTGTGCCATCAATATTCAGTAATATGTGCCATTTGGGTAAATGTGCAGTAAAGACATGCTATAATACTGCCAATTATATCAATAAAATTTAATCCTTAAATACTAAAATTACTCTTTGAAGGTCCTGCGGGTTAGGGCGAGGGAGCAGCGAATATATGAGCGGGTCTGGTTGCCGGGATGGCTGCAGATAGTGAATACATATTATCATCTTGGGAAATACGGAGAATACGAAATGAATTTGGGGAATTTGCAAGTGGATTTGCAAGTATTGAGCTTTTTCGAGATTTACTATTTTGACCATACCAGAATGGCCAATGAAACCAACAGTAAATTAGCTGGAAGCGATGTCCCTGTAGCATAGATGTATATACCTGATTTATTTGGAGGCATTAAGTCAGAAGAGGCAGAAGTTCGTACCAGCCAGCCATGCACAAGAGTTTATGAATGTGACCCGTGCGCTGCAGTGTGGTGTGTGACGATTCAATTTACAAACAGGGCACCTCCCTTTTTCATTTCAGCCAAATTAGGGGCGCAAGATCCTCTGGCTGATACAGTTCTTGTTGAATGGGATAAATTACTTGGCAAAACACAAATTTCTTCCACACTCTTTGTGGGAGTGATATTAAGGCTGGCAATGGCCCGGGCGTTTGGTTTTAGCACCTTTGCTTTGTGGAAGTCCAGTCCTAGGGTTTGCTGGTGTATACTTTGAAGATGGTGCCAATGATTTCAATCAAAACCACTTGAGTTCACTATTGTGTAACCCTGTCTTAGGAAATATGACTGGTCTAATAATAATATGCTTGTGTTGTTATTTGATCACCGCCCCTGATTAATGTTTTGAAACCTCTACAACTCGGTTGATTGAACTAATTAGTTCTAGAGGTTGCGCCCCCGGCTCTGCCTGCCCCTTCCCCCCTGCCCTAGCTCTGCTGCAGTGCTGTCTTTTGTGGGGCAAGCCAAGGCAACTGAACTGCTGAGAGCAGCGACAATGACAGTGGCCAGGCTAAGTAATAGATGGTTAGAGCAAAGCAGGGGGACAGACAGGGTATTGCCAGTTTCTGGACTTTATATTTGGCAAGAAGAATAACCAGCAAGCCTCAGACAGCAAGCCTGAGTAGTTTCCCCTAGCTCTGGGGAGGCAAAGGCGCGACAGCCTGTCTAGCAGTGTTTGTGTAGCTGTGTCAGCATTTGTTAGTGTTTTAGGAAGGGTAGGCAGGAGCACATAGGACTCCACCATCACAAGAGGTTGAGTTGACTGCATTCCTGTGCACAGCTCGCTCCGCTCTCCTTGCTGAGAGCCGCTCACGCATCGACACGCAATCCTTCAATTGGGGCGCTATCTGTCGTGTACATTGGCTGATCAGCTGCTGGTCATGACATTTTATTGGCTATTCTGGTATGGTCTCCTTTGACATGTATATGTCATTGCTGAAGAGTTTGGCATCTTCTAGTGCCCTAAAAGCTTTTTGGAGTTGGTGAATGGCGTATTTGTGTTTTCAAAAGCCAGCTTGTGTGGTGCTGATTATGAAATGTGTCTCTACATACGTGCTGAGGCGGTCCAAAGCTTGTAGAGGGTAATTGCAACGTTGATCGGGTAATATAAGGAAACCTTAGGCCTTAGGTTCGTCCCCTTGTAATCATGACAAGGAGGATGACTTGTTCCCACATGATAACAAAGAGCATGTTTGTGGTGTTTTTAATTTCTGCAGGAAGCATGTGTGCGCAAAAGCTCATTAATGATCCCGTCCGGTCCTGGGGATTTCTTGTTGCTCAAGAAAAAAGAAAAAAGAAAAAACTACGCAGGCAGTGAAAGCCACTCCCACATTAATTAAGGAAAAGGAGCCACTTTGGTACCGAGTACCGTAAAGCTCCTCCACCGCAAAAGGAAAGGAAAAGTCAATGGGGATCAAGATCAATCAATGGGGATCAAGATCCCGATGAGAGTTTATAACAGTACTGGAAAAGGCACGTCTAGTATGGACAAGTTTAGCAGCAAAGTTCACGGAGTGCACATGGAGCTTGGAGGCAAGCTTCTTAACTCTTTGAGAATCAGGACCCAGTTCCTTGAAAGGCTTCAGAGTGTGAGTGTTGTAGATGGTGCCACCCACACCCAAAAGGATGATGTGGAGAGTAAAGAGGCTCCTTGGAGAATGTTGCAGGGGTCTTTGTGCTGTTCCTTTGCGGCGTTCAGCTGGTTCTGAGGTCTGGTGTCCTCACAATACTTGATTTCGACGAGGTGGGTGTCACGCCGAGTCTTGTTGAGGTCTTTAGGTCGGTGCTTTCTGGGGTTGGTGGCTCTATTGGTGGCTGGCGGTGCTGTTGGGATGCTCCCAGTCTCCCTCAATTGCCCCCTGCCACTCCGAAGAACCCACCCCCCTACATAAGTTTGTTGTTTTTGTGTTTTTGCAGTGATGAGAGTAACCAGCACAAAATCTGGGCGGCTGGAGGTAAATCTGTCTTCATCTGAGAAGCGGGGTGGGAAGAGCCATTTGGGAAATATTCTACTTTCATCTGTTTCAAAATCTGGAGATTTTGCATGATCATCCGTTCGTTGCTGCCTATATCCATGGAGACAATGCATGATCCTAAGGAGCCTGTTTTTCTGATAGCCTTAAGGATCATGCAGCATGATATGTTGCTTTGTGCCTTTCGGTGATCATGTTCCTTATTTGCGTGTGTTGGCACCCAGAAAGGATGTACAGGGCACTATCTACTTATGGGCAAAGGGGGCAAGTTTGAATTGTTGGGAGTTTGAACAATACTGCATGTTTTTGATTATATGGGGTGCCTGTTCTGTATTTAATAATGATACATTTGGTCTTAAAAGGGACATTGGATGATGTTAGGTAAGCATTGCTAGTGGCTCCATTGGCAGTGCCGTCCTTGATGAGGGTCTGGTAGTACGCATGGTAGTTCGCTTCAGTTTTGGCATTTTCCAGTTTATGGAGAAGATGCATGCTTGAAGGGCGTCACGGTGGTTTGGTAGGTACCAGAGCTTTGGGGGAGGAGAATGGGCCATGTTTGTTGTATGGGTATGATTATGGGTTTGTGTTTGGTTTTCTGTCCCTTTTTGCAAGCCAGTGGATAGTGTAGAAAGGATTTCCCTCAGGGCCTGCTATTTTGATGGAGGTGCCAGCGATGTCGGAGTAGGTGGTGGCTGACTTTTTAGCAAGGGCGTCGGCATGCTCATTACCGCTAATACCAACATGGGACTTTACTTTGAAGAAGTGGATGGGCGATGGTGATTGGTGGATTGCTTAGCAATGGATTGAAGGACATCTCCTTGGATGTGGTGGCGATGGAGATTCGTGTGTGAGAGCTGCTTTTTAATTTGGTGCAGTGATGTAAGGCTGTCTGTGGCTATATGTGAGTAGCCGTGTATGACTGCAGCTGCTATAGCTGCTAGCTCTGCACGTGAGATGGTGTTGGTTATACCCATGCCTTTTGGGTTTACATAGTGGGAAACATTTAAGTGAGGGTGGTATACGCCTGATCCGGTGTCTTGCCCTACTTCATTCTTTTGGAGGCTGCCATCAGTGTAAGTCCAATCCCGCCAATCTTTTACCTTACGGGTTAGGTTTTGGCTGGAGCTGTTTTGGGGTGCTTCGTCGATATTGCAATAATTATGAGGTTGGTCAGTGCTAATCAGCAGAGCACTTGTTTTATCTGGGCCTTCTGAGGCTTGAGGGTGGTCATTGGGTAGCTTAATAAAAATTTTGAGTCCTGAGTTTTTGCACAAGGTATAATGTATCCGTTAAATGCATGCCAAGGTGTATAGATTTGTTAGCTTACCAGGAATCTTTAATTTACCTCACAAAGATCTGTCCTTGCTCGGTAGATTTAGTTTCAACTGTGTTAGGGTCTTCCACAGCTTAGAGGCCTGTTGTTGCGCATTGGAGCCTTTGAATATTTTGTATACTGTTTCTCAGTTTTCGCTTTCTAGTTTTTGGTCAGCTTTTGTTGTACCTTGCAAGCTGCTGCGTTGACTTTCTTGTTGATTATGGCATCTGTGTTGGTAATGGTTGGTCAGGTCTTTATGTAAATGTTATCGCGCTGTGCGTTCCTCAAGAGGTAGATCGGGGTCGATGTGCTTTATATCTTGGATTGCCTTTTGCAGTGCAGAATTAGTGCCGTTCTGATGTAGGATTTCTTTGGCGGTGCCCATAAAAGGAGCCTGAGAGGACAGGACATTTTGAATTTGCCTGGTTCGGTGCAGCTTTTTGTTCTGTACGTGTTGCTTGTTCTTTTCAGGCCATTGGCTGTAGTGGTGGTTGATGGGAAAAGGTCAAGGAGGCTGCTAAAAACTTGAAACAAAAAGGCTTGACATGCTTGGGCTAGCAGTCGCACTTCTTGACTAAAGGCCTTTCATTGTAAACCTTGTAAACCTTTGAACTAGAAGGGCTTGACCCCAAGACCGATCAGCCAAACAACCTGGCTGAAGGTCACCCCCCATTGTAACCATTGAAGGGCTTGACACGCTGAGATGCTGAATCACAAGGTATTAGAGCCAACAAGTCCCTCATATGTCCGATATGTCCGATACAACTATATTTAGATAGTTTGGTCCAGTAAACTAAATCAAGGCACACAGAAAAAGTCAATGTTTCCACAGAACCCTTGCTGTGTTTTTAAAGAGGCACCAAAATGACGAGTTAGAAAAATCAGATAGAAAACTCACGAGACCGTCTACTTGCGCTAACAGTAAGCAAAGGCCCCAGCCGTCCAGCACCTTGTTTTTTCAATAGGAACAAGGTGCATAGCTCCGTGAACGTCCAAACTAAATACTAATGCAACGGGCACACTATGGCACCCTAGAAAGATCCTAGCCGCTGAAGCAAGTAGAGCACTTCAACCTCTTTAGTTAGTGGCATGACCCAATCTTGGTACACCTTGGCCACCAAGTCCGGGCTTATCTTGAGCTTTGGAACCGAAGAAGAAAATACAGTCGTGCCTGCAAAGCAGTAGGATACCAGGGGCAAGTGGTAGCAGTAGTTAGAAATATCAAAGTAAACTCAAGCTCGAGCAGATTTCTAGCACTAGGAATACATGTAATCTGCCCCACCCACTGGTTGCAAAGAGCCACAACGTCTCAACGAGAGACAGAAAGTTACTCGTATAAGGAATCAGCGTTTGGAGACAGATGTCTGCACACCATCAAATGCAGCTTACAGGAATTTAGGGGTCGCGATTATGTTTGTTCAAATACAGTTTGTAAGAGGTAACCTGAGATGGATTGTGGGCCCATTTCTAATGAGGTCAGATGCCCTTTGAGGCATATATAGTGATGTAACCTTAACCTTAACCTTAACCTTAATGAGGTCAATGCGTGTTGTGGCATTAAAACCAGTAAATCTCAGGCTGTGGGGTGATTTTTTGTGTGGCAGCTGTCGAAAGTGCCTGTAGCTCCTAGTAATAGTAGTAATAAAATTGTGTGCAAAACTTTGTGGTGTCCTATTCTGCGTGTATAGGCAACTTGTGCTCTTGCGCCTTTTCTGCTTGTTGGGTAGGATAATTGTCCACACATGTTTGATTTTAATCAAGTGAATACCGTACTCACCAGGTGTCCCCTAAAAATACATATATTTTCCTAAAAAGGTAGCCCAACCCCCCTAGGAATAAATAATTTGCAGCGACCGCCTCTCCTATCCTATAGGCCTATTTTCACAGTCTGAAGGGTTAAGGGAATTACTTTATTACACAAGCCAAACAGTTGCTATTACAGCCTAGTCCCGCCGCCTCACGGCCTAAGAACACAAAAACATTGTGCGATTTTTCTTTCTCTGGTTCATTCCAACCACGCCATATAGGAATGAATAACCGAATTCAAAACTAATTTGGGCAATTCAATCACTCCCCCCCCCCTCCCTTTACAGTCTAATGCAGGGCGGTGATACAAGAACTGTACGGCTTTGCAGTTTATTATTGTTCGTCTTATGGTTCCATAGCCAGGGGATGTGGATAGGCGGAGCCATCTGTCGGGTGATGTAGTAAGTTCTGCTTACATCAGTGGCTGATTGAGTATGGCACGTGAGCATGATATATTACAATGGCTGATGGTGGTGTTATTGTATCTGGCTTGTTGCATTGATGGTGTTATTGCAGAAAGCGAGTAGAAGGATGAGCATTTAAGATTGCCACAACTTACTAGCAAGGGCATTTGTAGTAGCCTCAGGCACGCTGCTGATGTCTTGGCCAAAGGTGGTGGCTTTTAATCGCACGCGGTCCACAACCTGAACAAAGACAGATACACCAGTCACGCTAAATAAGTTGAATAAAAGGCTTAGATCACACCCCTGCTTTCCAAAATGTTCACGGTCCAAAGTCAGATAACTATAGACAAGTAGCAAACAAAAATTTACGGTGCAGACTTAGATAGCTAGAGACAAGAAGCACGCTATGCCAATTGATGTACGTTGACTGATTTGAATGCTGAGCATCAAACAGCACCCCCACCAGATATACTGCCAGGCTCTTGCTGCGTTGAGCAATTCGCACGCTAAGCAAGACGTCAAATCACTTGCATTTCAGCAAGACGCCAAATCACTTGCATTTAAGCCTTGGTATAGTTAACCGTTCAAGCACCTGCCTGGAATCTTTCAAATACAAGGCAAGACTAAAAAGAGAAAGGAGCAACACAGACAGAGGAAGCTCAACTTCATGATGGATCCTACTCTTGTTGGCGGTATGACAATTTGGCGGTATGACGACAGCAAAATAAACACGTCAAAATTATACCTTCTGTTCAACCGCTTTGACCGTCAAAAGTGCCATGATGCCATCTGCATCTTGTGTCTGAATAAGCTTTGTATATTCCTGGGTGTGAGACCTGGGAAGCAGCAACAAAGGTTTAACTGGAATTCAGGTGTTTTTACATCACTTTCTAAATATGCTATGAGTCGAAATTTATCAAAAAAAACCTATCAAGGCCTTCACTAACAGAGAAAAAGGGCAATTACCAAAACCATTGCAAGCCTGCCCTGGGCCTCTAATGCAGCTAGAAGCAACCTGTATGCAGGACCCCCCCATTGACCCCCTCAGCAAATCCCAAATAAAAATAGATACCGTACCTTATCTTTAACACCCCGCATAAATATCTTTTTTGCCCTGTGGGGTGACTGCGATATTTTTAATACCGTACGAACAATATATCACGCCGCAAAAATATTGTTTTTGGGGGGTGCGGCGAGCTCACACCCCCTGAAATATATAAATAGTTGAGGGGGTGCGGTTTGGTGCGGATTGAATTTAAATTATTACTTTTGAGTTTTTGACGGGTCATGAGTGGGAAAGAGCCCCTGAGAGTCCTATCAACCCCCATGCCCCGATGTCCCCATGCCCCGAGAGCCCTATCAG
>Ga0307948_1002165_pt1 | contig 14214 bp, 12 predicted proteins | sample OrgLakmetagen280_FD_201824 | JGI IMG/M metagenome (GOLD analysis project Ga0307948, IMG submission 201824) | Saline water microbial communities from Organic Lake, Antarctica - #280 | ecosystem: Environmental > Aquatic > Non-marine Saline and Alkaline > Saline | place: Antarctica: Organic Lake...
CCTCCTCGTCCTTTGGCACCTGCCCAACGCAATCCTCCCCCAATTCCCTCCCGTTCTCGAGGGCCTTTGCAGCTTCTGAACATGGCCACCCGCTTCCCATTTGTGCTATTGAGAGTTGGGTTGCACACAGTCGCCCACGCCCTGGCCTTCAGCTTCGCGTCTGTCACATTCCTTGGAGACCGCCTGCTGCCACGGTCACTCATGAATGGGATCAGAGGTGCGGCTATGAACAAGGCTATGAACAAGAATGCCCCTATGTTTGGGAGCGAAGCAACATGTAGAGTACCAAGGATAGAGTGCTGTGCATGCAAATGCTCGTCTCCGCACTTATCAATTAAGTATTGTTCATCCCTTTTGAAACCAGCCCCTCATCAAACTGGGCAGGTGCCGGAACGCAGCCAACTGGCACTTCCTCTGGTCTCTGCTATGAATTTGTACACGCACGTGCTTATACCTGTCATGCATTTTTACATCAGCAAACATAAAACAAGGACAAAAACAAATGCTTTCTCCGCATGTAGAAATGCATCACACTCTCACACACTCATACTGCGCGTGCCCCGTGCCCATCCATGTGCACCTTGGCAGGTGCCCTGCGTGCGTTGTTAAGCCGCGGTGAGATACCCGACCCAGCATCCCAAGCACGCGCATTCATCCAAAGATTCAAGGTACGCCAAAAAAAGTGCTCGCCCGTGCAGCGTGTGGTGCGCTCCTTCGTAGGGTTGGCCATAACTGTATATGCACACCGTATATGACCGTATGTATGGTGATTTCTCTGCTTTAAATACCGTATATACAAAGTATATACGTATATATGTATGGTTCTGGCCAACCCTACTCTATATTGCTTTGCTCGTCTACCTTTGACGTTCTGACCACAGGGCGCTGGCCCTCGGCAGCGTGTTCGTCGTTGTTTTGTTTAGTTTTAGTTTAGTATGGATTACAAAGGCATTCAACCTGGAATGGCTGCTCAACCTGTATTGTCGTTGTTTTGGTGTCTTGGAAATATGTCCGTTGGTGTCTTTGCAATGTTGATATTGGCGTCCAATGTTTACCATGACAAAGACGGACACACGCTGCATTCAAATTTGTCACCCAAGTACATGCATGTGTCCGTAACCATGCTGGCTGTGCTATCATCACCTAGCGAAACCTTTACATCTTTTTCTTCTCCTCTTTTTAATGCGTGTTTTGGGTTGACCAGAATCATGTATATACACCATGTATGACCGTATATTTGGTGGCCAACCCTATGCATGTCCATACACACGCAGAGGAACACAAGGGGCAACCCATCAGAGATGTGCACATTGATTCACTGCACTCATTGGAGCATTTAAACACACACGCACGCGCACACACACTCACACACACACACACAAACACACACACACACACACACACACTTATGCACTCAAGACCGCACGCATGTTTCCATGCAGATTCACAGGTTTGTAGCAGCACCCACTGTCTGTGGCGCTGGGGGTGAGGCAGGCCATTTTAATATTGCAAAGTGCACACACACACACACAGACACACACACACAAACACACAGACACACAAACACACACACATAGCCATACGGTGATGTGCAGTGCGGCCATGTCACGCACTCGCAAACTCCCGCGTGCATGCACGCATACACACAGGACGTGTACGGAGAGCGGCACCCTCCGTTTGTGGCGGTGGGGGTGAAGCAGGCCAGCATACAGGCTAGGTCTGAGCACAAGTTTCTGTTGGTGTACCTCCACTCGCCAGAGCATCAGGTGCGTTGTGTGTGTGCGTGTGTGTGTGTGTGTTGTGTGTGTGTGTGTGTGTATGTGTGTGTGTGTGCGTGTGTGTGTGCGTGTGTGTGTGTGCTCTTGCAATGCCGTAACGGCAAAAACATTGTGAGATCGTGATCCGCATCTTGTAGGCGTGAGGCTGCCTGTCTGTGTGTTTATCCTGTGCAATTGGTGTGATGGCCACAAGCTTGTGGTGCTGGCACACACCTGTGTCTTTGTCCCAGAATGCTTTTTTTTCCTAGCCTGTTCTTGTGCAGTGCGTATTGCATTTGTTTTTTGGCCTCCCCTGCTGCTCATTCTCCCTTTCCTGTTCTCGTGCAGTGCGTATTGCCCTCGTGTAGGGTTGGGATTAACCCTCCCTTCCTGCTCGCTTTTCTCTGCCTTCGCTCGTGCAGTGCGTATTGCATTTGTTTTTTGGCCTCCCCTGCTGCTCGTTCTCCCTTGCCTGTTCTCGTGCAGTGTGTATTGCTTTTGTGTGTTTGGTCGTAATTAAACCTCTGTCCTGCTCACTTTGCCCCGTTTTGTCCCTTGTGCAGTGCGTATCGTACTTGTTTGCCTGACCTTGCAGCTGTACTAGCCCCAAGGAAACACAAATGCAACGCAAAACATAGCTGTGTGAGGAACACATATTTATATACATGCGCACACGTGCTCCCCTCACACCACCAAACACGCTTATACTTATACCACAGGGTCGTAAGTACACAAACACACACATACACATACACGCACGCACAAATACAAGGTATATAAAATATAAATAATCACTAATGCACATGCTGTGTAGCACACACACACACACACACCTGCAGGACACGAACCAGTTCTGCCACAGTGTACTGTGTTCTCCGGAGCTAGTGGAGCTGGCACAGCAGCAATTTGTGTGCTGGGGGGGCGATGTCCGCCACTCAGATGCACACACGGTGAGATGTGCGTGCTAGCATGTGTGTGCGTGTGTGTGTATGCATGTGCGTGCACGTGTGTGCAAGTGTGTGTGTGTGCATGTGCGTGCACGTGTGTGCAAGTGTGTGTGTGCGCGTGTTTGCGTGTGAGTGTGTGTGTGTGCATGTGTGTGTGCATGTGCATGTGTGTGTGCGTGCGTGTAAGTGTGTGTGTATATATTAGTGTGACGTGTTGTTGTGCTTGCAGTCTGCTCACTGTGTTGCTGTGTCAAGGCTGCACAGTGACTCACTGAACACAACAGCAGCTCTAATTCTACAGCCCCACAGCGTTTCTAAACAGAGAGACATGCAAATGAATGAAATCAGGGATAGGAGGTGTGCTGAAAGCTAAGAAGCGTTTGCACAGGAAAATTCACAAGAGCCATGCTGGGAGCACACCTTACCCAATGTCCACACACACATACACACACACACACACTACACAGGCACATTCACATGCCCACACACTCACACACACACACAAATGCACACATGCGCGCAGCTCTCTACGGGTCTTGGGGCTACAACGTACCCCTTTGTGGCTCTCCTGACTCTCGGACCGGATAACAAGGTGGGTGCAGCTTTCCAAAGAGTGCGTTGATTGGTTAATAGCTTTGTATAGACTGCCTTGATGTGTCTGTAGCTGTTCATCGACCACATGGATGTGTTTTGTATAGTCAGAGAAAACAGTGATTGATGTGTTTTGTACAGTCAGAGAAAACAGTGATTGATGTGTTTTGTACAGTCAGAGAAAACAGTGATTGATGTGTTTTGTACAGTCAGAGAAAACAGTGATTGATGGGTTTTGTACAGTCAGAGAAAACAGTGATTGATGTGTTTTGTACAGTAGAGAAAACAGTGATTGATGGGTAAATTATGTTTGGGGACTGTGTGGGACCCTCGGCCCTGGCAAGGAAATGGGTGCAGATCAGAGACTGCATGTTGTGCTTTTACTTTTAAGTGTTTTATTTGTTTATGAAGGAGCAGGATGTGCTTCAACCTATTAAGGGCCCAACCCTCAGGGCCTACCTATGAAGGGTCTAGGCCCCAACCCTAAGGGCCTACCAATAAAGGGCCTAGGCCCCAACCCTAAGGGCCTACCTATATAGGGCCTAGGCTCTATCCCAAAGGGCCTACCTATGAAGGGTCTAGGCCCCAACCCTAAGGGCCTACCAATAAAGGGCCTAGGCCCCAACCCGAAGGGCCTACCTATATAGGGCCTAGGCCCCAACCCTAAGGGCCTACCAATGAAGGGCCTATGCCCTAACCCTCAGGGCCTACCTATATAGGGCCTAGGCTCTATCCCAAAGGGCCTACCTATATAGGGCCTAGGCTCTATCCCAAAGGGCCTACCAATGAAGGGCCTGGGCCCTAACCCTAAGGGACTAACCCTAACGAAATATGGCGCGTTGTACCCATCAATGAGGATGCATTGCACACTGCATGGTGTGTCTTCCTATTGGTAAGGAAACATGGTACCGAGGCCCGTCCCTCCATCAGGACTACAACTGCGGCTCTAGGAATGCTGACCTGGATGCCTGGCAGTCCCGCTTCAGGCCAGCTATCCTATAGCTCTCGGCATTACTGGGCGTTACTGGGCTCTCAGTATCCTACAGCTCTCGGCGTTACTGGGCTCTCAGTATCCTACAGCTATCGGTGTTACTGGGCGTACACAGCTCTCCTACAGCTCTGGGCGTTACTGGGCTCTCAGTATCCTACAGCTCTGGGCGTTACTGGGCTCTCAGTATCCTACAGCTCTGGGCGTTACTGGGTTCTCAGTATCCTACAGCTCTGGGCGTTACTGGGCTCTCAGTATCCTACAGCTCTGGGCGTTACTGGGCTCTCAGTATCCTACAGCTATCGGCGTTACTGGTCGTACACAGCTCTCCTACAGCTCTCGGCGTTACTGGGCTCTCAGTATCCTACAGCTCTGGGTGTTGCTGGGCTCTCAGTGTCATACAGCTCTCGGCGTTACCGTGTGTTACTGGGAAAACTCTGGTGGAAGGGGGGGCAATGGTTGCCCGTTCCTTTATCGAGATTCCTCAATCGTTGTCTCTAGTTCCGTCATGACCTGTTAAAACAAGACGATAGCCCTGAGGTTTCACTCTCAAGATCCTTTTCACACTGTGCCCTCCTTGTTTACGAATGAGGCGTAGCATCTGTAGCGTGTATAGGTTCTGTCAGAACCATGCGTACACAGTGCGTGTGTATGTGTGTGTCTGAGTGAGTGTGTGTGTTTGTGTGAGTGTGTGTGTGTTTGTGTGTGTGTGCGCGCGTGTGTGCGCACCATGTGTGACAGGAAAAAAAATCCGAACGTACAGAGATTCACAAGTAAAAAAGTACAAGGCTGGACCCAAACGTGCAGCCATTCACAATTTGAAAGTACAAGGTTGGACTCAAACGTGCTGTCATTCACACTTCGAAAGTACGATAATGGACAAACGCATCTTGCATTAGTTCTGCATCAAAGTGGAGTCACATTTCTGGCTTCATTTTGTCAGTGGGAATTTGAGCACTCGCATGTGTACGCAGACATTCAAACCCTCCCACAAACGTGCAGGTGTCTCTAGTGTGTGCTGCTCAGGGCTGCGTGCTGCTGCAGCCGGGAATGCTCTTAGAAGTTCTAGCAGGTGCTGTGGCAGACCATGGGGCCCTCCTGGTGGCTCAGAGGGCAGACATGCAAGAACGGGTGAGTGGGGGAGGCCACAGGCAGTGATGGAGGTCGTGATGCTGTTGCTGATGGTGGTGGTGGTGGTGGTGGTGGTGGTGGTGGTGGTGGTGGTGGTGCTGCTGCTGCTGCTGCTGCTGCTGCTACTGGCAGTGGCGGTGGTGGTGATGGTGCTGCTGCTGCTGACGCTGCTGCTGCTGCTGCTGCTGGCAGTGGCGGTGGTGGTGATGGTGCTGCTGCTGCTGCTGCTGGTGGCAGTGGCGATGGTGGTGGTGATGGTGGTGGTGGTGCTGCTGCTGCTTTGGCTGACCACAAGTCTTAAGTCCATGTTGGTCGCTTAGAGAGCAGATGTGCAAAAAAAGAACAGGTGAGTAAGGAAGGCAACCGTGGGGATAGTGGTGGTGGTGGCGGTGATGGTGGTAGAGTGATGACATTTGCTGCAGTACGAAGAAGAGAAAAACTCCGCAGGCAGTGAAAACCACTCCCCACATTGACTGTGGAAAATAAAGCCACTTTGGTACTGAGTACGGTAAACCCCTTGAGCAGCAGACAAAAAGGCCCGGTCAGAGAGGTAGGACCAGCAGAGTACCAGAAGGAGAAAATAAGTTACAATGACACTGCAGGATCAGGCAAGTTACAATGACACTGCAGGATCAGGCAAGTTACAATGACACTGCAGGATCAGACACGTTACAATGACACTGCAGGATCAGACAAGTTACAATGACACTGCAGTATCAGAATCAAACAAGCAACAGCGCCAGGCACAGAAACTGCAGAGCTGCACATTGCTGCACACACAGCTTGTTCATCCATAATGTACAGTTGTGTGATTGCGCAGCATGTTTCCTGTAACAACCATGAATACGGTGTTTTGGAAACCTATGGATCTACATTCCTGATGTATAGGTGTGTGATTGCGCAATACGATGAGGTCTGATTGATATGTTTAAAACAACTTGCGCGCTCTACCAATGTCAGGAGCATGGGCGGCGAGTGGTGCAAGACCTGGACCGGAGATTGATGCAAGATCAGAACGCAGAGTACGAGGTATGAGTGTGTGTTTGTGTGTGTGTGTGTGCTCTGTATTTCATTTAGCAACACTCAAAGCATCTGATCTCCCACACCGCGAGCGTGCTTCACAGCAACTGCTTTCACGTGTGTTGTGTGGATTGATTTAGTGTTTCCGGTGCCACTCAGCGCGCACCTGATCTCCCACATCGCAAGTGTGATCTACAGCAATGTTTACCACCACTCAACGCGCACCTGATCTCCACACCGCAAGCGTGCTTCACAGCAACTGCTCTCAAGTGTGTTGTGTGGGTGCTCTGTGTTTCAGGCGTCACTGGAGGCAGACTTGATCTCCCACACCGCAAGCTGCTTCACAGCAACTGCTCTCAAGTGTGTTGTGTGGGTGCTCTGTGTTGCAGGCGTCACTTGAAACTGACCGTCAGCGTGACCAGCAGCGGGCTGAGGAGCGCGTGCGTGCAGAGGCGGAGCGTGTGGCTCAGGAACATGCAGAGGCCCGTGCAAGGTAGGTCAGCTGTGGTCAGAGATTTTAGAGGTGTGTATGGTGTATGGTGTGAAATTGTGTGCTGCGTGATTGCGTTTCAGCAGAATGCTACGGCTTGTGCGAGGTGGATCGGTTGTGGACAGAGGTTTAGTTTGTATGTGTTTGTGTGTCAGGAAGAAGTAGAGTGTTTGTGTTTCAGGAAGAAGTAGAGGCGTGCGAGGGGAAGAAGTAGGAAGGGGGAAAAGTATGTGTGTGTTTGTGTGTCAGGAAGAAGTAGAGGCGTGCGAGGGGAAGAAGTAGGAAGGGGAAGAAGTAGGAAGGGGAAAAAGTATGTGTGTGTGTTTGTCAGGAAGAAGTAGAGGCGTGCGAGGGGAGGGTCCAAAAGGAAAGAAACATAATGCAGACATAATGCAAACACCACCGAGGAGGGTTTGTTAAGGAGGGTGGTGTACAGGTGAAACTTGATGGCTTTAAGCAGGAATGGACAGTGGTAGTGTGTTAGTATGTGTGCACGTATGTGGTGTTGTGTGCGTCGGTGAGTTTGTGTCGGCTCAAGAAAAGGTGAAGGCGTGCATGAGGTGGGCCGCTTGGCGGACATATGTGGTCGGTAGTAGTGGGTGCAGTGGCAGAGCTTGTGGCTCTAAAAAAGGACAGAGGCGCATATACTATAGGTGTTGCTCTACAGGGTGCTGCCAGAAACCTTGTGGACTCAGAAACCTTATGGTCCTATTACTTAATTATTGTGGGGAGTGGTTCTCACTGCATAGCAATTTGTTCTGGTGGAGTGAAGTAGGTACCTAGCAAGAACAGTGAGCTAGCGTACACTAAATGTTGCTATTGCTTGAAGTATAGATGTAGATGCGGCAACGTGCTCGAGCCTTTTGAACGAGCACAGAGACACTGATCTGTGTTACGGGAGTACCAAGATGGTGTGCGTTGTTTGGCTGGAGGATGATCACAAATGGGCAGAGAAAGGATGTGTGGGGCCTCTGAGGGGCTGTTGTAGGCGTGCAGTCGGGCTGTTCATGTTGCCTCTCGTGTTGCCTGTGGAGTACTTGGCATACACATGCACACACACACAAGCACGCACGCACGCACACACACACACACACAGACACACACACACACACACACCACACAAACACATGCAAGTAATACTTAAACTAACATACACACACATGCACCCACACACTCAAACATACATACATACACACACACGCACGCGTGTGTGTGTGCAGGTCAGAGCAAGAAGTTGCACAGCAGCGTAGCAGGGAGCGTGGCGCAGCCATAGCCCTGCGCAGGGAAGCTAAACGAGCCAGCCTACTTGCCACACCTGCTCCTGGGTCTGGCAGTCCTGAATCCCCGGTGGTACTAGTCAGAGTGAGGCTTCCAGATGGCTCTAATGCACAGGTGTGTGCATTAGTATGTGTGTGTGCATACGTACATATTCCATTGTGTAAGCGTGTTTGTGTGAGCACGTAGTGTGTATGTGTGTGCGTACGTATGTACATGTGTGTTGTGCAAATGTGTGTAGCATGGTTGTGTGTCCGTCTGTAATGAAAGAGAATCGGAGCTTTCCTCTGCAGCATTGCTTTCTTGCTCTGCACATGTGTACTACACATATGATAGTATACGTACGATAGTATGTGATATGATGAGGGGAAGAAGTATGTGTGCAGTGAGGCGCTACCACTCGTCACCCGTAAGCAATCGAAAGGGCTGGTGGCGACTTGTCACACATTGTCATCTGATGCTTTCAAGCTCATCATTGTCATCATTGTCATCATTGTCATCATTCTTATCTCATCATTAATCCGTCTCACACCTAGCTCGCCACAGTGTTTGGAGCTTTCTAGATCAGCTGTCTTGAACCTATGATACGACCTCATGTTTTATACAACGACAAGTTCATACAAGTTTATACAAATTCATACAAGTTCATACAGTGACAACCATACTTCATATATTAACAAAGGCTCACGTCGTCTGTGCTCTGCACCGTACAGCGCTCCTTTCCTCCTGGGTCCAAGTTGGGCACCGTATATGATTTCGTAGATTCCCTGGAATCCACAAACTACTGGAAGTACTCCCTGGTGGGTTGGGTGTGTGTGTGCTTGTGTGTGTATGTGCGTGTGTCTGTGTTTGTCTGTGTGTGTGTGTATATATATAAGTTTACACCATGTGGATGCATTTTATTTGTGGGTCAAAAAGTAGGTGCGTGTTTGAATGTGAGGTAGAAGGGGTCCACTGAAAAGAGATTAATGCAAAAATGCTTTGTTCCTCAAAAATCTAGGTTTTATATGCATAGAATCTGCTTGGGATCGACATCTCAGATAGTTATGGCGTGTGGCGCAAAAAATCAGGGGTATTGTCATCTGTCAAGCCTTCAGTAGCAAGATGTGGTACCAATACTGATGGAGGACCCAGCGACTAGTTTCATAGTTTGTACTTGCATCGCAGAGAACAGTGCTACGTACCTGTGCCCTGTGCAAAATGCATCAAAAAGCACTGCTTCAGGGCACACGCTTCACAGACCAACAGCTGTCCCCGCATTCATCTGTCCGTTTTGAGCTCCTGATTAAATAAATGAGCATTAGTGCATTTGAATAAGTGAGCACCAGTGATGGAATAAGTGAGCACCAGTGATTGAATAAGTGAGCACCAGTGACTGAATAAGTGAGCACCAGTGATCAAATAAGTGAGCACCAGTGATCAAATAAGTGAGCACCAGTGATTGAATAAGTAAGCACCAGAGCATTTCAATTCATTTATATCAGTGCTCAAGATAGCACATTAGCCCAATAGCAAAGAGAGAGCCTCTGAGCGGCTACCCCTATATACACACACGCTCATGCACGCACACACACATACACACACACGCGCACACACACATACACACACACATACACACACGCACAGACATATACGCACACACACACACACACACACGCAAACACACACAATGAAATCATCAGCAAAGCGTATCAGCAGCTGTTGCACCATCAAGTTTGGTATTCACCAGCCAGAGGGTATTCACTAGCCCCCCTAAATTCCATTTGGTGCACGCTGCAGGTCAGCAGCTATCCTCGGCGAGTGTACGGCCATGACACCTTTGACATGCCCTTAGACGCAACGGGCTTAGGCACACAAGTGGCCCTCTTTGTGCAACCTGAAGACGAAGAGGAGGCCCAGTAGCTAGCCTGCTGCTGCTGCTGCTGCTGCTGCTGCTGCCGCACCCACTCATTTTTAGCAGAATGCATCTGTGTATTGTGCCCTGCTGTGTGTGCACATTGCACCAGCTCTCATTTCCTGCCAGTGGAAGGGTAAAATAAGAGATTTCTGTATGGCAGTGGTATTCAATCCCCACATCAATCATGTAAAAAAGGGCTACTTTTGGAATCAAACCTGCATTGGATTCGCATTGCACTGGACTTCTATTTGTGCCATCGAAATAAGCAATACGTCGAAAAAGTGGAACATTTGTTTAAGATCTTGATTGTGATCAGGATGGCCATTGCTTCAGCACGCTAATGGCTTGCTTCTCCACCGTTTCTGGCTACGTGCATCCCTATGATTTTGTAGTTATGTCGATTTTTTGTTGGAAGAAGAGGTTCAGAGAGCCGTCAAATGTAAAAAAATGCAATAATTTCCTTCTCATTCGGATGATCCCTCGGCCTTCTATGCTTTTATTAACCTGGGGTTTGCCGTGTAGCATTTTTTACTGCCTAACGTTCCTACTTATAGCAACTGGTTGCATCCATTGGTAGCACTACGCATTCCCACGCGGTTAAGCAAAAAGTGGGAAAAGAGAGGATAAAATATGCGGGCGGTGTAAGCCACTCTCCATACAAATCAAAGAAAGGGAGCCACTTTGGTACCAGGTACCGTAAAGCTCCCCCACCACAAAGGAAATGATCAACGGGGGTCAGGAGGGCTGCACGCTTGATCTGAAACCGGCTCCTATGGCAGATGATAATAGAAAAGAAAAGAAAACTACGCAAGGGTGATAACACCACAAGCATGGAAACGGCTTTCCGATTGTTGAACAGTGCCCTGGTTGGAAAAGTGCCCAAATTAATTTGAGCTCCTCGATATAAATTATACAGCTGTAAAGGAGACTTATTTTATACAGCTGGAAAAGAGACTTAGTTCAGACATACTGGGCCTTACTGTCTCAAATGGCGATACCGCGAAATGCAAGCCCGGTTCCTGAGCGGGGTCATGTTGTTGCAATTTCGCGATAAGCAGGAAGCTACAACATCGGAGCACATTTGCAATCAGGCCACGTGTTGTTGTGATAACGTGTGTGTCCAGGATTGAAAATTTCAGGAAGTTCCAACAGACATCTTGCATCACCCACAACGTCTTATAGCTGTGGAAGTTTGCACACCTGCCATGCCTTTCGCGCAAGACTTGCTGAGTTGCACGACCAAGGGTCCCCAAGCGCAGCGCCGCTATTTTTGTCTGAGGAGCGGGGTGAAAAGAGCCTATAATTCTGGTTTCAGCTGTATTGGGAATCTGAAGATTTTGCATGATCAGCCGTACACTGCTACCTATATCCATGCATACAAAGCAGGATCTCAGGGAGCCTGTCTTGCTGATGGCTTTGAAGATCATGCTGCATGCTAAGTTGTGTCTCTTAGTGATCATATTTCTTATTTGCGTGTGTTGGCATCCAGAAAGGATATGCAAGGCACTGTCTAATTGAGGGCAGAGGGGGCAAGTTAGGTGTATTGAGTGCTTAAACCATACCGCATGCTTTTGGTTGTACAGGTTTCCTGCTCTGTACTTCATAATGATGTACTTGGTGTTTACAGGGACACAGGATGTTGTTAGGTAAGCGTTGCTATGCTATTGGCTCCATTGGCAGTGCCATTTTGATAAGGGTCTGTGGTAATTGGATACGTACCAGTTCCTAGTTTGTAGAGGGGGTGCTGTGTGCTTGCAAGGCGTCATGGTAATTGGATGGATACCAAAGCCTCGAGGTAGGTAACTGAGCCGTGTTGATAGTGATTGCATAATATGAAGATCTTTTTAATCTTTCGTAAGCCAATAGATGCTATAGAAAAAATTTCCCTCAGGGCCAGCTGTTTAAGAGTTTTATCAGCAACGTCGGAGCCTCTGAGTAGATTGTGATTGACTTTCTAGCCTGCGTCAGCAGGAGTAGTCCGGGAGCGCCGACGGGACTAGTCAGCGGGACTAGTTAGCGTGATAGTCATCACCAGGAGCGTTAGCGAGAGTAGTACATAAGCACAAAGAACATTTTCTGTGTGTTTTTCACCATATGCCTATTATTGTTGAGATCTCTTTATTATACTAGCGTAGCCTTTTTTTCTTTTCTTTTAGGTCTCTTTATTATAATCTAGATCCTAATTTTTCACAAGCAACTCTTTCTTCCATCACCACCATACCAAGCCCTCCTAAAAAGACTTCAGCCTTTCGCTTTCGCCTTGCTGTAAGACAAGGAATTTTATAACACCTTGTATAATTTTAAAAGCAGTTTTGGAGATCCCTGAAATTTAATACAGGCTGTTCCGGAGATACCCGGATAAATTGGGTGCCCAGTGTACTGCCATGGTCACAATTTCATTACCTCATAAGACATTACAAGTGAGAACATCGACCAAATAAAACATAATACATCACTTGCTCATATTCCTTGCTGTTGTGTTTTCATACTCCTGCTACGTCACGGACAGCGACTTGAGGCATGCATAAACACGAACCACTGTCGACACACAGTCTCTTAATTAATCACGACACACACGCTGATGAAATATGTTTGTAAACAGCTGAATGTATAAAAACGACATGTATCAAGGACACACACACACACACATACACATATAATTTAAGGTAAAGCAGTGGCTGATCCCTGAGCTGCTTAAAGCATCACTACGTCTCTCTCTGTCCCTCCCCCCTTGCACAGGGTGTGCCAGGGCAGTATACGACAGACGTCATAACCACGTCTGTTCCGTGGTGCACACATGTACATGCCCACTAATGCACGCAGGCTGTGTCTGTCGTCAGTCAGGGTAACTTATAACTCGACAATGGACTCCAGCTGCAGCCCTGCTCCCTGCAGGCCTTAGCTGAGTTTGACCTTATCTCATAGGCAGCTCATAACAACACGTTTAACGTGGAGCGTGGTAGGGGTTCTCAAAGAGCTTCATCAGGCTGGGGATGTCCACGGACAGCACGTTATCCATCTGCCTCAGCATGCTCTTCTCGAGTTTGGGGAACTCCTGTGCGCAGGACACAGACAAGACAGTGAGCTTTGATTTGAATCACTGCCCACGTCAGATCAGTATCTATTCAGCCGCATGTCCTTCTCCAGTTTGGGAAACTCCGGTGTGCGGGAGCTCAAGGCTAGCCTTAGTCAGAGGCAGAGAGCCTTTGGGTTAGCGAGCTTTTGGGCCTTAGCCAGAGTCAGAGAGCCTTTGGGTCAGAGAGCCTTTGGGCCTTAGCCAGAGCCAGAGAGCTTTTAAGTCAGAAAGCCTTTGGGCCTTAGCCAGAGTCAGAGAGCCTTTGGGTCAGAGAGCCTTTGGGCCTTCGTCAGAGTCAGAGAGCCTTTGGGCCTTCGTCAGAGTCAGAGAGCCTTTGGACCTTAGTCAGAGGCAGAGAGACTTTGGGCCATCTGACAGGAAGCCACGATGTAAATCACTGTCTGGATACAAATCCATTTTGTTTCAATTTTGGGGTTACCTTGCGCAGCAACACTAAGGGCATCAACAGGCATTATACCGTGACCTGGCTTTTTCAGCTCATTATCATGCTCCTTCAGGTGGGCAGCTTCCACGCAAAAAAGTGACACATGATCATTCATCTTGGAGGGTACTTGTACGTTCCAAAGGCACTGCTGCTCACCCTTTTGGCTGTTGCTGACAACGTACAAACACACGAACGCAAGTTAAATCAATTACCTGCAGGGTAGCTTGCAACACACCTATGAATTAGGGATCTGTGTAGATTTTGTACACACAGCAAGCAATTATTTTGAGGGCTACTGCATCCTGTACCATCGGCGGTACCTTTGTGAGGTCACACATACTGTCTTCAGCAGGTTTTCTTCTTCCCCTCTCATAACCCCATTCTACCATTCAGGAGGTCTTCTTCCTCTCTCCAAACCCCACCCCACCCCACCCCACCCTACCCACACACAGCACACAACACATAGCATGCACTCAGACGCACTCACACACACACACATAAACAAACGCACAACAAAAACACACACACGTACCGTGAGGTCCCAAGCACCAAGGATTTCAGCAAAGGCCGCGGGGTCTGGGAAGTCTCCGGGGGGCA
>Ga0307948_1002167_pt1 | contig 14199 bp, 13 predicted proteins | sample OrgLakmetagen280_FD_201824 | JGI IMG/M metagenome (GOLD analysis project Ga0307948, IMG submission 201824) | Saline water microbial communities from Organic Lake, Antarctica - #280 | ecosystem: Environmental > Aquatic > Non-marine Saline and Alkaline > Saline | place: Antarctica: Organic Lake...
CTAGCCCGGATATTTCACCAAACAGCCTAAAGTAGCACTGCATAGAATTTGTTGAATGTTTTCGAGCAGCTCCACAGCTACAGGTCGATTTTGACCCGGATTCCCGATTTTCAGGCACACTTCCCCTTACCCCGTTGTTTAAAGTGTGCCGGGTCAGCACTGGTTATGGCTATGTCGAGTTCAGGTTGTTCAGTGCGGTTTCAAACAGTCCTTGATATGGGTAATGACTGGGCAGCAGGAAGCGAATTCGGCGCGTATTGTGTATGACGATGGCCGCCACCTTACACAGCTTTAGCCGGATCGTGTTCACTTGCGCGTTAGCCAGTTCCGTTCCCTGTAGAGCCAGTCGGCGCAGGCCATTAACCAGGGTGTAGGCAAGCCCGGACATGAGCAGCCTAAATTGATTGGGCCACCACTGGTGACAGGAGGTGCGGTCAGAGAACAGATACTGCTGCTCTTTGATGCGGTTCTCCATCTCACCCCGGGCGCAGTAGCGTTCTGTGTAGAGTGTTTTTGGGTCGTCCGTAAGGCTGGTCACAACGAACCGCGGGTTGGCGCCCTGGGCAGTGTGCTCGGCTTTGACAATCATGCGTCGCTCCTGACAACGCCAGGAACGGGCACTGTAGGAGAACTCGTTAAACTCAACCGCCTTGTGGCCAGTGAGTTGGTGATCAACCATGGCGGTCACCTGGGTCAAACGAGAGCGGGTCAATAGCACGCTGTTTTTAGTCATGCCGATGACATAGTCCACCCCGTGCCGATCACACCAGGACAATAATAATGGCCGACAGAAGCCAGCATCCGCTCGCACAACGATGCGTACCTGCGGCCACTGCTGACGCAAACGGGTCACCAGGCACTTCAAGACGGCAGGCGCATTATAGGCAGCGTCGCGGGAGGCGGAACGCAGGTAGGCCGTCAGCAAGTGCGAACCGCAAAAAACAAACAAGGGCAGGAAGCAATACTCATCATAGAAGGCATTGAAGTACCGACCGACCTGCTCACCATGTACTGGATCATTGGTGGCATCAAAATCAAGAACCAGCTCTGCGGGTGCCGTCTTGAAGCTGCTAATAAACTGCTGCATCAGGACCTCGTGCATGGCCCAGGCGGAGGCTTCATCAGCGCGTTGCTCTAATCGGCATAAGGTCGGGGCGCTGGCCAGATCCGTCAGCACGGAGGAAGTCGTCTTCAATGCGGTATCTCGACGCAATAGGGTGTGATCATTGAGGTCTTCATAGCCAGCGGCCAGGGCAAACAGGCGCTGACGCAGCAGGTCAATCTGGGGGTGCAGAACCCGCCCGGTACAACGAGGATCGTCCAAGACCTTATCCAGTTGGCGTGACAGGCCGAGCTTTTTGTCGACTTCGCGAAAGAGCACCAGTCCGGCGTCTGACGTTAGATCACCACCGGTAAAGTCGACTTCAACCTTACGGCGTTTTAGAGGAGAAAGGGACAAAGTCATGTGGTAGCATTCCGTTACGGCTTTGGTGGTTGAAAATAAATGGTGTCGCAACCTTATTATCAACTTCCCAAAGCCGTTTTGCTATCCGAATACCCAGTTTGGTGAAATATCCGGGCTAGCCCTTGGCGTCAACATGGAGGGACACAAGGAGCTACTGGGGCTGTGGTTATCCGAGAACGAAGGGGCCAAGTTCTGGCTCAACGTTCTAACAGAGCTCCAGAATCGCGGCGTGAAGGACATTCTCATCGCTTGTGTGGATGGTTTGAAAGGCTTCCCTGACGCCATAAGCGCGGCCTATCCTGACACCCGAATCCAGCTCTGTATCGTCCATATGGTGCGTAATTCGGTGAAGTACGTGCCATGGAAAGACTACAAGCCAGTCACTGCGGATTTGAAACGTATCTATCAATCAGCCACCGAGGATGAAGCCCTGCAGGCCCTGGATCAGTTCTCAGACCGGTGGGACGAGCAGTACCCTCAAATCAGTCGCTCATGGCGAGCGCACTGGCAGAACATCAACACGATCTTCAGCTACCCGGAAGACATCCGAAAAGTGATATATACGACAAACGCGATTGAGTCACTCAACAGCGTCATCCGAAAGGCCGTCAGGAAGCGCAAACTGTTCCCGACAGACGACTCGGCAGTAAAAGTTATCTACCTGGCGATCCACGAAGCATCAAAGAAATGGACCATGCCAATCCGCAACTGGAAGCAGGCCCTAAATCGCTTTATGATCGAGTTTGAAGACCGCTTGGCGGATTACCGTTAACTTCGGCAGTTACACAGAAATATTTACAGGGTCTACTTATCCGGTCTTCTATCCCCGCCTCGCTCACTCGGTGCTAGACGTCAATTTAGCTTCATTTCAATCTACTTCCTGAGTCGGCTACTGCCCAACACCCAGGCCTTTCTGGTCGATTCTCTTATCACTTCCTGCGCTATCTCCGCTATTCGACTACGAAACAGGCTCCGATAAGACTTTTGGCGTGTCACGGGTATTGTATCGATAGCTCGACAAGGGACATTCTGACGGGCGTTTTACCATGTCTGCGCGTAGTGGATAGCGTTCGATATGGCGCATGCAGGTTAACAGATAGCTTTCACTGTCGATCAGCGTAGCTTTATAGGATTCTATCGCAAAAAATGTCATGTTGATTTAATCGCCCGTGTAGACTGTTTACACTGCAAAACCATAGAGCAATTCTGTGGGAGTGTTTGAGGTTTATCTTGCTCCGATAAAACAGACACCTCAATTCCTAAGCGGCCATTCGCTCATAGTCCACCGGTGAACTTTACTCCAGTCATGAGTGCAAACTCACCGTACTGAAAAAAATGATTTGTATATCGTCCAATTTCTTTTCGCAAACGCTCTATGTCTCTATAAATACTTTTGTGAATGATAAAAGGGTTCTTATAGGCATCCCTGCTTTAGTTGCACTGTAAATTAGATGTCTCAGTTCGTTGGCGTATAACCTTAGCGGAACCTATGCTTTATACCCACTTGGAAATTTCTCGCACTTAGTAAGTACTTACAGGCGTTGATGTCCACCAACCACGCTATTCAAAGTCTTTTTTCATTTTTTGGTCAGCTTTTTGTTCCATTAAGCGGTAGAATGCGGGTTTCAGAGCATCATTGATCAAACTTCTGCTAAAATCGACAAACTGACCAGAGCTGCTACCGCCAACCAAGGGAACCCCTGACCATGCCGAAGGATCGATTCACCATTCAGGCAGTGGATGCCAGCCTGGATGCTGTTATTCAGTTGACCCTCGACAACAAGACCAAGCCCCGTGATTCACTGGGCCAGCTTGAAGCGGTGGCGGCACAAATCGCCCGCATCCAACAGACCCTGAGCCCCGAGCTTAGCCGGCTGAATCACTGCGTTTTTGCGGCCGATCACGGCGTTTGCGCTGAAGGGATCAGCCGTTACCCCAGTGATGTGACGCGTCAGATGGTGCTGAATTTTGCGGCTGGCGGCGCGGCCATCAATGTCTTCTGTCGCCAGCAGGATGTGCGGTTAACGGTGGTGGATGCGGGCCTGAATGGCGAGTCATTGCCTGCTCACCCCAACCTGATTGAGGCGCGCCTGGGAAATGGCACAGCCAACCTGATGCGTCACCCTGCCATGACACCCGACCAATACCGGCAAGCGGTAAACAAGGCGGTTGAAATTGTTGAGCTGCAACTGGCCGAAGGCGCCGACATCCTGAGCTTTGGTGAAATGGGCATTGGCAATACCACCGCAGGCGCCGCGCTAATGGCCGCTTGTCTGCATCTGGACGCGGCCGAATGTGTAGGCGCTGGCAGCGGGAGCAATCGGGAGCTGATCGACCGCAAAATCGAGGTTGTCCGCCAGGCGCTGGCATTGCATCGACCCCTGTTGTCGTCCGGTGAGACCATCATGCAACATCTCGGCGGCTTTGAACTAGCCATGATGGCCGGTGCCATGGCAGCGACCGCCGAGCTTGGCAAACCCTTTATCGTGGATGGTTTTCTGGCCACGGCAGCCCTGCTGACTGTCTGGTATGACCATCCCGAGATTCTCGACTATGCCCTGTTCAGCCATGTATCCGCCGAACAGGGGCACCAGCGCATGCTAACCGCCTTGCAGGTGCGACCGCTGTTGCACCTTGATTTGTGCCTGGGTGAAGGAACCGGCGCCGTTCTCGCCTGGCCACTGGTTAAAGCGGCAGTTGCCATACTTGACGAGATGGCCAGTTTTGAGAGTGCGGGGGTGTCCGGGATACCTGAAGGCCATGGTTGAACCGGAAACACCGAAGCTGGCCCCTGTGCCACGGCACTGGTCCTGAATAACCGGGGTAATGGTTTTGAGCGGTGGTCGGGCGTCCAGTTCGGCTAATCGATCACCGCAGCGAAAAACATAGACAAGGGCCGCTGGTCATCAAACTGCGGCCCGAGCCATTTTTACACGACAGAAGGAGTCAAGTGTGACTCAAACTACAGCCACACAGCCGGAACAGCTTGAACACATCGTCATTATCGGTGGCGGAGCGGGAGGCCTTGAACTGGCGACTCGTCTTGGCAGAAAGCTTGGCCGACGCAAAAAAGCACATATAACACTGATTGATCGTAACAACACCCACCTGTGGAAACCCCTGCTGCATGAAGTAGCCGCCGGTTCGCTGGACGCCGGCGTGGACGAGGTGAATTATCGCGGTCAGGCCCGGCGCAATGGGTTTCACTTCACTCTGGGCACTGTCTGCGACCTGGACCGGGATGCCCGAGAAGTGATTCTGGCACCTCTGGTCGACAGCGAAGGCAACAGGGTGCTCGACGAGCGCCGCCTGGCTTATGACCAATTGGTGTTTGCGCTGGGCAGCGTCACCAATGATTTCGGCATCCCGGGCATCAAAGAACACTGCATGATGCTCGACAACCCGACCCAGGCAGAGCGTTTCCACCAACATCTATTAAACGCCTTCCTGAGGCTCGACCGGGCTCGGGCAAACGGCGAAGATAAACGCCTGAAACTGGTCATCGTCGGTGGCGGTGCTACTGGGGTCGAGCTCTCGGCCGAGCTTTACAACGCCGCAAGCGTGCTGAAAGACTATGATCTGGGCCATATCAGCCCGGAACACATCGACGTTACCCTGCTGGAGGCCGGGTCTCGTATCCTGCCAGCCCTGCCAGATCGCATCAGTCGTAATGTGACCCATGAACTCGGTAAGCTGGGGGTAAAGGTACGCACTCAGACAAAGGTTGTTAAAGGTCATAGCGGGTCGCTGGAGACTGATGACGGTGAACGCGTTGAGGGCGAACTGATGGTTTGGGCTGCCGGTGTGCGAGCGCCGAGCTTTCTGAAAGACCTGGCTGGACTGGAAACTACCCGCAACAACCTGATGCTGGTCAGAGAAACGTTGCAAACAACCCGCGACGACCGGATTTGGGCTATTGGCGACTGCAGTGCCTGCCCTCAGCCGGGCGATCGCTGGGTACCACCACGTGCCCAGTCAGCCCACCAGATGGCAAGTTGTGTCTATGCCAACATAATGCGCCAGCGCCAGCAAAAACCGATGGCCGCTTATTTGTACAAGGACCACGGCTCACTGATCAGCCTTAGCCGGTTCAGCACCGTAGGCTCGCTGATGGGCAACCTGACTCAGGGTAGCATGATGATTGAGGGCCGCATTGCTCGCATGGTCTACGTCAGCCTGTATCGCCAGCATCAGCTCGCCCTTCACGGTTTAGCCCGCACGGCATTGCTGACTGTGATAGACCGTCTGAACCACGCGATTCGCCCGCGCCTGAAACTTCATTGACCCCGCAGAAGGGTAAAACACTGGCAATGCGGGTAAGGAGTAACTGGACGAGGTTACAACGTCCAGCCAGCGCTACCCCAAAAATTCTGCTCGTAGCCCAACATCCTTCTTGAACATGCCGCCAAGAGCCATGGTCTCTGTTTGTGACTGCTCGTCCATTACTCCGCGCGCTTTAACGCAGTAATGCCGGGCGTCTATGTGCACAGCAACATCATCGGTACCCAGTAATACCTGTAACGCAACCATGATTTGCTGGGTCAGGCGTTCCTGAACTTGCGGGCGCTGGGCGAAAAAGCGCACCAGCCGGTTCAGTTTCGACAGTCCGATGATCGTGTCCCTGGGAATATAAGCTACCTTGGCGCAGCCATCGATGGTGATGAAGTGATGCTCGCAGGTACTGAGGACGCCAATATCACGAACCCTGACCATTTCATGCAGGCCCAACTTATTTTCGATTTGAGTGATCTTGGGAAAACGACTGTAGTCCAGACCTGAAAAGATCTCGTCAACATACATCTTCGCGATGCGGGCCGGGGTTTCCATCAGACTGTCGTCAGTCAGGTCAAGCCCCAGAGTCCCTGCTATTTCGGCCATCAGACCCGTAATACGCTCGCGTTTCTGATCATTGCTCAAACCATTATCGACCATTGGGGTTTCCAGACCCCTGCTGACCAGTGCTTCACGTACAGCTGCAGCTTCATTACTCAACATAGGGGAACTCATTCACATTCGGTGGGCTTGATCGTTTGTACGCAGTCAACCCAAGGGCCAGATGACAGTGACATGACGATTTTTAATGGCTCACACTCTACCGGGCAGTGCCTCGCACCAAAAGCGACCGTGATATTCAAGCCGACGCTGGCAAGATTCAGCCATCAGCCGAATGACCGTGCAAGCGACGACCGTCTAGTAAACCGATGGCTCTCCGTCAGGGCGCGTCTTGAACCGTTTGTGCAACCACAAATATTGATCAGGTACTTCTCTGATACAACCTTCAAGCCAGGCATTAAAACAAGCCGCATCGGCGATGTCATCGCCGCTTGGGATCGGTAATGGCGGCCCGAAACGAGCACCGTATTCGAGCAATGACGGGTCGCGGTAAAAGAACACCGGAATCACACGTGCATTGCCCACCTTGGCCAGTTTACTGGTCATGGTTACAGTTGCGGTAGGAATTTTGAAAAAGGGAACAAACTCACTCACAGTGCGGCCATAGTCCTGATCCGGCGCATACCAGACAATGCGACCGTCACGCAGCGACCGAATAAGACCTTTCATGTCCCTGCGTGCCAGAGTGCGTTCACACCAGCGCTCACGCGACCGGGTCATAAAGTAGTTGAGCAGAGCGTTGCCATGCTTGCGATAAACCAGATCATAGGGCTTGATCAGACCAAAAAGGGCTCCGGCCATATCCAGAATCGCAAAATGACCGCCAACCAGCAACACACCCTGTCCGTCCTTCTCGGCGGCATCCAGATGCTCCACGCCTTCCCAGTGCACACGCGAACGCATCCGCTCGATCGGCCGTACCCAGGCATCAGCGGTTTCAAAAAAACCCAGCACATTGGCAAAAAACGTATCGCGCACCAACTGTTTGCGCTCGGCTTCGGTTTTTTCCGGGAAGCACAAGTTGATGTTGGTTTCAGCAATGTGTCGGCGGCTCCGGGCAAAACGCAGAGCCACCGGCGTCAGCGCCCGCGCCAGACCAATACGCACCTTCCCGGGCAGATATCCAAGTAGGTACATAGAGCCTATGAATACCCATGCCCCCCAATATCGGGGCGCCAGAAAATCGGTATACTGATGGGCATCTGTCACGCGCGAGTCACGCTGACGGTGCCCTGCACGTTTGGGTGGGTTCGGTCGGGGTGAGTTGGCTTGACGCATTGGTCTCTTGAATCGTTAAATGGTCGTGCAGTTTATCAAAATTTTTATTAAACCTTCGAACAATTCTCGTCAAGGATCCGCCACTATGGCCAAAGCACTGCCCAAATTCCTTACTCGCCGCCGCGCCGCCCACAAGCTATTGAGCTGGATGGCTGCCATGCAGGTCAGGTGGCAAGGCTACAAGGACGCACGCAGCGCCCTGAAAGCAAAACGCAATAAATCACCTGAGTGACGCCGGATTCGTCAGGAAAGCCCCATTATACCGTCCATTTCTACCTGGGCGTCCTTCGGCAACTGTGCCACGCCAATGGCAGCTCGCGCCGGATAAGGTGCCACAAAATATTCTTTCATGATGTCGTTCACAGTAGTGAAGTGGCCCAGATCAGTCAGAAATATATTAAGTTTGACAATGTGCTGCAGGCTGCCACCGGCTGCCTCGCAGACAGCGGCGAGATTCTGGAACACCCGGTGCACCTGAGCAGCGATGTCACCTTCGACCAGTAGCATTGTTTCCGGGTCCAGCGGGATCTGGCCCGACAGATAAACGGCGTCACCCACCTTCACTGCCTGTGAATAGGGGCCAATGGCAGCCGGGGCCTGATCGGTGCTGATAATACTTTTGTTCATGATGCCATTACTCCGTGGTTTCTGATCAATTTACGCAGCCCGTCATTATGATTGATTGCGTGCTGAGCACAACGTTCTACAATCGCTTCTCTCAGAACATCCGGCCGACCCTAAAAGGCGGGAAGAGAGTATCTGACTGGCTACGGTTTCAGTCTTGAAAAATTGCAGCGCAGTCTGACTGTCATTTTGAATCGAACACAAGGAATCCACGCACTATGAGTTGGTCTGTTGCCGACGCTCTGGAACTCTATAACGTCAGCCGCTGGTCGGAAGACTATTTTGGCATTACCGGCGACGGGCGTGTCAGTGTCAACCATCCGGCGCGGTCACTGCCGCTGACTGGAATTGTTGATGCCGCGCGTGCCCAGGGGTTACGACTGCCCTTACTGGTTCGCTTTCCGCACATTCTGCACGACCGCGTCGGCACAATCGTTTCCGCGTTTGACAAAGCGATCGCCAGTGAGGCCTATCAGGGCCAGTATCAGCCCTTATACCCGATAAAGGTAAACCAGCAGCGGCGCGTCGTTGAGGAGATCATCCATGGTCAGCAGCAGGCCTGTCAGGGGCGCATAGGCCTGGAGGCTGGCAGCAAGCCGGAGTTACTGGCAGTGATGGCTGAAGCCCACAAAGGCGAGACGACCATCGTCTGTAACGGCTATAAAGACCGGGAATTCATTCGACTGGCGTTGCAAGCCGAAAAACTCGGTCACCGTGTCTTTCTGGTGGTGGAGAAAGCCAGTGAAGTCGACTGGGTAATCCAAATTGCACAGGAACTGGGCGTGCGCCCGCGCATCGGTGTGCGTGCAAGACTGTCATCCATCGGCAAAGGCAACTGGCAGAACACCGGTGGGGAAAAATCCAAATTCGGGTTAACCGCTTCTGAAGTACTGCGTGTCGTCGATGCGCTCAAAGCCGCCAACATGACTGACGCCTTTCAACTGCTTCACTTTCACCTCGGCTCCCAGATTGCCAACATCCGCGACATTCAGGTCGGTTTGCGCGAATGCGCGCGTTTTTACGTTGAACTGCGCCAGCTTGACGTTCCGATACAGTGCGTTGATGTAGGCGGTGGCCTGGGGGTCGATTATGAAGGTACCCGTTCGCGTTCAACTTGTTCGATGAACTACAGCACTCAGGAATACGCCAATAATGTGGTCTTTGCCTTCCGCCAGGCAGCCGAGCAAGCCGACCTGCCACACCCGGATATTTTCAGCGAATCCGGCCGGGCCGTTACCGCGCACCACGCGGTGCTGATTACTGATGTCATTGAAGAAGAGCGTGCAGACACCACTGATGTCGACCAGCCGGACAATGGAGAACAACCGGCCTTGCTTGAACTGTGGTCCTGCCTGCAAGACCTGGATACCCGCCGTCGATCCTTACCCGAGCTTTACCACGATGCGAGCTATTTCCTGAGCGAATGCCACCAGGCGTACAACCTCGGGCAATTATCACTGCAAGGCCGCGCCCAGGCAGAAGAACTGTCACGCAGCCTGAATCAGGGTATTCGCAGCCGCCTGAACCCGAGTAAAAGCAGCCATCGCAGTATGATTGACGATCTGAATGAAAAACTGGCCACCAAGCTGTTTGTCAACTTCTCGGTGTTTCAGTCGGTACCGGATGTTTGGGGTATCGACCAGATATTCCCGATCCTGCCATTAACCGGACTCGACCGGGAACCCACCGAACGAGGCGTTATACAGGACATTACCTGCGACTCTGATGGCCGCATCAATGGTTACGTGGATGGCGAAGGCATTGAGACGACGCTGCCGCTGCCCGACTGGAAACCGAACGAAAAGCCATGGCTCGGCATTTTCATGGTCGGCGCTTACCAGGAAATACTGGGTGACCTGCACAACCTCTTTGGCGATACGGACAGCCTGGACGTTTTCTTTGAAACCGACGGTAATATTCGCCTGAGCAACGTTCGGCGCGGAGACACTATCCAGGGCGTCCTGAGAACCGTCGACTTCGAGTACGATATGCTCAGAGCCGCCTTTGACAAGCAACTTCAAGCCGCGAACCTGAGCGACGCCGAGCGTGCCGACATGATGCAGCAATACATTAACGGTCTGAACCAGATTACCTATCTGGAAGCGCGTCAGGCAACAGTACCCCAGTAACCATCCGGAGTCAGTGATATGGCCGTGCAGTGTCCGTTTTGCAACGCACCCTTCAAGGCCGACTACCCGGTTAAAACAGAAGGCGTGCATACGGTACAGTGCGACCAGTGCAGACGAGCCTTTATTATTTGGGTCAGGAAAGGGTGGCTGGGGTGGTCACGCCTGGTCAAAGTGCGCTAAATTGAAGCTGTTCGAATTCTCAAATATTAGGTCAACAAAGCCACTGTATTTTAAGCCACATACGCATTGATATGCGTCCCCCGAAACCGGTCAACACAAGCGCCGGAATTGACCCGAACTCCCGACTTGATGGCCTTTAAGCCGGCGTTTTCAGCAACTCAGTAAAATTTTGTAATTGCCAACCAGATTTACACAATTTGGTGATTGATCTTGACCGGTCGGATAAGCATAATGCGCGCCGCGATCTGCCCAATTTCTGACCAGACCGTGAACCTCACACACTTGCTGTTTTTTGGAGATTACTATGACAGCTATCGGTCTAAATACCCCGGCTCAAGTACCGGCAAAAACACTTTCATCCCAATTCTATATGCCATCCATGCCGCCGCTGCAAATGCTGGCCTTGGCAGGTCGCCGCTATCAAGCCTGGCAGTATCGTCGCCAGTTGACTCACCTTCTGCGTTACGATGACAGTATGCTGCAAGATATCGGCAACACCCGTGCCGAGCTGAGAATGGCTATCCAGATGCCGTTGAGCCAGGACCCGCGCCCACTGTTGAAACAGTGGCGTGCACAGCGTCGCATTACCGGTTAAAAAATTGAGGGAGGTAGCTCTACCTCCCTGTCTTTTGTTCAGCATTGACCACTTCAGACGAATAACCATTTTGATTAACCGTTTCGTTCACACTTCGATCAGAACATGTTGAATACATGCTTCATCGAATACTAACGAGACACCCTCTGTAGCAATACAAACGCCTCACGTTGAACAAAGGGCAACCCCGTTAATGCCCGGTCAAAATGCTGATGAAGGTTATCCAGAGCAACCGTGCTTTCCAGTGGCTTGGTGTGGAAACCGGTGGTATCAGCCGCGTCGTTCTCTCCGGTTCCCAGATCGGTTGTCGTACCCGATCAGCCGATACTCGGCGACCCAGTCCGGGTTAAACTCGACCTGTATTTTGACGTCTTTGGCGATGGTCTGCAGCGTGCCGGTCAGGTCTTCAGCGAAGACTTTGCGCGCTTCGCTGAACTGATCAATATAATACGCCGTGCCATTACCGAGGTTGGTCAGCTCTTCCATCAGGTGGTCGTTATAATTACCGGTGCCAAAGCCGAGGGCACTGAAAAATACACCGCTTTGCCGCTTGGCTTCAATCAGTGCTTTCAGGTCATCGAGGTTCGTCACCCCCACATTGAAGTCACCGTCGGTGCCGAGTATGAATGGCAAAGGGGTGATCGCTGTTGCCAGGCCCTTCATAGTGATAATCGAAATAATTGAGCAGCTCTTCGACCCGAATGCTGTCTTCAGGGGGCAGCACACCCTGCCCCAGAAAGCGGCGCATGTTGCTGTAGCTGGCGGTATCGACATCAATACTGAACGTAGACACCGGCGTTTCAACTACTCGATGGATCGGGTTTAACTCAGCTGCCTCGTAGCGTTCACGATTGGGCTCCGTATAAATCGGCTGTTCCGGGCTATGAACCGGCATGAGCGTGCTTGCTACGCTCTGCGACTGCACCTGATCGCCTGGGCTCGTTGCATCCTGATGGGTCACATTTGCTTTCTCCGCCTCCCCCTCCACCTCTTATGGTGATGCCGTGCGAGTTTCAGCAGGCGGCGAGTCGGATTGAACCGCGTCGCCTTCCAACGCGCCAGGCTTCTGAACACTGGAGCAGGCGGCGAGTACGGCGGTTGTCAGCCAGAGGCTGTGAATACGGTTGGACATGTGGCTTCCCCTGTTGTTTAACGGCCGCCGTATTGGCGGTCTCGGGGGTTAAACGTTTGGGGAGGGAGAAAGGGGTAAAAAATTACAGGGCTGGCTGACCATCGCAAAAGCCCGGTGGATCGGCACTGATCAATTAATTGAAGGGCGCGCCCTAAACTATGTCGTTCTTCGATGCGCCCTATCCAATGCTTAAACTGTGTTGCTGGTTCAGACTTTCCTGGCACTGCAGCTTCTAATCACTACAAAGCCGCCGCCTCACTACCCGTCTGACGTTTGTCATCGGCACTGGCTAACTGGTAGCGACCTACGGCATTCAGCAGGGCCTGCAACGTTGCTGTGGTGGTATCACCGGCCAGCGATGCGGCGGTAACCGGGGTGCCGCTGACGCTGACTTTCAGGCAGGCCAATGCGTTGGCCTGCGTGCCTTCCGACAGTGCAAATTCATCATAGGCGTCGACTTGCAATGTCACGTCGTAGCGTTTCTCCAGTGCCTGGGCCAGTGCCTCAACGGCCCCTTGCCCATAGCCTTGCAACAGAACCCGGTCACTGTCATCACCAAAATCAATCTGAGCCTCAACGCCCTCATCGGTTCGATGCAAATCATAGGTGTGCAAGCGCCAGCCTTCCGGTGTGGTGAGATAGTCGCGGTTAAACAATTGATGAATGGTATCCGAATTAATCTCATCACCGCTCACTTCTGCAGCACGCTGAACCACTTTGGCGAAATCGATCTGCAGCCAGCGTGGCAGAGTTATGTCGTAATCGCGTTCCAGCACATAGGCCACACCACCCTTCCCGGACTGGCTGTTAATGCGCACTACTTCTTCATAGCGACGGCCCAGATCCGAGGGGTTGATCGGCAAATAGGCGACCTGCCAGACTTCGTTTTCTTCCTTGCGACGGTTCAGACACTTGCGAATAGCATCCTGATGGCTGCCCGAAAAGGCGGTAAACACCAATTCACCGGCATAGGGATGCCGCGGATGCACCTGAATCTCGGTGCAGTATTCGACCGTGCGAATGATCCGCGCCATATCGGATAAATCCAGTGTCGGGTCGATACCCTGTGAATAGAGATTCATCGCGGCGGTCACCAGGTCCATATTGCCGGTACGCTCACCGTTGCCCAGCAAGGTACCCTCGATCCGGTCGGCACCGGCCATCAGGCCGAGCTCGGCCGCGGCCACGCCGCACCCGCGGTCGTTGTGGGTGTGCAGACTGATGATAATGTGTTCACGGTGTTGAATGTTGTCGCACACCCACTCGATCTGATCGGCGAAAATATTGGGCGTCGACATTTCAACGGTCGCCGGCAGGTTGATGATCATTCGCTGGCCCTGCTCGGGCTCCCAGACAGCAGAGACGGCATCAATGACTTCAATCGCAAAATCAAGCTCGGTTCCGGTAAAGCTTTCCGGCGAATACTGGAAGGTCCAGTCGGTTTCCGGATGCAGCGCAGCGTGGCGCTTAACTTCTCTGGCGCCATTGACGGCAATGGCTTTAATGCCGTCCCGGTCCAGCCCAAAAACCTGCTCGCGCTGAACCGTTGAGGTTGAGTTGTAGACGTGCACGATGACACGAGGCACTCCGGCAAGCGCTTCATAGGTGCGGGCGATCAATTCCGGCCGCGCCTGGGTGAGCACCTGAATGGTCACATCGTCCGGAATGTGGTTTTGCTCGATCAATTGCCGGCAGAAGTCAAAATCCGGCTGGCTGGCCGACGGAAAGCCGATTTCGATTTCCTTAAAGCCACAGTCTACCAGCAGGTCAAACATCTGTTGCTTTTGCACCAGGTTCATTGGTTTGACCAGCGCCTGATTCCCGTCCCGTAGGTCTACCGCACACCAGATCGGTGCCTGCTCGATCAGTTGATCGGGCCAGCGACGGTCGGTTTTGCGAATAG
>Ga0307948_1002174_pt1 | contig 14182 bp, 17 predicted proteins | sample OrgLakmetagen280_FD_201824 | JGI IMG/M metagenome (GOLD analysis project Ga0307948, IMG submission 201824) | Saline water microbial communities from Organic Lake, Antarctica - #280 | ecosystem: Environmental > Aquatic > Non-marine Saline and Alkaline > Saline | place: Antarctica: Organic Lake...
CAGTTGATATAAATACCAGGAAGCAACCCTTGAACGTAACACCTGACATGCCGACCTGATGAGACACGCCAGGCGGCCATTTGATAAAACAAGCTGTTATTATGTAATGCTGTTTGCTGTCCATTTGATTTAGACTCAATAACATTCACGCAATCAAATACACGCAATCAAACAAAGTTCTGGTAATTTGAATTAATGTAAAAAACAAAAAGGTATGCAAGTGTTGAATTCAGAGCTTGCAGCAAAAGTGATATGCTGCTTTATCACTCTTGCTTTTTTTCTTTACCTGTGTTTGTGTTGGGTAGCTGCCCTGAAAGCCTAATGGTTTGCGGTCTTCAAGGTCGTGGGTTTGAATCCGCCTTGTAGCGTGACGACTTTGCTGTCCGACAGCTCCGTCCTCGTTTCCTTAATCCATGCGTAAGGTGTTATCACCCCTTGCGTATTTTTGTTTTTGTTGTTTCTCAATTTCCTCACGACTTGCTCTTAGCCTAAGTTTTCCTTGCCGCTCTACGGAGTTTCATTAAAACCCCTTGCTCAACGTTCTTTTATTTCCTTGGTTTACAGCATCTCACATTGCAAAACGATAAAGAACTAAAAATCTGGTAAGCAAGTAAGCTAATTTAAGCGCTTTGTCCTGATAGACAGGTTCCAGAAAAACAAGACACTGATTTCTATGGACGTCCTGACGAAGTGGATAATTAGTGTCAACATGTATTATAAAGTACAATTCATGTGATCTTTAACAGTTGCTTTAGCTTTGAGAAGTCTTCTAACTGCCTATGGATGCCAATCTAAAATGCTGGGGCCTTCAAAATTTTGTCTTGATGGTCATAATATGTCGTCTTAAACGTTGTGAAGGGGCCATGGTTGAGTACATTCCTGAAACAAGCAGCGCATCATGAAACATAAAGCCTATTTCCGGCTGGTCAATAATTTGAGCAGGGTGATAAAAGTGTATGGCAAATCTGCAGATGATTTTATAAGAGAGTCACCGATGCCGCAAAAGACATCACAACCTCACCTTTATGTTGATAGTAGTGCTGGTGATGGTGGCGATGCTTTTTCTTTTCCTTTGGTGCACGCATCACCCAAATCTCATTGTGCCTGCAATTCAAGGATATTTATCAGTTTGCAAAATCTTGGAGGGCAGTGAGGATAGCTAGCGTAGTATCTGAGCTCATCAACCGCTAAGAAGAAGGTTAAACAGCGTCTACCAAGACAATCTGACAGCTTAATGCAGTGGACCATATCCACTCCTTGCACTTGAAGAATAAGTAATAAAAACTTTAAATTCAGTAAACATCTGGACAGCTGCTATTTGTGCTTTATAATGAATATCTATTTCCACCGTGTGCTTAAACAAGTGTCCATTGCCATAAGTTGACACCAGGAGCAAGCCACTGCTGTGGTCCTTCTGTTCCCGTTGACCCCCTTCTGATTGAACAATATGCACCAAAAACCCGCAAAAACCCCCGATATCCTTTTTACTTACTGGGGAAGCGGCTTTGAGGGATTTTCATATTGTGCCACCCAAAACGTCGAGCTGTCAAAATCTGTATGACCATTCGCTCCAGATCATTAAAGAACCCCAAAACCAGCGGCTTGATGCTGAAATGCAGTTTGTGGAGGGGACATCCAAGGCCTTGTTCAATGTTTGAAATGATTAAAAAAAGGATGACAATGCATTTTTAAGCAGCAAGGAGGAGTGCAAAAGGTTAATAGAAGGGTATATTTATGTGCTGGAAAAGCACAACCAAAAAAGCGCTTGCAGCTACGTAAACGGTCCCACCCGTTGCATTTAAAAATGAACACACCGGATGCTCAAGGCATAGAGGCTGAAGGGCAATACGTAAAACTCTGTCTCTTCATAATGCACGAGCTCAAGCTTGTCACAGTTGGGAGAAGGAGGATCAACAAAGTCTTTGTCACCTTGGTCCTGTGTGAAGCATGTCAAGCAATGGTAATAATTTAACATGACGATCTTGAGAGACCTTGTTGAATCCAGCCAGTCGAGGGAAAAGGGTGTGGGTTGCAGAAAAGTTTGCTAGGAATATTCACAGCTGCATCTAAATTGCAGGAGTGTAGAGTTTCCAGTTGCTGCTGTATGAAGAAATAAGGACACAGCTATAAATAAAGCGCCACTGACAAACCCTCCACTTCTGGGAATCAAATTTCAAATTGGCCTCCTGCAATGTTTTGGGTCTACAGGCCTGCCGTCATCCCCTTATCAGCTCAAACCATACAACAAACGTCAGCAACATGCCCACCTTTTGGTACCTGGAAAAAGGAGACGGAGAAAAAACGGTGTAGGTCAGGAAATGAAGCTGGTATGAATTGATCGCAGGGAAATATTATGTACATCTTTCAAGCCACCTTACTGTAAAGTTCCACCTCAAACTTACTCGTAGGGAAGGAAAGCAAACACTGAGAAGTCATGCTCGATCTTATCGTCTTCAGACCTCTAGAATGGAGTTTGTAGGGCAAATTCTACTTGATGCTCAATACTTGGATTTTGAACATGCCCACTTTTGCGCTGCTCTCTTCTTAATCCATCAGGCCAAAACATCAGGCCAAAACATGTAGCAGGGGTTTAATGTCTCCCCTTTGACCTTGCAGCACTGTTCCACCCTCAATTTCAAAATTAGCTGAGCAAAGGGCAGTATAACTCACAAGCGAACTTGTGTCACGAAAGGACTGGTCATCTCGATCTGCTCCTGAAGCTCGTTGTCACCCTTAAAATACTGTGTAAGCATAAAGACAGCAAGTAAGCTCTAAATAAAAACCAAAGCAATTCCCACTGCAACATGAATCTTTGTGGCTGCAAAGCTCGGTATATTTTGCTAAAAAATGCACCGCCGTCCGCATGCAGACGCTTCTGCATGTGCTGCTTACTCTCACAGCACGTGGGAGTTATAATGTGATTGCTACAACTGGTATCGACACACTGACTAAGAAGTACCTTAGATAGACGCTGGAAGCCAACGATATACGCCTTTTCAACGGTACCTTCATGTAAGAGTGCATACCACGACAAGTGGTTGTGTGAACTGACACATTTTCCATTAGGTAGTTGAATGACCACTTGTTTGAGCAGTATCAGGTCAGCAGCTATGGAACCGCAAGCACTATTGGTTGCATATCTAGGAATAAAAAGCCTCATAAGGACATGCGCACCAACTGCATCTAGGAATAAAAAAGCCTCATAAGGACATGCGCACCAACTGCATCTAGGCTCTTACATCTCTAGTTCAATTTATCTTTGAGCATAAGTTAAGTTTTGCAGCTTGCTCGCAACTCGTCTATAAAATGCAAGGTTGATGATACATGTGCGTTTTGGACAACGTTACTAACGGTGTTAGGAATGTAGCGTAGCGGCTGAAAGAGTTGACTTGGGAATGTGCAACAACTTTTCCATTACTTATGCATGCTACAAGAGGGTAGGTGATACTAATCATTTCAATCCTTCCGATCACCTTCTCTCAAGTCAGTTGATACCCAGGTGCCTGTGCGGATGCAGGATGGATGCCAAGTTTGATCGTTTGTCTATGCTTCATGTGGAAAATTTAAGTGTAACAGAATTAGCTGATGCTATGTTTTGTTACTTTTCTTGCAAATTTATCGGATGCAATGAGACGTATTCAGACTTACTAGGGGCATATCTGCATGTAAAAAGGCACAGTGTCCAGTTTCATCTTCAATCAATCGTACTTATCATATGATCATAGCAAGTTAAGGCGCAGATAGACAGAAGCGAGGAAAACATCTTACTTCCGCAATTGCCCCCTTAGATGGACTTCTTCCTCAACCTGCGTATGGTGATTATTGCGGTGCAAAATGCCATTATAGACCTGTTGCTCATAATCCGAAGCAAGTCTTTAACAGGCGCCAATCAACTGACCTCGTATTCAGGGCAGTCTCCCTTGCAAAAATGGGGTTTCTGATCGAGAAATTCACCCTGCGCACACTGCAGTGTTTGATAAAGGACGCAACAGATTAACATGACGTTGTTCCTGCACAAACAATTAATTGCACATTGAGTGCCAAATTAGGCATGTACTACAACTTAGGGTTGTAGTGTAAGAGGCCACTAGGACCAAAGTGCGTAGCACCGGAACCCGGGGATCATCGTCCTTTTGGCTGCTAGTATACTACGGAGTGCGTGCTTCTGTAAACACTGCGACATACACTAAACCGCCAAGTTCTCTTAGATCATAGTGGCAAACATTATTAAAGCTAATCATGTTGCACCTTGAACATAAGCAACACTGCGAGAAGAAGAAGCACTCTCATGTACGCTTGGCTGCTCTACAGGTCCGGTTAAAATTTCAGAACAACGATAAACTTAAATTGATACATTGAGAGGAACCCTCACACATATAAAATACGAAACAAAATTTGACCACCAACCAGATGGCTGAACCGAATTATGCCATCGTCACGGGAGGAAACAAAGGAATAGGTGAGGGAAAGCCACACACACACACACACACACACTCACACGCACACGCACACGCACACACACGAGCACGCGTACGCGCACGCGCACGCGCATCACACGCACCACACGCACCACACGCACCACACGCATCACACGCATCACACGCGCACACACACGCACGCGCACACACACACGAATACATACACTTGCACAAACACACACACACCGGGCATGCACACGCACCACACGCACCACACACACCACACGCACCACACGCATCAGACGCATCACACACATTACACACGCACACACGCGCACACACACGCACGCGCACATACACACATGAATACACACACTCGCACAAACACACATGCACCGGGCATGCACAAGCTCCCATGCATGCACAACCAGCAGCTCACCACGCATGTACGAAACAGATTTAAATCTTCGAGGTACCATGTGGATCTCACACATTCGTACTGCAATTCCCACATATCCTGTTTACAAGTTGCAATGTGGTACCACAGGATGACGGCCTACTGCTACAATTTCATATGACCTTTTTTTCTTTTGCAGGCTATGAGACCGTGCGGGGCTTGATGCGTGCGGGACTTGACGCCCAGCAGGGCTGCCACGTAATATTGGCGGCTCGAGACCAGAAAGCTTGCGTTGAGGCCTGTGAACAGCTGCGTAAAGAGTTTGGTGCGAGTTCAGGCAGCTCCTGTTCCTGCTGCTCTTTGGATCTGGAAGACTTTGCCAGCGTGCGTGCATTTGCTGCCAGCCAAGAAAAGGAGCTGCGCCGACGCAACCAGAAGTTGGACGTGCTTGTCAACAACGGAGGTATAGGGGAGGGGGAGAACTGAACTTTTTCTTGTCTACTTGGCTAGAAGCTAAAACTTTGTACCCACCATAAGACAATGGCTTTACTGGCAGAGAGTGGCTCAGGCTTGGCATAAATTGGCTCACGGGCAAAGGACAAATGGATTTTCTAGCAGAAAGTGAGTGATCAGTGCTACGCAAGGGTGTTGGGGACAGGTGCATTCACATGTGCGTGAAACAAGGATGCTTTACCATTATGGTCAGTTTCTGAATGTCTCTTTGTTACCTTCACAATACGCACAAATGAGGAAAAAGGAAGACGCAATTGTGCACCATGCCTAATCCTGATCAGCACTCATTACTGCACTAAAAGTGCCGAATCAAGTACCAAAAGTCGGTTGACATTAAGCTTACATAGGTTTTAATGGCCTCACCAGGGTTCCTATGCTCAATGTAAAGCTGCTTACACAGCCTGCATGGTGTTGCTTTTCCTTCTCTGTTGATGGGCCTGGCAATGCTGCTTCTGGGCAGAGGGTAAATTGTGGTCTAAGAGGACAGGAACAAGTCTTACCTATGCGTGTGCTTATCTCTTGGGCAATCTCTTCACACACACACACACACACACACACACACACACATACACACATTTGGATCTCTTGGGCGCTTGTAAAATTGATGTCATGGTATTGTTGTTGCATGTGCGTGTGCAGGGGTGATGGGCTTGGCGAATGCGGCCGACAGTGCAGAGGGCGGTTTGAAGGACAGGCACATGCGCATCAATCATTTGGGGGGTTTCCTGCTGTCAAACCTGTTGAGAGCCTCCATGCAGCCAGGTGAGCTTTAAGGACAAGCAGGTGGTGTTATTGCCCCATTATAGTAAGGCACTGTAACGAGCATGCTGCTTTCCGTTTTCCTCCGCTGAGCAGACATTGGCTGTCTGCAGATGCAAAGCAGCAGCTTGGCTAGTATAATTATAATGAACACACGCCCATTGCTAACGACAATAGCTCTACGTAGGGATATGTACTGCCGTGTATGTGCAAACTCACCCCTGATGAGGCATCTTCCATCGCGCAGGATCGCGCATTGTCAACTTATCTAGTCGGGCCCACTATGGGGGCTCCTTGAAATGGAGAGAAGATGGAGAGTTGACTCAGCATCCGTCCTGGTGGTAAGTCGTCTTTTCAAGAGGCACGAGCGATCGAGCTTCTCCCTTGCAGGAAAGCACTTGGCCAGGATGGTCTGATTAAGATCTTGAGGATGGTCTGATTATGATCTGATCATGATGGTCTGATCATGATCTTGGAACCAAAAGTACGCAGGCAGGAGCAAGCATTCCCACACAGATCTATGACAAGGAGCCACTATTAGGTACTAAGTACCATTGGTATAGGCAAGGTACCTACCGTACCAAGTGCCATTGAACTCCTCCACCACACGGTACAAATAAGTATGAGTTACACTGTACAAATAAATCCAAGTTGCACCGCATGTATACGTTACGTAATGTACATCCAGAATTTTCCGTCAGCCGTACTATTTACTGGTTATGTATGTTCATGGTTTTGATTCTGGCAACCCTACATGTGGCTCATCTTGTTGTAATAAGCAATAACCGTTGTGTTAAACACCTCCATGCAAGTCGGTGATTGCTTATGGAAGCACAGCTCCTCTTCAGTTAACTTCCCAGGTTGTTATTCACACCTGCCGCACCTAAACAGATAGCCCCTCGATCTCACACAGCCGGCAAGTTTGTACACACAGTTTATGCCAAAGCGCTGCATTAACAAGTAGACATGCAATGTCACTGATGCTGGTGTTTACCGTGTCAGTTACACGTCAGACTTATCTCGGCCAGTACTTGGTGTTTACTGTGTCAGTTACACGTCAGACTTATCTCGGCCAGTACTTGGTGTTTACCGTGTCAGTTACACGTCAGACTTATCTCGGCCATTACTTGGTGTTTACCGTGTCAGTTACACGTCAGACTTATCTCGGCCAGTACTTGGTGTTTACCGTGTCAGTTACACGTCAGACTTATCTCGGCCAGTACTTGGTGTTTACCGTGTCAGTTACACGTCAGACTTATCTCGGCCAGTACTTGGTGTTTCCTGCTGATCCGTTGCTTTTTGTTCGTGCTGAGCCCGTTGCAATTTCCTGCTGTTTCCTGCTTTTTTTCCTGCTTTTATTCCGTTGCTTTTCATTCGTGCATCGTGGCAAATGTGACAGCGTTGCTCCCAGTCTGCCTCTTGCCTTTCAACCCTTTTTATGCTTCACCATACTTTTACACATACCGTACCTTTCCTATAACACCCCGCATAAATATCAGGGAACTTTCCCTGCAGGGTATGGTAAGCATTAATATATTTTTTGACCCTGCGGGATTGTGGTATTTAAAGTTGTTTAAATTGCTGCAAGTCACGAGCAAAGAGAGGTCCCCCCGGCCTCCTCCCACCCCAGCAGCAGCGACAGCAGTAACAAGTGGCACGGGCTGAGCGACAGGCGCAGGAAGCAGAGATGAAGAGGCCTCCTGGCAGGCCAAAGAAAAACCTTCATTCTGGAGGACCAAGCTGCAAGGCTTGCGCACGCAGAGCAGAATAGAGCAGTCCAGCAGATGAGCAGGCGGGGCAGCTGGTGCGGCAGACAAGTTCACGCACCAAGGCTGGTTGCCCCCAAGACGCACCATCAGCATGCGCAAGCACAAGCACCCAGCATCAGCATCAGTAGCAGCAGCATCAGCGAGAAGAGCGAGGAGAGCACCAGCAGCAGTGATAGCGATTAGATGAAGCAGAAGCAGATTTTTGGAGGGGAAGGGCAGCAGAGGCACAGGGCAGGAGAACAAAGAGCGTCAGGCTACAACATGCATGGTGACTTCCCTTTCCTTTTTGTGGTGCTCTCTTTCAAACAAAGCTAATCGGTGCTGAACAGGGCTATAAATTCTACGGGATATAGCAGTAAGGGCAAAAACTATATATTTTTGGGGTGCAGGAAAGTGCGGGATAACAAAAGTTTCTGAAATTTGGGGTGCGGGATGAGCACAGTAAGGTATGGTTAACGCATATACGCTGCGCTCAGTATGTGCAGCAATGCTACTTTTATGTATAGCATGTGACAGTGCAACGTTAAACGATAAAGTAAGGTAAGGTTACATCGCTATATATGCCTCTGGGGGGCATCTGAGCGGAAGCTTGGAAAAAGCCTGAAATCAAACCAAAAGGCGCTAGAAAAAATCAAGGGAAAAGGGCTAGGCACTCAGCCACAAAAGAGGCCACACCATATATATCTGGTTGGTTAAAAAAAGTCCTCAATGTTATAAGGCCACCCTTCTGCCTTTGCGCGTCCGCTCACAGGTTCTCTCAGTACTGCCGCTCCAAGCTAGCTAACACCACATCCACTGCAGAGATGCAGCGGCGTTGGGGGAAGCAGCATGGCATCATAGCAACCTCAGGTAGTGCTCTCGACTGGGTGATAATCCGATAGAGGCCCAAGCGCATGTACACATGCTTTATATTTAGCGTTGGCCAGAACCATATATATATACGGCGTGTATACGATATTTCTGGCAGGGAAATCACCAAATATACGGTCATATACGGTGTATATGTACGGTTTTAGCCAACCCTAATTATATTGCTTTCATTAGTGAGAAGGATACCGTCTTGCATGCGGCCTGCTCAAGTCCTTGCCGATGAGTGTGGCTTAAGGCTTAAGGCTTATAAGCTGTTGCATTTAGCCCTCACTGTCCTTTTCCCACTGTCAAGGAATGTTGCTGCCATGTGAATTGCTGCCATTTGAATTGCCTTCCCATGTGAATTGCTGTCATGTGAATTGCCAATCCCATGTGAATTGCTGCCATGTGAATTGCCTTCCCATGTGAATTGCTGCCATGTCAAGAAATGTTGCTGCCATGCGAATTGCCAATCCATCTGCTGTCACTAGTATATAACGTTTGTTGCAACCAATTTGTGCTAATCACTCCTGCACATGCGCAGTTAGCCCAGGCTTTGTTCTCACAAACATCTTCTCAACCCGGCCAGGAGTGTGGCCCACTCTGATGTACCCTATTATAAGGCTCATAGCTTCCTCTCCTCCTCAGGTACTGATTGCTTTTCAGGCAGCTATAACCATACCCTACACTGCGCGCCAAAGTCATGCACTCTTTACATTCACCACAAATCGTGCACACCGCAAACAGTATGCAATGCAAACTGCACGCTGCACACAGGGTGCTGGCAAATGCAATGCTTGTGAGACAAATGTCCACACCTAACAAAAGACAATCTTACTCTGACAAATCAAATCCACACCTAACAAGACAATCGTACTCTGTTTCTTATAATATGTTTCTTATACTCTGACAAGGCAAATCCACGACTCTGTTTCTTATACTCTGACAAAGCAAATCCACACCTGACAAGACGATCGTAAACGCTGACAGACAAATCCACACCTAACCAGACAATCGTACTCTGTTTCCTATTGGGAGAGGTGTTTAGGCATCTCGTGAGCACTGGAAAGGGTTTATTAACGATGTCATCTGGCACAACCCTTTGTTCCTCAAATTTTGCACGCTCTGTGCAGAAGCCTTCTTATAAGGAAGCTGCTTTACAAGATAAAATGATTATAAAAAATGTCTGTGTAGCAGCAGAACAACTATTAAAGGCAGCAGAAAGTTACAATATCTTGTATGGTAGTCAGGAACAACGCTTCTAAAAATCAGTCTTTTTTTCGATGATGGCATGGCTTCCGCTTGCCCTTTGACTTTGCACTTGCCCAGGGAGCAAAGACGTCCATATTTGCTGCCACGTCGCCTGAATGCAACGACCCTTTGGCGGCACCCGTCTTCCTCCACAACTGCAAGGCCTCAGAACCATTGGTGCGTACGGAGGTCTCTGCAAAGATGAAAACATTTTACTGGCAGTGAGGGATCACTCACCACAGAATAAAAAACATCACATGCTAGTTGTCAGAGTGCTGATTGCTTGAACTATTGCAAGGCTGCAGAGAAGTTAGGCTCCTGATAGGGGCAAACTTTCCGACGAGTCAAGTTGGTAGACGCAGCTGGAAGGGTCTTCTGCTATTCATGCCAGCGACTGACTTGCTCTAAATAACAATAATATTCTGATTAGAAAAAGAAGCCCTATTCAGTTGTACGAGCACTAGCTTATAATCGCTCTTACCTGAAAGCACTCTGTTTCAGGCACAATAATGTTTTATGGTATACGCAAGCGGTGATGACTCCACAAGGTTGGATTAAGGAAACGGAGGCGTTGCTGTCGAACAGCAAGGGACTAGACTTCGAGACTAGACTACCAGACTAGACTAGACTTCAATTTTCCAGGTAGGCGTTTTCCTAATTGTTGTATCATGCATGTATTCACTCATTCATTAACAGGGGGCTTCAAAAGATGAGAAGAACGGTGAACTCCTATGGAAGTGGAGCGAAAAGATGGTGGGGCTGAAGCCAAGCCCTTCTTCCTGAGTCAGTCTTTTCAGCATTTCGACAAACCAATTTTTAATTAATAGATTAGCTGTTGCGTTTCCTACCCATCTGAGCTGTCCCCTTGCGCACGATGCCACCTTCTTTCGGCGGGTACTACCAGGTCGTTGTTCTCTTTTGTGCAATTATGGATTAGTCGCAATGCATGTTCCACGGTATCTTATTCTTAGTCTGTCTTAACACGCTAAGTGCTATGTCAGTAGATTTTGTTTGCGTGCGCGCGTGCACATACACAAACAGGAAAGGCAGCAGCTGTGGCTTGAAGGCTGTCCTCGGTTTTGTGGCCAGTAAAAGCCTTGCGGAATTTGGAATGTTTACGACACGGTGCGCCATTGCTCACGAAACGGTGCTGCTTTCTTTTTGCGAAGTTGTCTGAGATAAGCAGGGACAAGTGCAGTTTTGCAATTTTCTCCCGTACATTTGAGCGATATTTCTTTATTTGAACTTTTGCCTTGTTAATTTATTTGTAGAAACTGATCAGCCAAGCTCCCCTTTTCTTGTAACATTTGCAGCTCCCTTAAAATACCTTGTTGGTGTTCAATTAAGGTTTTCATATCTTAAACTGGACTCAATACAAACTCAACCCCGCCTTAAACATGTTTCCTCAGGCTCTCACCACTGTTTGCACTCAGTTAGGCTAGACAGTGCCACCAGTGGTGCAAGCTACAGATTAGCCATCAGCCCATGTACTTGCATTGCATTGTGACATGAAGCAGCCGAGCAACCGTAGGCTTGCCTCTGGGGTGCTAGGGCATGAGGCATGAGTCAGACATGAGTGAACCATGAGTTGCAGGGCAGGCATCAGTCTAGTCTTGGTTTTGGGCCGCCAGGGCTTCTGGTGTCCTGCATTGTGCCAGTGAAGTGTAAGACGCCGTGCTTTCATGTGTCAGTCACGGGCCTAGTCTTGGCTGGTTTTGGCTGCCAGTCATAGGGCTTTGCTTTAAGCAAGCTGCTTTGTGCGTTTCTTGCATGCTAGCTGCTATCTTCGTGCCTCCTATTGTATGCTTCAAGCTGCATGCTCCGTGCTCTATGCTTGGTGCCACGTGCTTTGCTTTGCATTTCCCTGCTGATTGGGGCTGCTTGTGTCCTTTGTTCTCTGTTCTGCTCTGTTACTGCCCCTGGTTTCATGAGTGATTCTCTTGGCCTTTCACGTACCACCGACAATTACATGTACACAGACACACATATTAGACTTTCTCATAACAAAAAATGTTTCTTATGAGGTTCTTGGTCGCAGGCTTTTTATAACTCTGCTCAGATGCCCTAGAGGCATATCCAGCATTGTAACCATACCTTAAGCCATCAGTCAAAAAGTGCTACTGGTAGGCTGCTAGGATATTGTTGGGATATTGTTAACAATTTGTTACAGTAGTGCAAGCTGCAGTGGTTCAATAACAAGAATCGAAGGAGAGGCAAGGAATATATACAAGTCAACCCTCCTTGTTGGTACGTGAATTGACGGTTGTAAGCCATGGGTGTTGCAAGGCTGTTGCTGCACTTGGACGCTCCTCAGGGTCTAGGCATAGCAAAGGCTCAAGGAAAGCGGTCAAGCCATCAGCCTGCAATAGGAATAACAACAAGCGATGCAAGTTTGTCGCCAGAAACGAAGAAACAAAGTATACAATGCTTTGCAATGTTTCTTGCTTAAAACAGCCATTCTTATGCAAAGAGCAGATTAAGGGACCGTCCAGGTACAGGCACCTAAGTACCGTGGCGTAGGTTTCCCATATGGCATACATGCTTTTGCTCATAAAAAACTGATGTTTGTTTTTCTTTTCAAGAACTTTTTCCACCTTCCCCAGACATCACTGACATACACATCTCAGCATACTCCAACGTGACATTCATCAAGTGCTATGAGGACAACTAGACCTCAAAACCAGATGAGCGCCGCGCAGCAACAGCACAAAGACTTTGCACCATTTTTTAAGGAGCGTCCTCCAGGCTAAACACCATATTTTTGGGAGTGGGTGGCACGATCTACAACACTCAAATGATGCCACTTCTCAGGGTATTGATGCTTACAAAATAAAATAGCTTGCTTCCAAGCTTCATATGCATTGTGTTAACTTCTAAACACCATATTTTTGGGAGTGGGTGGCACCATCTACAAAACTCAAATGATGCCACTTCTCAGGGTATTGATGCTTACAAAATGAAATAGCTTGCTTCCAAGCTTCATATGCATTGTGTTAACTTCATTGCTAAAGTTGCCCATATCAGGCACGCCCTTTCCAGTGCCATTACCAACTCTCATTAGGAGCCAGTTTAAGGCCAAGCCTGCAACCGTCTTGATCCCCATTAATCTTTTTTTCTCCATCCTTGAGTGGAGGAGTTCTAAGGTACCTGGTACCAAAGTGGCTCCTTTCCCCTAATTGTTGTTGAGAGTGGATTTCAATGCCTGCAAAGTTTTTCTGTTCAAGGACAGACCCACCTCGTCCTCCTCCAGATCTGGCCCCTCAATCCGCAACCTGTCCCTCAATGGCAACGCCACAGTGCATGCAGGAGACATGCCCTTTACGCCTGCTTGCACTGCTGCTGCTGCTGATGGTGCTTGTTTAGTAGAGAATGTGCCACCAGCAGTTGCTGCTGCTGCTGCTGCTGCCTGCATCAGCAGCAATACTGCGCTTGGCTTTAAATCAAGGGGCATGCCTCCATGTGCATAGAAAAAGTCATCGACTGGGGACAGCGTGGAGCGCACCAGCAGCTGCAAAGGAACAGGAGAGCTGTGTTTTAAATAAGGTAATTCGATTGATCATAAGAGAGGTTACACGTGGTGGTGGCATGGTGGTAGGAGCAAGAAGGAATCAGGAGTGACAGCACGCAGGAAAGGCCGCGTAATGGTCTCACCAAAATTACAATTATCAAACTAATCACATACCTATATTATATAGTATAGTATATAATGTGTTTTTTTTTCTTATTTCAAATCCAGGGCAAACCCTACAACATTGATTAAAGGATGCGGAGAGCGCTAGCAGCCGCAGAGGATTAGAAAATTAAGAAAGCAAAGGGGAGAACTATGTTGACAGCGTCTCATTTTTCAGGAGCAGGAGCATTTGGTCTGCATTACAAGCAAGTGCCAACAGCCACACGGTAAAATGTGAGTACTCATGCAAATTAAATAGGGTCATGGAGTTTAGAGCGTCGAGCACACAAGCAGCTGCAAAGAATTAAGGAAGTAAGGTCGACGAGTGCACTCACACAAATTAGGACAGATGTGGTGAGAACCTGCACAGTGCAAATGTTTCAGACGTGGGACAGATGTTTCAGACGTAGGACAGATGTCTCAGACGTGGGACAGATGTTTCAGACGTAGGACAGATGTGGTGAGAACCTGCACCATGCAATAGTTTCAGACGTAGGACAGATGTTTCAGACGTGGGACAGATGTGGTGAGAACCTGCACCATGCAATAGTTTCAG
>Ga0307948_1002176_pt1 | contig 14171 bp, 13 predicted proteins | sample OrgLakmetagen280_FD_201824 | JGI IMG/M metagenome (GOLD analysis project Ga0307948, IMG submission 201824) | Saline water microbial communities from Organic Lake, Antarctica - #280 | ecosystem: Environmental > Aquatic > Non-marine Saline and Alkaline > Saline | place: Antarctica: Organic Lake...
TGTAGACATATCCATGGTGAGGCGGGGCTCCTGAAAATCTGCTTTTTTGGCTTCGACACCATAAAATTACAGCTTTTCAGAACGTTACGCCACCCTCACCAACACCTCATGCATAATTCGGGCTAACTTCCCAAGGTCGTGGGCTTGCTCGGCAATATTTCCCCGCTGCATCGCAGCCTCCAAACTAACCTCATGCATTTCACGAGCTTCCAAAAACCTTCCCAATTTTTGGTACACGTTCCCAAGGTTACCCGTATTTCGAGATACACCCTCTTCGTCACCTATCTCCCGGAAAATACTTATACTCGCTTCAAACGCACTTTCAGCTTTGGTGAACTCACTTGTTTCTTCAAAAACAAGTCCAAGATTTCCCCACTGTTTGGCTTGTTCCTCCTTGTTTCCTATCTTCTCCGCTAAACGTAGGCTTTTACGATGGAACTTTTCTGCTTCCACATAATTGCGCTGGTGTCGGTAAACTAAACCTAATGGCCCTGCGGCCCTTGCGATCTCTGCATCATTACATCGTACTTCTGCTGCGTCCAAAGCTGTCCTTCTCCAATTCACCTCCTCATTCTCAAGGCGCAGAGTGGTGATAATGTGGTCTGGCAAACTCAGAGCCACCCATGCCGCTTTTTTATCTTCCTTAAAATGTTCAGATGCCCACTTCTGACATAAACGATAAACTGGCATATCTCGATCTATCCGGCGAAGTGACTGCATCATTTCGTCACCGCCCCGGTGAAACTCTTCGTTCGTTTCCTTCATTTTTTCGACCGACGCAACGGCAAGAACTTTCAAGAGCCGATACTCTCTTTCCTCCTCTAAAAGCTCGTAAGTCAGCGATCGTAACAAATCATGCATTTGCCATCTTGCTCGACCCATAGGCTTTACGAGAAAGCGTCGTCTTAAAATACGCAACTTATCAGTTACATCGTCGCTACCCCACAGCGCTTGGACTGTCCAAGTAGCAAAATTGCCTGGTAGCACGCTTAGTGCCGTTAAGCCTTTCAATATGTCCTCGCTCAGCCCATCCAAACTATATCGTAACACCTCTCTCAAATTCTCCATTCGATCTAACTTTGATGTCCTGTTTGATAGCTCATCAATGACACTATCAATGCTCTCAACACTATCATTGATCCTGCCTGCAGCTAGCTCGATGGCGAGAGGATGATAGCCTACCGCGTCCACCAGAATTTTGGCCTGTTTGTTGCTCAAACGACGACAGAGGTATTGCGCCATATCTTTAGCTTCGAATTCACCCATAATATCAACGTCAATATTTGTCGCGCCTGGGATGATACCAAACTCCCTCGTAGTTATTATCACAAACCCACCAAATGGAATGATATTAGCAATTTGTTCCCTGCTGCGAACATTGTCAAAAATAATGAGATATCTGTTTTTTTTTGAAGATCTCCGCCAGAAAGAGGTTAGTTCTTCGATACTTAACCGCTGGTCCAATTTTGGCTCTATTTGATTGCAAATTTCCCGAAGCGCCTCAAGTTCATTCATGGGCGATCCCAATGCCCAACCTCTAAAATCCACAAATATCTGGCCATCCGGAAACAACTCTAGCTCATCAATGAGCTTTGCAGCTTGTCGCGCTATTGTAGTTTTCCCAATACCACCCATACCTCCAACAGACTGAATTACAATTTCGTTCTCCCCTTTTATCCCTGCCATAATTTTGTCAACAATCTTTCTCCGCCCGAAAAAAATCGTTGGTGGTGGAATTGTTGGCGTGTGCGACGTGTCATTGAGACTGGCTGATAGCTCTACACGGGTCAGATGCCTAAGATCTTCGATCTCATCTTTAGAAATATTCAAAGCTACACAAAGCGCATCAATCGTACGCACTTGCGGGTTGGGGATTTTACCATTCTCCAATAGCGAGATGCGTGATTTCGCAACGCCCGAACTCTTTACAAGGTCATCTTGGGAATAGCCCTCAATACCTCTCTTTTTTCTTACAAGCTGGCCAAAGGTTGATCCAAAACTCTCCATTTCCACAACTTTCTGAAACTTTGCACAACATTAGGAAACGCCCGAAGCGCGCAGCTCACATAGATATACATTGTGCACAACACACCACATAAAACCCGGCCGGGTCCAACAGAAAGGACCCTATATCATGAAGAAACGCATTCAACAGACGCTGCATATTGCGACGGCAGCACTGAGCGTTGCAGCTCCGCTTGGAGTTAGTCCAATCTACGTCGGGCTTGCGCTGGCTGCGATCAGCCTTGCCTACCTAGCTTTGGACGAACTTGGGTAAGAAGAATGGCCGCCCGTCCTCGGGCGGCCATTCTTGCATGAAGATGAGTTGTTGGACTTGTTGATTTCCAAGCAGAAGTGACACGTCAATCTTCCCAAACTTTTAGAATTCGTCAGGATAGGCACTTGCGAGGTTGGAACACAGTGCCAGCCGCAGCCCTTCGGAAAAGGACAAAGAGATGCGTTGAGCGGCGACGCCCCTTTGACCGATGGGCCACTTGGATCGCGGCGGTTAGCATCACCTAGCAGTCCCGATCACTCGTCCTTTTAATCGGAAAGCGCGGCGGTCAGCCCCCTGAGCAACAGCTCATCGTACCGATGCGGCATTTCATGGAAGGATGTTTCAGGGAAGATAAAGCGCGGCCAATCCCGGACTATACGCTGTGACCCCTGCCACGTTCCACGTCCCACGTGTTTTCGATCCGGTCGAAAACGGACGGCAGGTCAGTGACTGAGGCCACGATCACGATCCACCTCCCTGTCGATTTCACGTTCATTGTCGATCTCTTTCTCGCTCGCCACTTCGCGCTCGTCCTCGATCTCCAGCTTTTCACGCGGTTTGTTCAACACGTCGTCCAACCGCTCCCTGATCGACGGCTTCGGTTCAGGTTCGACGCCCTGCTCCCGATCGCTGTGCCCGTCCAGCTTGGGAGAGGTCGCCTGCGGGGTCTCTGATCCCTCGCGGTCCAAAATATCTTTCAGCCGTTCACGGGCGTAATTGTATCCGTCCTTGCCCTCTTCCGGGGTCCGGTCCTCACCCCTGCCCTTGTCTATAATTCCGGCCAAGCGCTCCCGCACATCCTCGGCCCCACGCTCGCCACTGCGGTCCTTATCGACTGCCGCCCTGAGTGCCGCCAGACCGGCAGACACACGCCCCTGCCCTGCCTCCCGCTCCGCGCCGTAGGTCTCGCGTGCGATGTCCAGCCGCTCGCGCATATCCTGGAATGCCATCCGCGCCTGACGCGCCGCATGTGTCACTGCCCCGCGCTCCGTCAGCGGCACATACTCCCGCCCCTCGCGCTCCGCCGCCGCCTTTTCGCGGCGCTCCATCGAGTTTGCCGCTGGCCCCAGCTTCAGCTCCGGGTCGCGGTCCAGCTCGTCGGCAGACAAGATGTCGCCCCTGTCCAGCGCGGTCTCGCGCTGCTTCTCAAGGGACCTGTGATCGACGCGCTCAACCTCCCCCGCCCTCTCCAGCGCACGGTTCTGTAATTCAGCCCAGACACCGCGCATTTGGTCAATCTCTGCACCGCCGGTCCTCGCGGAATCCAGCACCCGCGTCTTGGCGGTGAAGCCCTCGGCTTCCAGCTTGCGAGTAGAGGTCAGGACATGCGCATGGTGGTTGCGCTGGTCGCCTTCACGGTTTGGCGCATGGATCGCCACATCGACGGCGACACCGTAGCGGCTGACGAGCTGCTCAGCGAACTCACGGGTGATCTGTGACCGGACCTCGGCACTGATTTCGAACGGCAGGGACAGCTCCCACTCGCGGGCCGTGACGGAGTTGCTGCGAGTCTCGCTGGCCTCGGCGGCGTTCCACAAAGCGGCGCGATCCTGCGCCCAGTCCGGGGCATTGTCGGGGGCGATAATGAACGTCTCCTCAATGCCCTGCTTGCGGGTGTAGTCGTGGATGCGGCCCTCGCGTTGGCACTCGATGCGCTCACCGACACGGTAGGCTGCTGCCGCCGTCGCGGTGCGTCCGGCAGACCGTTTGATCGTCTTCACGGAGAGGTGGTAGCTGGCCATCAGCGTACCCCTCGCCGGAGACGCAAACGCCGCTGACAAGCGCCGCTGCTGACCCCTGCCAATGCCACATCATTGGCGGGTTGGTCAGTTGTCTTTTCCCCGTAGGCCCGCGCCCCACAACGCTGGGGTCGGAGGGGGAAAGACAGCCCCGTCGAAGGGGTGTGCAGCACCTCTGAGAACGGGGCTTGCAGAGAACACCCCACAACCTGCCCAGCCTCTTGGTGGGCGGCAGGATGTGGATTGTTCTCTGCGGTTTGCGACCAGCAAACCCGGCTCGTGTTGGCACCGACAGGTCCGACGACACGAGGCTCCCGAAACCAAGACGCCATCGTCAGACCGGCCCCCAGCATGGGGCATCGGTCGAGACGCTGGTGCGAGGTTTTGGGATGCGTTCCAACGGCTGACGTTGGCCTTGGTGAGTTCGAGAGGCCGGGAGGGCCTTTCGTTTCGTCGCGCATCGCGGCGGACGGGGTTGGCCATCGGCTGGGGGTTTCCCCCAAGAGGATCGCACGCAAATCTCGAAACCGCAGGTGGAGAGTTTGCATAAGTGCGCCCTTGTCCTTTACAGGCCTACGGGTAAACGCTATCTCTCGACCTGACAAGTGCTATCTCGATCCAGCTCTTTTTGGAAACGGAGTCTAACCATTGGCCGAAACAGAACTTGAGAAAGCCGAAAAGCGATACGCCCAGGCCAAGGCCCGTCTACAGGCGCTCAAGAATCGTGAAACCACCAGACAGCGCAAAATGGACACCCGCCGCAAAGTGATCCTCGGTGGCGCTCTGCTCGATCTGGCTGAACGGGATAGCAACGCTGCCGCCATGCTGGATCGACTTGTTCGCAACCTCCCACGCGCCCAGGACCAGAAAGCATTCGTAGATTGGGACTCGGCTTCCCCGCCTGACCCGGATGCCTCGTCCTGATGCGGACATTCAGCCTGATCATGGACCGTCTGTTCAGGTTTTTTCAGCGCCTGATCGTAACACCGTTCCTGTTTGGCTGGCTGATCCTGTGGCTGCTGTTGGGCGCGGCATTCTCGACCCTTGCTGCCACGCCGTTCATCTTCGCTTTCTTTCGCGAGAACCCCGGTGAAAGCGCGTGGCATTGGGTGGTCTTCGGACCCTTCATGTTGATCGGTGTGGTCCTTGCCTATCGGGACTGGCTGGACCGTTCCGATGCAGAAAACTTCTTCGGTGGCTTTGGTCGCGACAGCCACGGCTCTGCAAGGTTCGCCGGGAAAACCGAACTGCGCAAACTGGAGCTGGCGGACGGTCTTTTGATCGGTCGTAACCCGCGCACCGGCAAGCTGCTGCGCTATGATGGTCCGGCCCATTTGCTGACCCTTGCCCCGACGCGGGCAGGCAAAGGCGTCGGCACGGTAATCCCCAATTTGTTGCTGGCGGAACGCTCGGTGCTGGTGATTGATCCCAAGGGCGAGAATGCAAGGATCACGGGTGCGGCCCGCGAACAGTTTGGCACGGTTCATGTCCTTGATCCTTTCGGCGTCTCAGGCAGACCGTCCGCGTCCTACAATCCATTGGACCGGCTTTCGGCAAATAGCCCGGACCTGAGCGAAGACGCGATGTCGCTGGCGGATGCGCTGGTGGTGGACCCTGCCGGACAGTCGAGTGATCCGCACTGGAACGAAGAGGCTAAATCGTTTCTCTCCGGTCTGATCATGTTCTGCGTGGCGCATGAAGAACCGGCGCGGCGCAACCTCGGGGCCGTGCGGGAATATCTCACCCTGCCCCCGGACCGGATGACAGCCCTGCTCAAACTGATGCAGGACAGCGATGCTGCCGACGGTCTGGTCGCCCGCGCCGCAAACAAGTTTGTCGGCAAGGCAGAACGGGAAGCCGCCTCGGTCCTGTCCAACGCGCAGCGCCATACCCATTTCCTCGATAGCCCAAGGATCGCAAAAGTCATGGCGCGGTCGGATTTCCACTTCTCGGACCTGCGCCACCGGATCACGTCCATTTTCCTGGTCCTACCACCCAACCGTCTGGACGCCTACAGCCGCTGGCTGCGTCTTCTGGTCTCTCAGGCGCTTCAGGACATCGCACGGGACGCAGAAGTGTCAGCGACACCGGCAGGCCCTCTCAGCCCCCAAATCGCCGCTCAGAGGCCTGTGGAGCGCCTGAAGGCCCCTGCCCTGTTCCTACTGGACGAGTTTGCGGCTCTGGGGCGTCTTGAGGCTGTGGAACGCGCTATGGGGCTGATGGCGGGATACGGTCTCCAGCTTTGGCCGATCTTGCAGGACATGAGCCAGCTCCGCGATCTCTACGGGGCGCGGGCTTCGACCTTCGTGGCGAACGCCGGTGTGCAACAGGTCTTCGGGGTCAATGATTTTGAGACGGCAAAGTGGCTGAGCCAGACAATGGGACAGGAAACCATCGGCTATCAGACCGAAAGCCGCAAACCGGGCGATGTGCCAACGACCGGCACCAGCATCACGGGCCGCGATCTGCTGACACCCGATGAGATTATGCAGCTCCCGCAAGAACTCCAGCTTCTGCGCGTCCAGGGCCAGCCCACGGCGGTTGTCGCCAAGCTGCGCTACTACGCCGACCGCGAATTTAACGGGCTGTTTGTCCCGCAAGACCAATGATCTGAAAAGGATACCGCCCCATGTCTGACAAAGCATCGCCCGATCAACCCGCCTTCCCTACACTGTCTGATGATGAAATGCGCGACAGCCTGGAGTTGTTTGCCACGGCGCTGGCGGGAATGTCTGAGCGGATGGATGAGCAAGGCAAATTGCTGGCCAAGGTCAATCTCAGGGCAACAGAGGCACGATCAGCGGCGGTTGGGGCGCAGGACCAGACCAATCCCAAGCTCTATGGCGAACTGATAGCCAAGACCGTTGATGCCAAGCTCAACGATGTCACGGCTGATCTGATCGCAACCGAACACAATTTCTCTGTGGAAAGGGAGAAGCTGGCGGGTGCCGTGAAGCACCTGACCGATCAACGCGCTGATCTGATCAATCGCATTTGTGCACGTGAAGCCAAAGTTGAACGGTTCAAGGCTAGGCTGCCGTGGCTTGCGGGTGGTATCGCTATCCTGTTCGTAGTTGGGCTGCTTGTTCTTCCTCGTTTCATAGCAGCTTACCCATCCGGTTGCGCTGTCCTTGGCGGTTTCTGGACTGTCACAACAACTGGCGTTCCGATCTGTGTGCAGGATTCGAACGATGGTTGGTTTTGGTAGCTGATGTAACATGGACTGTTATGTGATCAGCGCTGCCAGCCTTCTTGTGTTAAATATGAGTTAATATATGGGTTACGCCTCTGTTGATGCGCTTTTTTGCATTCTTAAACAATGCATTAAGAGAACAGGTAGTGTGTAGTAACACGTTCAAAGGTGTGTGATAGCACGAAGATCGGTGTGTAGTAGCACGTTTCTGCCTGCTGGTGTGTGTTAGCACGAAAGAACTTGACTCGGTGTGCAATAACACGAATTTAGGGCATATGGTGGGTAATAACACGAAAGCACGGTCCCCTCTTCTCCCGGATCGAATGCAGCAAGGCGATTTTTTCGTCTGCGATATCTTTGATGCTGCGCCCAAAGGCGACATGGCTTCAATGGAGCATCCCGTGTTCTCTATTTCTACGAAGCCGGACAAAAATATCCGTCGATATGAGAATGGCGACGTTTTTGTTGAGGTTGTTCCCTCCGTTAAAGGACTGGCGACCGTCTATGACCGAGACATACTGATTTTCTGCATCTCTCAAGTGATTGCGGCTTTGAATGATGGTCGAGAGGTCAACCAGACGATACGCTTTAAGGCGTTTGACCTACTTACCTCAACTAACAGAGGCACTGATGGACGCGGCTATGAGCAGCTCAGAGCAGCATTTGAGCGACTTTCCGGGACTCGCATTGCCACAAACATCACTACGGCAGACACGGAAGTTCTAGACGGCTTCGGCCTGATTGACCGCTACCGTATCGTTCGGGAAACCCGAGATGGCCGAATGCAGGAAATTGAAGTCAAGCTGTCGGACTGGGTGTTCAATGCGATCAACGCTCGTGAAGTTCTCACGCTAAGCCGCAACTATTTTCGGCTTCGAAAGCCGTTGGAACGTCGCCTATACGAGATTGCACGAAAGCACTGTGGGTATAAGCAGCGTTGGGCAATTGGTCTGACGAAGCTCAAGGATAAGTGCGGCTCCTACTCCACAGATAAGGAGTTTAAACGCCTTATTTCTAAGATCGTCGCTGAAGATGTCGCCCATGATCACATCCCGGACTATAGCCTTCGCCTTGAGGGTTCTCAGGCAGTATTCTACTCGCGTGGTTCGGTCCCTACACCACAAGAAGACGTATTTGAGGGGCGGCTTGAACCAGATGCATATGATGCCGCACGGGAGGCCGCTCCTGGCTGGGATACACGCCATCTGGAACATGAATGGCGTCGTTGGTGTGGCAAGGAAGAGATCGAACCGAAGCACCCAACCAAACACTACATCAAATTTTGTGAGAGCTGGTTTGAGAAAAGAGGTCGCCCATAATTGGATTTAATACCGGTTATGGAATTAAATCCGGTGTCACATTTAATTCAGGTTATAGAAACATACCCGGTCGCAGAAATATAACGGGTGTTGAATTTAAAACCGGTTATAGATACGTTACCGGTAAGAGAAGCAAAACAGGTTAGTTAAATGCCAGTCATCGTAATGGCGAGCCCTAAGGGCGGAGTTGGAAAATCTACTTGCGCAGTATTGCTAGCGTCAGAGTTCGCTCGGATGGGTGCTGACGTGACTGCTTTGGATTGTGACCCGAACAAATCCCTCACACGGTGGGCATCCCATGGTCTACCCAAGGGCGTGACACTTCACAGTGACGTGGGCCGTTCCGAGATTGTGACTACAATCAAAAACTCTGACGGGGACGGTAAGATCGTGATCGTCGATCTTGAAGGCGTAGCATCGCAATTGGTAAGCCGCGCAATTTCACAGGCTGACTTGGTAATCGTGCCGATGCAGCCAACTGCATTGGACGCCGAGATTGGATCGGAGGCACTGGCGCTTGTCAAAGAAGAAGAAGAAGCCCTTAGCCGAACGATCAAACACGCGGTCGTTCTGACAAAGACAAGCGCGGCGGTGAAAAGCCGGGTGCAGAAAGAGCTGGAAAACCAATTGCGCGGGGCAGGGATCGACATGATCGAACCGTCTCTCGTGGCCCGTGCCGCATTCTCTGAGCTATTTGCTTATGGCGGCGATCTTACCTCAATGTTGAACAACCCAGACATTGTGACCGGTGGCAAGGTGGACAAGGCTTTACTGAATGCCACAGCATTTACGGAGGCAGTTTATGAGCGGCTCAAATAGATTAGCAGGCCTCACAGCTCGGCCTAAAGATACAGGTCCAGCGGAAGTCCGTAAAGTTGATGAAGTGGGAGAGGCTCGCGGGTTTGTAGATCGAACCCCGCGAAAGAAGCCCGGGCGGAAGCCCAGCCCTAGAACATATCAGTTACACCCTAAAGTTTTCCCGAGGGTGGGGGAGGCCATTGCTTCTGAAGCTGAACGTCTCGGCATCACTCAAGGTCAGTTGATTGAGCAGATGTGGGAAAGTTATTCGTTATCAAACAGTTAAATATATCTTCACAGCGCAAGTGATATTCGCGTTTTGCTAATGACATCCTAAGATATGGCAGTTACACTCTTCTTAAGAAAAAGAGGTGACAGCCAGTGCAAACTTCGAAGACGATCTATTTTCCCGATTATCCTTCTTCAGGCGTAACGCGTTCTGGACTCACCATTCCATTCGCCGCTGATGATGGTGCTCTTTTTGAATTTGTACGGCCTTTGAGTAGTCACACGATCCGAACGATGATTGGTTTCTCGCAGTACGGCGAGATTGAGTCTGCTGCAACCGAAGTTGACGCACCTATCGCATCATTCGTGCGCGAACTCATTCGAGGACGTTCAAACCGAAACCCAGATGCCAAGAACAATCAATTCTATGCAATCCAATCCACATTTAGAGGCGGGAAAGGGAGCCCGCTTCATGACTGGTATCCGTACCTAGAGGGCTATTCTCCCGAATTTGTTAATAACGTCATTGAAACCTTCGCGCCTGGGGCCAGAAACATACTCGACCCATTCTGCGGTTCGGGAACAACTGCATTAGTCGCAGCCCTAAGGGGTGGGATTGGCTACTATGCCGAGGTGAATCCGGTTTGCCAGTTTGTGATCGAAGCAAAAGCAATGGCACTGACCTTAGACGTCAAAGAGCGCCAACGCGTTGCGACAAGGTTAGTAGAGCTGTGCCTAGATATATCTATCAAAACGCAGTCTATCAGACCTGACGCGAGGCTTGCTCGTAGTTTTTCAGATACTTTTGGTGAGCGACCATTTTTCGACGAGCAGAACTTTGACAGCGTGTTGCGAACGCGTGCCTTGATTGATGAAATAAGTGGTATCGACCCGGTCACATCCCGGTTCTTTATGGTTGGAGCGCTTCGATCTCTTGTGCCAAGTTCTCTGCTTGTGCGCAGAGGCGACTTACGTTTTCGATCAGCTAAGGAGCTTGAAAAAGGTTATCCTAGCTACACCAGTGAGCTGCGAAAAAGCCTTGAGCTGATATCAAGTGACTTGATGGATAGTGAAGCCGCACCAGGTCGGACACACTTTGTATGCAGCGATGCTCGCACTCTCCCAGAGCGAATGGATAATCAAGTTGATGCGATTATCACTAGCCCGCCGTACCTTAACGGCACAAACTACTTCAGGAATACAAAAATTGAACTCTGGTTCCTCAGAAAGCTAAAGAAAAAGTCGGACCTTCGTGTTTATCGTGATGCGGCTGTGACCAGTGGTATCAATGATGTTACTAGAAAGAAGCTTTCTGGAGCCAAAGAGGGGCCCTTGTCCTTCACTTCGGACCTGTTGGAACGTACGCTGAAAGACCTCAATGAAACCGCTTACGATTGCAGAATCCCTGCAATGGCGGAAAATTACTTCATGGATATGAACCGTGTACTATCGGTCTTTCCAAAAGTGTTGAGACCAGAAGGTTCGGCCTGCATAGACCTTGGAGACTCTGTTTACGGTGGTGTTCATGTGCCAACGCACGAGATTCTGGCAGAACTGATGGATCAACATGGCTATCGTGAAGATAAATTAGTCGTACTGCGTGAGCGACAATCTCGTGGCGGAAAACGCCTCTCTCAAACACTTCAAGTGTTTAAGGCGAGACAAAAAAATCGAACCGCTTCATTGAAGATTTCAAACAAGCCAATCATGAAAGAATGGAGCCGCTTTAAGAACGACTTGCCACATCAGAAGGGTGATATGGCTAAGCGGAATTGGGGGCATACTTGGCACTCAATGTGCTCTTACCAAGGAAAACTCAAACCCTCGATCGCAAAGTGTCTTGTTGACGCTCTGATGCCTCGTGAACCTGGTCGATTGCTCGATACCTTCTCGGGTGTTGGGACAATACCCTTTGAAGCCCGCCTAGCAGGCCATACCGCATTTGGGTTTGATATCAGTCCGGCAGCAATCGCGATATCTAGAGGTAAGTTAGAGCAGGTTGATTGGTCTGTTGTTGACGATATTCTGGAGCAGCTAGCCGTATACGTCAGTGAAAAAAAAGGGCGTGTAAAGCTAGCCCCCTTATCTACCATCCGTTTCAACGGCCCTCTACCAGACTATTTCCACCCTGACACATTGAAGGAAATCGTAGCGGCGCGGCGCTTCTTTCTAGAAAATAGGCCAGACAGCGGGGCAGGGGCCATCATCATGGCGTCATTGCTCCATATTCTCCATGGGAATAGACCTTATGCATTAAGCCGCAGGTCTCATCCAATCACACCGTTTGCACCTACTGGACCGACAGAATATCGGTCACTGATCGAACGCCTTCATAAGAAAGTTGATCGCTGTAGAGTAGCCGCCGAAGGCATCCCCGATACCCAAAGCATATCCTTCGCTCAGGACGTTACGAAGACTTGGCCTGAACAAGTATCGAACCTAGACGCAATCATCACATCACCACCATTCTTTGACAGTACGCGATTTCACACGGCAAATTGGATGCGCTTGTGGTTTGCAGGTTGGAACCCGACAGATTTTTCCAAGAGACCGGCGGATTTTGTCGATGAAAAGCAGAAGTCCAGCTTTGAGCTATATGACCGCATATTCGAACAAGCGCATGAAAGACTGAAAACAGGCGGCGTTTTTGCTGTTCATGTTGGCAAGAGTAAGAAATGCGATATGGCCGCAGCCCTTCAACAGGTAGGTGAACGACATTTACACTTCAAAGATTGGTTTTCTGAAAGCGTTGAGCACTGTGAAAGCCATGGTATCCGAGACAAGGGAACAGTTACACATCACCAGTATCTGCTTTTTGAGAAACTTGCCTAGCCCAAGAGGGCGTCTGCCTGTAGTTTCCAGTCGGGTGAAATTTTGGCGCTGGTGTCTAAGAAGTCGAACCCTGTTTCCCGAAGGATACGATTGCGCAGCCTTAGCAATTCGTCTGGATGTCTTGCGAACTTCTCAAACAATGCCTCCACGAAACTCGCATCTTCAAGCGTCTTCAGGGCATCCGGGTTGAAGATCGGCTCCCCAGAGAGCTCGCCATATTCGATACCCGTCAAAGCAGATAGCCTTCTTAGCTCTGCGTCTGAGTAGTATACGCTCGGCCATTTTTCCGCCTTTTCGCCGTTATGCTCTCGGCACAGCAAGGTCGCGTTGTTGGTCGTCAGAGGCCAAAGATAGAAGACGGGAAGGGTGTGGTCGAGGTTACCTTCCTTCTTAGCGACACCCTCAGCCAGGTCAGACGCCAGATCAACCCCACACTTGAAGCATTGGTTACCAAAACGTTCATAGATGGCGGCAATATCCATCTTCTCTCTCTCCTCAAAATGAGTGTAGAGACGCCGTTTCTGACTTGCTTCGCGGTGTTGTTCTACAAGCCGGGTCTGGTTCTTGATGCTGTTATAGACTTGCTTGCAAATACGGCACTCACCTTGTCGTCCTGTACGGCGGCTGCGGTGAACACCAAACAGCTCAAACGGTTTGAGCGTTCCGCAGATGATGCAGTATTTGTACTCCTTAGATTCGCCTACATAGTCATCATGTAGGATTTCGAAAGACCCCTGCTGAACGGTCGAGCCATCACGTTTGTCAGTCAGAGTGTAGTCATATAACGTTGTGGTTTCGCCTGCCTTGTGGACGAACCCGCAGGTGTCGCAAGTGTACTCAAAATCCGGATCAATGGTTTCGGTTTTGATGAACAGGAAATTTGTGCATTCCTTGTTCAAACATTGAAACCCTCGAAATGTCTTGTCTTCGACATGGTCCGGATTGGAAAAGTTATTCCTCTCGAATTCGGTATATGTTGGCCTTCTTGCCATTATCAGCTCTTCTTAAATATTTTCTAGAGTCTGAAGAGCCATGCGAAACCCCAATCCGCAAGGAAAACCGGCAGCGGGCCAGTTTCGCTTGTGCATGTCAAAGTCGCTAGACTCTCGATGAGCTCATGCTCTTCGCACGGTTCGCTCACTGACTTTGAACAACCGCGCAATCTCTGGGACGGCGCGATGTTCCTGGTCTCTCATGCGTTGCACCTCGATTTTCTGGGCAGGTGTTAGGGCAGTGGGCCTCCCACCGATCCGTCCACGCTTGCGAGCTGACGCCAGCCCTTCCTTGGTCCGTTCAGAAATCCGCTCCCGCTCGAACTGAGCAATGGAAGCGAAGACATGGAACACCAGTCGGCCGGCTGGCGTCGTGGTGTCGATGTCTTCGGCCAAGGACCGGAAGCCAGCCCCGCGCTCCCCAATGACCTCCACAATTTCCAGAAGGTCTTTCAAAGACCGTGCTAGTCGGTCGTACTTGGTGACGGTCACAACATCCCCGTCTCGAAGCTGATCGAGCATCCTGTCCAGCTCAGGCCGTTCGCGCTTCGATCCGCTGATCTTGTCAGCAAACAGTTTTCCAGCCCCTGCCGCTGTGAGTGCGTCAGTCTGGGCATCTAGGTTCTGGTCGTCAGTGCTGACGCGGGCGTATCCGAGGATCATGCTGCGCATTCCGACGTATCCGCCCACCTGTTCCGACAACATCCGCCCGGTTGTACCGGGGTATCCGCCCACCTTTGACGCGTTGCCATGAGGCATTTGGTTTTAGGTATCAGCTTTCGGGTGCGTCGT
>Ga0307948_1002184_pt1 | contig 14149 bp, 9 predicted proteins | sample OrgLakmetagen280_FD_201824 | JGI IMG/M metagenome (GOLD analysis project Ga0307948, IMG submission 201824) | Saline water microbial communities from Organic Lake, Antarctica - #280 | ecosystem: Environmental > Aquatic > Non-marine Saline and Alkaline > Saline | place: Antarctica: Organic Lake...
CCATCCAAAACACCCCCCCCCCCCCCGGCCCGGGGGGGGGGGCTGTGAAAGGACTAGCAGGAGCCACAACCAATGAAGCACAATTCATAATCAGTGCAGTAACCAACAACTCCATCAACTTTGAAAGAGAAGGTCGCTGAAAAATGCGCATGATTGTGTACGTGTGGCTGGATGTGCGATGCATGTTGCCATTATTTTTATACTTGGCAACATTCAGGGTGAGGTGATTTTTTTAAAGAGTACTATGTATGTGGATTTTATGCATCCAGTTTTGAAATAATGCTGCAAGGTTTGATAGTGGAAGCCTCACCGTATTGTTTTTCATTTAAACTGCTGCTTTAATGCCACATTACACAGCAATAATACCACTAAACAAGCCATTCACAAAGGAAGAATAGGCAAGAGGGGTATGTGAATTTATACTTACATGTCTTGACATTGCTTCCAAGCCCTTGCAGAGCACTGCCACCTTAAATATCAGGTATTCCTACTTTTCATACATATTTCTTGCATTGGAATGTGTGGCAGGTGCTGCCACTGTTTCTACACCTGTTTTCATGGCTTTGCAAGTGCTTGGAATGAAGCTTTTTACTCTACCCTGATCAATTAAAACTTAAAACGTTCTTACGTGTTTTACAACTACTACTACTGCAATTACATTGTGTAGCTAGGGATTTGCGCATGTAAAAGAGAGGTTAGTTAATTAAGAGAATTCAATTAAATATTTCGCTGCTCAAACCATTGCTGTATCCCACACTGCATATACTATATAATGTTGTGTGCATAGAATATAACTCCTGCATCGCTTAAGCGTGAAGGAAGCACTGATTTCGCCTCCTCTATCCACTCAATTGCTATAACCCAGACGCTGCCATGCGTGGAACGCCTGCATGGCTGAAGCATGCGCACAACGGCAAGGCTGCTGCACAGCAGGGAGACTCTTGTACAGGAGAAACAGAGGCAGAGCAACAAAGGAGGGGGGGGACAGTAGGTGGCAGAGAGGCACTGCAGACCACACCAGCAAATCTTAAGCAGCAGCAGCAGGGGCGTGACCAGGGAGGTGCTCACGAAAAAAGGCACAGGTCGGCTCAGCAGGCAGCCGACATGGAGGAGGCTGCAAGGGAGGCCTCACGGTTCCTGCAGAAGCACCTGGATCCATTGGGCAAGAGCAGCCAGCCAAACCTTGAGCCCAGGGACTCCCCTTTACGCCATCTCTCAAGCCCTCCTCCCTCTCCCCCATCCAACTGGCAAGTTGTAGGGCTTGCTATGGCCATAAGAGTATTGCATACAATGCTTGTAAGGAATGATATTTTGTCAATTTCTTACATGTACAGTTATGGTCGGCCCTGGTGAATTGCCTCTAATTGTAAAGGGATTACCACTTTCTTTCTCCACAAACCATTTGGTCAACCTTCATTAGTCTTCCTATTGCTAGGCCTACCCACTTCTCTTACCACTTATTTGCAAATTACCCCATGCAATCTATATACTGCAGATGTAGCTAGCCTTCCTTAATTAATGTGGGGAGTGGTTCATCACTGCCTGCGTAGATTTTCTTTTTCTTTTCTAGCTGCCTCCACCCCCCTCTGCCGTTAAGTACACTGCCTAATTGTAGCAACCTATTAACCTTTTCCAATGCTTCGAGGCTGTGTGCATCACGGCTCTGCATCAGGCCTTGCCTCTATGCATTATCCTACCTAACAAGAAGCAATATTCTTTATTTTTGATCTCACCTGATTGAGCACCTTAATTTTTACTTTCCTGCGCACCCAGGCTCTTTCAGACCACGTCTTTCTCTCAATACTGAGCCAAACACGACACAGCATGATTAATCTTGGCACTTTGCAAATTTTAGCATGATTCTCGCGTTTGATCTGTGTGCAGGTGTGAGCAACGTGTGCCTCTGCGTCCCCAGCCTCTTTCAAATCAGATCATACTCAATATTCAACTTTGGAAGACAGTTTAAATGTGATCAAAGTTTTGGATTTGTGTGCAGGCGTGAGCAACGTGTGCCTCTGCGTCCCCAGCCTCTTTCGGACCAGATCTTCCCATCGTCCACAGGTAGATCATGCAAGGCGTAAGGAATATTGCCCACTTCTGCCTCACGGCCTGGAATACATATTTTGATGACAATATACTGCTCTATCCATAAGTTCACCCTTAATAGCCAACACGTTGGCAGCATAATTTACCCCAAGCTTTGACAACGCGTCAGGGATTAGGTGAGGAACAAACACGCTACTGCTGGCCAGCAAAGTACTCACGCTACCTGGGAAATATGTGTTGTCTGCAACTCCTGGAAGTCTGTTTTGATCACAAACCGATCAGCTTTCAGTGAAGCCACCCAGGTGCGATTGCTGTGATTTTGTACTTGAGGCAATTGACATCCTCCTGCCCAGGTGTGATTGCTGTGATTTTGTACAACCTGTGTCAATTGACATTATCTCACCTATGTCTTAAAGCATTTGCACACAGTCAGGTCAGCCATTCCCCACCCAAAAAGAGGAATTAATGCCCCTTTACTGAAATGCAAATCTGAGGTCACCCAACTGTTTCAATACATAAATGCAACACTTTCGCAAAAAATTATCGAGTTTAGAATCCAGGGTGTGAGCGGGGGGCTGGATTTGTGCCATTTCCCTGCCAGAAAGGTGGCAAGGGTGTTAAAATGTTATTAAATTAAATGATTTTCCGGTCCGAATTTCACCAATTCTTTTGTTCCTAGATAGGTTCAGGGTCAAACCATACCAATCAAAGCAAAAAAAAGGGGGGTTGAAAGTTTGCCCCTGAATCTTGGTGCGTGGTCCTGTTTTCTGGGCAAAATGTTTTGGGAACGACTTTGGAAACAAGCTTTCTGGCCATCACCTGTGTGTCGGGAGCCCTTCAGTATGCTCCAAGGCATGCCCTGTCAAGTTTTCTGGTCTGGAATGCTGGGATTGGGCCGTGGTGGGCAGCGACAGCTGAGATTTTTAAAGGCTATGGTTTAAAAATTATGTCCAGCCATCGTTATGGGTAAGGCAAGCTGCGGGGCCACTTTCTGAGTACCCCAATTTGGCAGGAAAATTCTGTCCCCGCACCCTGGGCGCCCCCCGGCACAAACTGAGTATGCAGAGTTGCTCAAGTTAGGTCCAGCTCAAGGTCCTGCATACTCAGAATTGGGTGGGAGCTTTGGGGTAGGATTTCTTACAGGAATTGCTGACCTGACACACAGTCCACATTCTCTCTAACTTTGTCTAAATAAATTCACACACAGTCCACGTGAGGAAAAAGCATGTTGCCCTTAGGTCAGGATGTAGCATCCCATTGCCTTGGCACTTCATCTTTATTATGCCCATTCTAAAGTGCACACCTGCCACACAAATTAGCAACTAACAACTTCTCACTCTCTTTGTCGTTGCAGACATGGACTTTCACATGGCTGTCGTGGATGCGCAATTGAGGAAGTATGTGCTGCAGTGCTCTGGAAGCTTTGCTTGCAAATTGTCCAAGCTTGTGTCGTAATGTTGGATAGTATACCCTTAAATTGCTATCCTTAACAACGTTTGTGTGCGGGGGTAAAGGAGCCCGAAGAGGCTAATACGTCTTGGTTCACACTTGTGCATTGCAATCCTAGGCCATTGTGTGTTCGCCTCATTAGTAGGTACAAGCTCTAGCTCTAGGTTCAAAAGCTAAGTGTGCCACATTGCCTGCCGATGCAAGTTGTTTACATCCTCTTCTAGCTCTAGGTTCAAAGGCTAAGTGTGCCACATTGCCTACCGATGCAAGTTGTTTACATCCTCTTCTAGCTCTAGGTTCAAAGGCTTAGTGTGCCGCTTTGCCTGCCAATGCAAGTTGTTTACATCATCTACGCTGGCTATTGAAATCCTGACTACACTTTTTTTTATTTCTGCTTGCTTGATTTCTGCTTGCCTGTAGCTAAGGGGCCGTGGCTGCTCGGGAGTGCAATCAACTTGATCAATTACGTAGATTATCTGTGCATGATAATAAGGGGGCACAATTAATCAGGTCCTGGACAGCAGCTTCCGTGACTAATCAATTGCACGTCATGTGCTTGCTAGTAGCAGGAGGCCTATTATATCGAGAGCGTAACTTTCCTGATCAAACGCGGAAATGGCATCATGGTGCTTGATTAAAAGTGCAACAATAATATCCACAATCACAGGACTCACTCTGATCTTGGACTCCTTGATAAAGACGGCAAAATGCCTGGCGAAGATGAAGCCACCCACATGTAGGTCTTCCTAGGTCCTAGGCCTCCTCTGAGGAATTTTCACGAGAGCATGTGTCACTCTCAAAACAAACTGAGTGCTCAATAAGCATGCAAAAAATAATAAGATATTTGGGTAATTTTACGCGCTGAGTTGCTGGGGCACAGATTGATTTTTGCCTTTGGACAGGCGCAGCAATGCAATATTCAGGCAAATGGTGTGAACTTGTGAATGTAAGGGAGTACACGCTATTAAAATGCCTCTTGCATTCTTTTGCTTCTCTGTGTGCGTGGTTACAGCAACATGAGCGATGACGATGGTTGAATGTAATCGTGGCTGGTTTTGTGTGGAGGTTTGGCTGAAAGAGGGGGGAATTGTAGATTGAAATCAGTCTGGGCACTATCATGTGGGCAGTCTACAAAATGTTAAAAAGTTGAAATGAAATGTTTGGATTGTAATGAGACATGTGAGCAGCACAGGCCAATGTCTCTAATTACCCACCTCAAAACCTTTTTACCGACTACACAATGTTGTCTTTGCCCATTTGGTGGTAGTGTATTATCGTGTAACACACAGTTAGTTGATTTCTCAGATAAAGTTCTCCTAGTCATGTTCAATAGGCAGCTGGAGCCCGAACATTGGAAAAATGGGCGAGTTACGGTTGAGTCTCTCTTCAGCGGGATTGAAGTCAGCCTCTGAATTGCTTCCTATTATTCAGGTGTTGCTTGCGTTGTCCCTTGATTGCACAGCCTGGTTGCCCAGCATAGACAGATCACAGCATTGCAACGCTTTTGAGCGGCTAAATTCGTTGCGCTGAGTCTTATACTTTAGGGTTGGCCAGAACCGTAAATATACGGTTTATGCACAGTATTTTTGGCAGGGAAATCACCAAACATATCGTCAACTACAGTGTGTATATACGGTTCTGGCCAACCCTGCATACTTTTTTGTGACAGTGATTGACCTGGTAGTAATTTGGGTTTTGTGCTGCGGCACTCCTCAGATTAAGAAACACACGCATACAGACACAATTATTGTGACAGTGATCTGATTTGAGTGGTTTGGGATGCTTCAATACTTTATGAATTAAGTCAATTTTTATTTTTAAAAATTGCTTGCAGGCCTGAGTAGCGCCGTGAGATGGCCAACCTGTATGCTTCGTTGTGACAGTGATCTGACCCAAGAATGGTTCGGCATACTATCGTATTTCTTGGATCAAGAAGATTCTATGAATTATGACTGCTTGCAGGCTTGAGTTGCGCCGTGAGATGGCTGAGAAGTCTGCAGCGCAGGCAAGGGATTTTGAAGGCCTTCCACCTATCTTTGATGAGAACGGCCAAATCATCCGCTCTCTGACACGTGTCCGCTACCCCCAGGACGAGCAACTGGTGAGTAAAAGCTTTATTGGTTGCGAAGCAAATATAGATATGATACAAATATGGTAGCACAAACGTGTGCTGCTGTAGCTAGGTTAAATATTTTTCTTGAGGGCGGTTTGATGCGAACATGGAAAATACAGGCCATTCATAGGCGCAAGGGTTATGCAGCTTGTTTGCCAAAGATGCTGTTTATACTTGTGTATAGGAAAGCTCATCATTGACAAATATATTTCAAGGAAAGAATAAAATGTGCTTGAATTCGTTTATGCAGTGCTCTCTCAGCCCGCTTGTAGAACTACTACTGCTCGGCTGTCAAGAGATATCTAGATTAAAACACCTTATATCAAATGATCATTGGAGTATAGAGGAATGCAATTGCTAAAGTAGGGTAAAAATTGCCTGAGAGTAGACTCTCCCTGCAAATAAAACTGCACGTATCCCCTACTCTCTCTCTCTCTCTCTCTTTCTATCTATCTATCTCTCTCTCTCTCAATCACTCTCTCTCTCTCTCTCTCTCTCTCTCTCTCTCTCTCTCTCTCTCTCTCTCCCCCCCCCTTTGCTTCTCTTTATGCCCTATGCCCTTGACTTAGGAGCATCAAGCATGCATTTCACAGGTCGCATCCGTTATCTCTACATGATTTTGGATATGCAAAAGAAAATATTTGACACTTAACCTTTTTCATTTTCCTTGCTCATTTTCCTTGCAGTGTGAGACGCTATTGGCACAAGTGGCCCTGGCTGAGAGACGCATTCCATTGACAATACAGATCGAAGACTATGCATGGGTTCAAGACACTGAGCCCTTGCCTGGACCTATGCGACCAAGAGGTAGACTTTGTGCTTTGCGTAAGCATGCCTGCATTTTGTCTGTGTGAGGTCTACGTGTGATTCAATTCACCAAATTTTGCACGTGGCCTGTGTGACCAGGAGGAAATGCAAGTTGAGCTGATAAAACTTGCAGATTTTTCCAGGCCAACCTTCTTGATCCACATCCAATGTTTATTTAACTGTGTTGTAAGTGTTTTACGGCATCTGTTACCGAAGTGGATCCTTTTCCCTTTTCCTTACTTAACAAGGGGAATGGATTTCACATCCTGCGCAGCAGCTTCTTTGTCCTATTAACTTCAACAAGGCCCTGGTTGTAACCCAACCAGATGCACGGGCAAGGAAGTAGTGTAAGCTTCATTTCACCGCTGAAACTGCAATTCAACAATCCTGTCTATCAAACACGTAGCCACAGGAGTTAAATATGTTGCTACATACTTACTTTCCTACATACTACAACACAAATTTGATGTTTGTCAGCTATTACAACAACGCCTTTTAAATATTTTGCTACATACTACAACACAAATTTGATGTTTGTCAGCAATCACAACAACGCCTTTTAAATATTCTGCTACATACTACAACACAAATTTGATGTTTATCAGCAATCACATCAACGCCTTGGCTTTTGTGCTGCAATAAAAGCGAGAATAAAGAAGCAGCCATGTTGATCAGGTTTTGTTCCCTCTAAATTATTGCTAACAAATAATGATTCCTCTCTGAACAGGTGCTTTGAACCCTTATGCTTGCTGCTTGGTGTCTCTTTGAACATGTGCTGTGACCCCTTATGATTGCTGTTTGATGCCTCTCTGAACAGGTGCTTTGACCCCTTATGATGGCTGCTTGATGCCTCTTTGAAAATGTGCTATGACCCCTTATGATCACTGCTTGATGCCTCTTTGAACAGGTGCTTTGACCCCTTATGATCGCTGCTTGATGCCTCTCTGAACAGGTGCACCAGCCCCTGACGACCATCCAGCGTATGTGTTACAGCAGATGCACCGAATGCGCGTGCCTCTTGAAGAAGATGCTATGACGGAAGAGGAGCACCATGTGCAGGTAATTTAATGTTTGTACCCAAATAGGTGTTGAACCAACGCAAGACCAATAGCTGCAAAGGAATGCAGTGTAATCCTTGTACTCTGAACAGCTGTCGACCTGAAGCAAGAACAAGAGTCGCAAGAGGGGTGCAAGGTAATCCTTGTACCCTGAACAGGTATTGACCCAAAGCAAGAGGAAGAGTGCGCATACGCAAAGGAATGCCGTATAAACAGCTGCAGCAGTTGGTCTTAGTACGCCTGCTGTCAGAAAATAGACAAACGCCTCGATACTGGGGTGGTGTCGTTCACAGAGCAATGCATTGGCACTCAGAGTAAGAAATTACGCAAGGGGTGGAAACTATTTCTCACCTTTGGAAAGGAGCCGCAGTGGTACCACACGTCTCCTCCTGAAGGAAACAATGTAGGGTCATTGGGGATCAGAAAGGTTGCAAGCTTGGCCTCGACCCAAAAGAAAAAAAGCCGGCTCTGGGCATCTCATTCTAAGGTCCTCAGGACACAACAGCTGCACTTAGTATGTGTGGTATAAGAAGGAGATGGTAAGTCACAAAAGGACTGTCATACACAGGCAGACAGACAGACAGGCAGACAGACAATCCCTCCCAAGGGATAATAAGCAGAAATGCCAACAAACACAAAACCCTTTTGCCTTAAAGCCACCCCAGGAGCTGGAATTTATGAAGAGCAGTACCGCAAACACTCAACGTACACAAAGATGTCGCGTCACACAGAAGAAGTAATTTTACCAGAGGGGGTTATCCGAGCAAATGTCCAAACATGCTCCTTTTTGCATGAAAGGGGTAACCACTCTCACGTCAATTCACCTGATTGAACACAATCTAGCTTTACACTGTTGCTGATATTATAAGCTGCCAGAGCATGTGCTCAGATTTAGTTAAGTCGCCCTGCGTAAGGAATGACAGGACTAAATGCACACGTCGTGTACCTGTACCCTATTTAGGTGCTCCCCATGGGGAATGGTGCATACATTTGCATATCTCGCCAACCACTTTCTGTTTTTGCTCCACTGTTTTTGCAATGATCTTGACATATTATAAAGACTCCCAAACACCAAACATCACCCAGTTCGGTGTGCTGGCTGGTCAGATACAGCATACGGCTGCTCAAAAAGTAAGGTTCACACTGTGGCTACTGAGGCAGGTGTCTCAAGTTTGCACGTTTCAATCTTAACTACTTTGAAACTGCATATCAGAGCTGAGCTTGAAATCTGCCAGTTAAGTCCACCTGCCCTAGGAGCATGCAAAAAGTCTACCATTTTGGCCTTCAATAACCCCCTTTGTAATTACGATCTGCGCTAGATAAGCCTGGCCAAACCCTACAAGTACAGTTTATTAACAGTCATACGCAAATGGTGATATCATCCCAAATTTGGAGCAAGTATGTTGAGGTACATATCGAAGGTCTTACACACCATTGGCAGGTCTTACACACCATTGGCATCAGAGACCGTTGTTGTTAGGAAGCTTGTTACTCTCATTATCCGGCGGGTTTGAACGCGCAACCCCTAAGAGCCTGGCCTGCACACAGGCTACTGGGCTTCTATTATTGCCGGGGCAGCTGCTCATGTGTGTACATTTGTTATTGCAGCTGCTCATGTGTGCACATTTGGTTTTGTGCTCATGTGTGCACATTTGGTTTTGTGCTCATGTGTGTACATTTGTTATTGCAGCAGGAATCTTACACCTTCACATTTGTTATTGCAGCTGCTCATGTGTGTACTTTTGTTATTGCAACAGGAATCTTACACCTTCACATTTGTTATTGCAGCTGCTCATGTGTGTATTTTGTTATTGCAGCAGGAATCTTACACCTTCAAAGCTTTATGGTGGATATGTAAATATGGTTTTATTTCGCTTGCATCGTGAGATGCATAGGGCTCTGTCATTATTACCAAAGAGAACACAACAACTCAGAGAAACAGGAGAAACAGGAGAAAACTAAAGACTAAAATATAAAAAGAGGTGAGGGAGGGGGGGAAGTATGCTAGAGAGAGAGTTGTGTTCTCCACGGAATAAAATAATGGAGAAGGGAAGCAGAAACCGGAGAAAACCAGAAAGTGAGAACATCTCACTTTATGCTACACTTCAAGAACCTGAGATCAGGTGTTTCACACTGAACTCATAAGTATTGTGTGGAGCATATGTACGTGTGGTGATATGTAATGCATACAAATATGCAGAGCTGTATGGTATATGATGGATATGATAATATGGTATTTTATGGAGCATATGTACGTGCGGTGATATGCAGTGCTTGTGGATATGCAAAGCCATATGGTGCATATGTAAATAAGGTATTGTGTGGTGTGTATGCAGGTTCCTGGCTGACCTGGTTCATCTGGTTTCACATAAGCACACACACATCTTGCCATGCATGTACACTCGTCTTGCATGCAGCACCTGCGACGTATTGCAGCAGCAGTGGAGATCTGCATCAAAGGAACAAGGAGGGAGCTGGGCACTTCAGGGTCTGGTGCAGCCTCCTCTGCTGCTGCGTGTGAGGCAAGCACGGGTGCCAGAGGCGATGGTGGTGTGGGATCTGCTGCTGGAGTGGGTGGTGGTGGTGGTGGTATGGGATCTGCTGCTGGAGTGGGTGGTGGTAGTGGTGGTATGGGATCTGCTGCTGGATTGGGTGGTGGTGGTGGAGGGTCAAGTGCAGCTCCTGGAAGCTCCTCTGCTGCTGCGTGTGAGGCAAGCGCGGGTGCCGGAGGTGATGGTGGTATGGGATCTGCTGCTGGAGTGGGTGGTGGTGGTGTAGGGCCTAGTGCAGCTCCTGACCGCTCTACTGCTGCTGCGTGTGAGGCAAGAGCGGGTGCCGGAGGTGATGGTGGTATGGGCTCTGCTGCTGGAGTGGGTGGTGGTGGTGTAGGGCCTAGTGCAGCTCCTGACAGCTCTACTGCTGCTGCATGTGGATATGCGGGATCAGGTGCCGGAGGTAGAGGTGGTGATGCAATTTCCCCCGCTGGAATGGAGGGAGATGGTGCAGCTCACGGCAGTCCCTCTGCTGCTGCAAGATTTGCAGGATCTGCAGCGGGTGCTCAAGTTTGTGCTCAAGTCGGTGCTCAAGTTTGTGATGGAAGTGCTGCAGCACCTCCATCATTTAGAGCAGCAGCGCCAGCAGAGCCGGCTGTAGCTCAGGCAAATGGCACAGGGCATCAGGCAGGCAGCAGCAGGCCAGCCGCATTTCGAAGCAGAGTCCCAGGGAAGCCTTCTATTAACTGGAAGACGCCACAGCCCTGCCACGTACCCACGCGGGGACCTGCGTCCTCCTCTATGTAAGCAATTGTGTTTCGTTTGCTTTGTGAGCTGGTGCGTTATGAGATGGTGGTGAAGCTTTCACGCAAGGAAACAAAAATTGATGAGAGGGGTGTCGTTACGCTTTACTCCAAAAACTGGAGCTCAAGTGTTGCACACCGGACCGGCAGTTGTGTGCTCTTTTGTTTTAACAAGGCGGTGGGGTCTTAAAGGATGTGCCCATATCTACATGCCTACATGCGGGTCAGTTTCCTCCTCTGTGTGAGTGTATTCTCCTCCTTGTGAGTGTATTCTCCTCCTTGTGAGTGTATCCTCCTCCTTGTGAGTGTATCCTCCTCCTTGTGAGTTTATCCTCCTCTGTATGAGTGTATTCTTCTCTGTGTGAGTGTATCCTCCTCTGTGTGAGTGTATCCTTCTCCTTGTGAGTGTATCCTCCTCTGTGTGAGTGTATTCTCCTCTGTGTGACTGTAAAGGGCTGGCCAAGGAATTTGCAGGCAAAAAACAATTGCATGTGTACCATTCCTATTTCAATTCAGTTTCATCAAATGTTTTAGGGGGAGATTAGACAGGCCAATCACCCATATTTTTTACACTCGGCCCTTAGTCAGCATTTAGGTTTAGTTTCTAGATGCTGAGAGAAAGGACAAATGTCTATACTAAAGGGAAAGCCGAGTCTGTACGCATCCATACGCATCCAAGAACCCCCTGCCTATACTAAAGAGAAAGCTGAGTCTGTACGCATCCATACGCATCCAAGAACCCCCTGCCTATACTAAAGAGAAAGCTGAGTTTGTACGCATCCATACGCATCCAAGAACCCCCTGCCTATACTAAAGAGAAAGCTGAGTCTGTACGCATCCATACGCATTTAAGAACCCCCTGCCTATACTAAAGAGAAATCTGAGTCTGTACGCATCCATACGCATCCAAGGACCCCCTGCCCGCGGTTGTGCTCGTGGCCTTGGCCGTGGCCGTGGACAGAGGGGGGACTAAACTTGAGTAGGGTTGGTTAGAACCATATATACGTTTTATATACGATATTTTCAGCAGAGAAATCACCAAATATACGGTCATATACCATGGTCATATAAGGTGTATGTATACGGTTCTGGCCAACCCTACACCTGAGCAATACAGGGTACAGGATTCCCCAATTTCTGTATGCAGACAACCTGAGCTGGCTGCTTCTAGACTGATCTGCCTACATTTCAGGGGCCTCGCTTATGTATGAAAAAGTGATGTACCACTGCTGAAAGAAAGAAACGCTGCTGAGTTCAGAGTGTCACATGTTGCACCGCAGCTGTAAGCAAGAGAAATGCAGGCAGTGTAAACGCTACCTGTGTGTCATATCAAGGAGAGGAACCAAAACGAGAGTCTGTTGTAGTCTACTAGGTGATCTGGTGATCTGAGGAAGTGGAGGGTTCTGCTACAGCCTGTACTTACTCACTTGAGGAACCATCCTGTCTTGCAGGTCTGCTGAGCTGTTCTGATCTGGTGATCTGAGGAAGTGGAGGTTTCTGCTACAGCCTGTACTTACTCACTTGAGGAACCATCCTGTCCTGCAGGTCTGCTGAGCTGTTCTGATCTGGTGATCTGAAGAAGTGGAGGGTTCTGCTACAGCCTGTACTTACTCACTTGAGGAACCATCCTGTCTTGCAGGTCTGCTGAGCTGTTCAACAGCTTTGTGGATGCCGACATGAAGGACCTTGACCGCGGCTATGAGGTAAAATGTGTAGGGTTGGCCTGAACCGTATATACACACCGTGTATGACCGTATATTTGGTGATTTCCCTGTAAAAAATACCGTATATACACCGTATATATATGGTTCTGGCCAACCCTAAAAATGTGTTATGTGCACCCCAAACAAGGCGCTCAAGTATCGCGTTGCCGAGCCTGTTCACGCATCCTCTACAGCAGTGAAACTGTCCTGTAAGGTGGGCAATTTGAGTGTCTTATTGAGTGTCTTATTGACCGTTTCCTTGAGAGCACACACACACACAATATCAAACCAAGCAGTTCCTGTATTTCTTGTCACCAGTCACACCCTTCATCATATTGCCGAGCCTGTTCACGCATCCTGTATTTATTGTCACCTGTCTCACCAGTCACACCCTTCATCACATTGCTGAGCCTGTTCACGCATCCTGTATTTATTGTCACCTGTCTCACCAGTCACACCCTTCATCATATTGCTGAGCCTGTTCACGCATCCTGTATTTATTGTCACCTGTCTCACCTGTCACACCCTTCATCATATTGCCGAGCCTGTTCACGCATCCTGTGTTTCTTGTCACCTGTCACACCCTTCATCATATTGCCGAGCCTGTTCACGCATCATGTGTTTCTTGTCACCTGCTGTCACACCCTTCATCATATTCATCATCCCTGTGTTGCTCTTGAGCCCTGTCCATGGAGAGCTGAATTAGAGGATCCCTCCCGAACCCTAAATTATAAACCCGAAACCCTAACCCTAACCCTAAACCTAAACCCGAAACCCTAACCTAAAACCCTAGCCCTGACCCTAAACCCTAAACCCTACACCCTACACCCCAAGGTATTGCCAAGTGTCATGCTCAGGACGCGACTGCCACTATCCTGGAATCCTAATTTGCAGGTCTTTGAGTTTGCGTACAAGGTGTACAAAGCGATGAGCGCCGCCACTACCACCACTACCACAACTGGAGGGCACGAACCTCTGAGTCAAATTCCCCCAATGGTAAGCAACCCAATATGATTACTGCACACACACAAAGGCAACACACAACCACACACGCACACACACGTAGCACACAAACACACACACACATACACACACACGTACACACACGCACACACACGCACACACATGCACGCACACACACACACACACACACACACACACACACACACACACACACACACACACACACACACACTACGGACGCATACACAGACGGACGCAAGGACGCACACGCATGCACACACACAAGCACATTGCAAAGACGCATGCGCATGCACATACACATGCCTTTCTAAGTTACCATATTATATCAGAGGTCTTGCCTCACTGGTTCTGTTTTATGCGCTTTGTAAATAAGTTTCTCACAAGAATGTTGTGCAAGAGTAGGTGTGTTGTCGCATCACTTTGCTGATGCTTAAACATTGCTTTTTTCACTTGCACTCCCTTTGTGGAAAAATTTACCTTATCTGTAAACTCTCTCTGTAACTCTGAAAATGAACCTAAAGACTTATTATTCCGTTGTCTGTCTTTCTATACATTCCCACAAACAGGCCAGCATGGCACTGTACTTGGGACACGTTCCAAAGTTGTGTGTGTGTGTGTGTGTGTGTGTGTGTGTGTGTGTGTGTGTGTGTGTGTGTGTGTGTGTGTGTGTGTGTGTGTGTGTGTGGGTGTGTGT
>Ga0307948_1002189_pt1 | contig 14142 bp, 10 predicted proteins | sample OrgLakmetagen280_FD_201824 | JGI IMG/M metagenome (GOLD analysis project Ga0307948, IMG submission 201824) | Saline water microbial communities from Organic Lake, Antarctica - #280 | ecosystem: Environmental > Aquatic > Non-marine Saline and Alkaline > Saline | place: Antarctica: Organic Lake...
CCCATTCCAACCCCCCATCCCCATCCCCCCAAAATCAAAAGGAGGAAATAGTGGCTGATGCTGTTGCTGTTGTGGGTACTGCTGCTGCTGGTGCTGATACTGCTGGGGGTGCTCCTGGGAGTGCAGTGGGCAGGGCATTCGCCTCTGCCGCTGCCGTTGGTTTGTCGCAAGCTCGGAGGTGGGTCCTCCATCTCCAACCCCCCAACCTCCAGCTGACGCTTGGTTGCTGCGCTTGCGGTTGGGGGGGCGCGTCGCGCACGCGGCCAGGGCAGCGTGGTGACTGCAGGGAGTGGGACCTGTGTGAATGCGTGTGTACGTGTGCACACTTGTACTTTGCTCGTAGCGTGTAAATGTGTGTACATGCGCTTGCATGGGCCATTTGTGCATATTTTCATCCTTACCTGGAGGAGGCAGGGCTGGAGGGGGCAGGGAGGGCAAAGGGAAGGGAGGTTGCTGCTGCTGCTGCTGCTGCTGCAGTGGTTGTGTGTCATGAAGGTTGGGAAGCAGACCATTCAGGACATTCATGTCCAGCGTGCCTATGTCACCAAACTGGGGTGGAGGTAGGTGCGGAGGGAAAGGAGGGAGGTGCTGCTGGCTGTCGACTGTATGCTGCTGCTGCCAAGGAGGAGGGAGCGTGGGCATGAGGGCACCCCAGTCATGCGAGCCCCTTCCTGCATCACCCATTTGGTGTGACGGTGCGTGGAAGCTGCATGCAGGGGGCAAGCCGGGTGCTGCAGAGTCATGAGGCATGTCTGCTGGGGGTGGGCCTAGGAGGAATGAGGGAGATGTCATATGGTCGCCATGGATGAACGGTTGCTGATGGTGCCCAGGAGAAGGCGCTGCGAGCCGCTCCGCACTGCACGTGCCTCCGGTGTTGTTGTTGGCAGAGACTCCTGCGCTGTTGCCATCTCCTCTCCTCTGTGCGGTGCAGCTCACGGGATCCCAGTCCCAATCTGCCAGATCCCACGTCTGCTCATCACCTGCGAGAGGATGGGACGCATACAGAAATCAGTGTGGATGCCTGCAATGCTTGTCACACAAAGGCACAGCATGGAGGCACAACCAGCACCTGCCAAGAGGAAGGGGTCCTTCTCATTCAGGGAGCCCTTCTGTTGAGGAATGGTGGGAATCTCTGCAGGGCTTTGACCACCACAGGGCGGAAAGAGATCCCCTCCGAGGAGACCTAAAAGTGATGTATCGTCGAGATCCTCCATCTTTAAATATTAATAGAATGTTGTGTACTTGAGCTAATTTTATACGAACATTCTCACACAAACACTCACGAGTGCTCACATGTATACACACAAACACAAACACAGACATGCACAGACACACATGCACAGACATGCACAGACACACTCACTCACACATGCACGAACACCGGACACATACACACACAAACACACACACACACACACGCACACACGCACACACAAACAGACACAGACACACACACACACACACACAAACACACACACACACACATGCACAAACACTTAAACACACACAGACACATACACACACTCACACACACACACACACACACACACACACACACACACACACACACACACACACACACACACACACACACACATACACACACACATACACACACATAGACACACAGGTGCACGAGCGCGCACTCACGAACATACATACACAAACACAGACGCACATACACATACACGCACGCACATACGCAGTTGTGCATACATGTGTGTGCACTTTTGTGCGTGTATTTTTATGCTTTATATGCTTGTACGTGTTTAATTTTGTGCCTGCACATTCGCTAGCACTCACACTTGCACATACTGTGACCATATTTGAAGCACACGGAGGCACTCATTGCACAGCCCGTATTCGGGTGTGCCAGCCGTGGGGACGATGTGCTCGCATGCAGTATGTTTCCAGTGCCCCCTTGCATGATTCTGACCAATTACTTCTTACGTTCTTACGACAATGAAATTAGCTATCTAAACTAACTGCTGGTTTAAGCTGATGATGCGCCTCCCCTAAGATGATCAGAGAAAGAAATGGTGTTTGGCTTAGAATGTCTTTCACGCTCAGTGCATCACATGGAGATGACTGAAGCCCTGATAGTATTGGGCTGATACATAGCCTCAGTCAAATCACTGATTGGCACATCCGTGATTCCGACATCACTGATTGACAGAAGGCACACAGTTTCCCTACCAGTTTGATCTGAAGATCTCTAGAATAGCCTGTGGTGTAGCTCTCCCAACTAACTAGAAGAATGAAATAGCACAGAAACATGCGTCTTTAATATGGAGTAAGTAAATGCTCACCTTTTCCATACGTGGACGCCGCTCCCAAAGTGCAGTGCCAAGTGGAAAATCCTCTCCTGGTGTGCTGCCTAAGCTGCCTCTGTGACAATGGTGTTAAATTGCAGGATGAGTGTGTATTTGTTTGTGCTCGCTCACACGCGTGTAGGCAAATACGCTGGTATCTGCAATGGTTCATTCCTCCCAATGCGTCTAGTTTGCATCCACAGGTGTCCTTTCCTCTAGACCTCTTTTCTGTGTTTTTCAGACCATCAGGCTTGTCTCTCATTGTAACATCTCTCATTGTAACATCAGTAAGGTTGGCCAGAACCATATATACATACAGTGTATAAACGGTTTTGGGAAGGGAATTGCCAAATACGTGGCAATTTAGAGATTAAAACGGTTCTGGTCAACCCTAGTCATCAGGTCAGGAAACTTCTTGTGACATACCCTGGAACCTCGATTTTTGAATAAGACTGTATGATGGGTTGCGTCGAGCAAATCAATGCAAGCTTGTCTGGGACCTCTTCTTCTAGCTTATTACAAATAAGAAACACCTCCTGCTGCAGGTTAAGAGAAGACCCTCAAAAGTTGTTTCTTTCATCGAAATTCAACTGCAAGCCGGTAATAACCGTAAAGCACAAACATGTTGAGCAAAACAAAGCAGAATCGCATTTTTTACATGCTTTACATACGCAGCCTAGCAGCCGCACGTTTTGCACTTAGCAGCTCAGAAAACAAAACAGAGATACCCGCGTGTCCTTTACCAAAGGACTGTGTGGTCCAAGCAGCCTTTGAACAATGATGTATCGAGCAGTCTCCAGCACCAAGTAGGTCAAACAGTCTGCGTTAATTAATTATAGAGTGGCCTGCACTTAAGATCTACCAAGAAGTCTGTCAGTAGCCTTTTATAAGGGCAGTTGAAGGTAGAAAAAGAAGAAAAAAGAATAATTACGCAGGCAGTGAAAAACACTCCCCACATTAATTTAAGGAAAACGAGCCACCTTGATACCAGGTACCATAAAACTCCTCCACCAAAGTACAAGGAAAGATCAATGGGGATCAGGAGGGTCGCATGCTTGACCTGAAACTGTCTGCTAATAAGAGTTAATAATAGTGCTGGAAATCTTCACGTAGATCTTCAAACAAAGGTGTGACGGCATTTACTGCCCTTTTCCCTTGCCTGTTTTTATCTTTATAAAAAGTTGGGTAGGGCGATAGGGCTTGTCTTCCTCGTTACCCAGCACCTTTAGAAAATCCGATATGCACCTCAAAAGAAGCTTACAAGTACCGTACACACACAAACAAAAGCAAACACGCAGACTATATCTTGCTTCCTCCAGGACAGTAGCTCCATCAGCTCCTTAACACACGCATCCAATATAAGCGGCAGCAAATTCAAATACCCAGAACCTTCATTATATGGCGGACCTTTGTCAAAAATTCGATGCATCCCTGCTGGCAATTTGAGTCGGAGTTGCATTCCTTAAATACAATTGAATATCACCTGCCACTGTCACGGTGCATTCACAACCAAAACCAGCCAACCAGGTTTAAAAGAGAAGTAGGGTAGTCGGGGGGCATCCTTCAAATCCGGCTTTTCTTCACAAAGCCAACGTCCTAGGAACAGTCTCCCACTCAGCCAATCTCCTCCGGGGCAGACTGAACATACGTTGCTGCGAGGCACACCACACAGGGTGACTTGCAACTCTTTCAGTAAGAACGCTTTTCACCATGTAATTAGTTTTCTACAAGTGGGATCAGCAAAAACATTTGTACTTGTTGGCATGTGATATACAAATGATCAAGTAAAATTCCCTAGCTTGTTATTTCAAACTAAGACGGCCTCTTTGAAACCAAAGAGGTTTCAGCACAACTTTGCAGGTGAGTCAGGTAGCAACTACTAGAGGCTTATACGTTCACTTCTTGTCATAAACTGCTCAACAGTAACGACCTACATGGTGCTAACGTAGGCACTGCACTCACCCTCCACGGCTGACAGGAAATCTTGAGCGAATGCATCAGCCTCAGACATCAGAGTACTTTAAGAATGCTTCGTTCTATGACAGGTTGGGCTGGTAGTATTGGCACATGTACCGGCGATTGTGGGAATCAACCTCGACTCTGCTCAATCTACCTTGGGCACGCTGCCCGAGTTATTTGAGCTTGTCTACCGCTTTATGAGTAAACGAGAGTGTTGAACGTAGCCATGCTTCTTCACCAACTTGGAAAGGAATAATGTAGTGAGAGTATATCACTTGCAGCTGCCCCAAGGTCCAAACGAACTCATCCCTTTTCTAGCAGCACCTTGATATTGAAAGTGTAAGAAATAAGGCCATTCAACTTTTTTGCACATTCATCAACAAAATAGTTAAACTACTTCAGCAACCAAACCCCCCTACTTATGAGAGGTTTTCATTCTTGTTTGACTGTTGCTCCGCAAGCGTTTCTGGGCTCTTTCTTTGTACGAGTAGTGGCAGACGAACTGTTTGTAAATAGTGGCAGACGAGCTGTTTGTGAACTTCAAGCTGTTGAATTTTAGAGCAGACTTAGCTACCATAATGTTTAAAGTCCAAAGTTTAATTTTGTGATTTGTATACCTGAATCCCCATCGTAAATCAAATTTGTCATCCTCTCATTATCTCTGTCATTCTCAGAATTTGTCTGAGTATTTGTTTTGTCTGATTCTACAGTAATTCATCCAATGCGGAGTTCAAGTTCATCATCAGAGGTGAGCTGCAAGAGGCTGCACCAATATTGGTAGCGCTATTAACTTAGCGTGTTGCCCTACGGGATTTGACCTTTGATCGGCAGTTTATACTAGGCGGTCTAAGCCAAGACATTATTATCAGTAAGGGATGGTGTAATTTTACATAAAAAGCCTCATCAATTGATACGTGCGTATCCACAATTATGCATGACAGCACAAAGGACACAAGATCAGGAGCCGAATTTATTAGTCAATTTAAATTCTCAATCATCCGGCAACGTTTGCTAGGGTAGTTATATTATACGTGATGCCCAGAATTACCTCCATGTAGCAAAGAAGCCTACGTGAGATAAATAGAAAGCCAAAAATAGTAGGTGCCCAGCAATTATCGTTGACTGGTGATATACCCCCCTGCCCTTTTCTCTATGAGGCACTGTCCTTTACTGTATTTTTCATTGGTTGGCCTGAAAGCCATAGCTGTAAATTGTCTTGAAACAGGTCCATGGCCTCATCTTGGAATTCCTGAATGCGATTTGGTTGTTCCATTTATTAACAATAATGTAGGCAAGAGCAGACCTTGTGATCTTTAGCAATTGTTCCTACCTAAAAACAACGCACCACCATTGACCCTTGCCTTGCTCAATCCTAGTGCAGAAACTACGTAGTACAAAGATCATGAAAGGAATTTGCAGCAGCCAAAGAGAACAGCAGCCCTAGATACAGCACAAGCACACATCATGAGTGCGCACCTTGGTCCTGTCCGCACTGCAGAAGAAAAGAAGGGAAGGCTCTTGTGAGAATGTGGTATAAGTAAGATTGGTAAAAGCATGAACAAATGGCCATTTTTCGCGCTCCTAACTCAGTTGTAAACCAAAACTCCCACACCCTATATTATGGAATGTGCACATATTTGTGTGTGTGTGTGTGTGAGTGTGTGGGTATGTATGTGTGGGTATGTGTATGTGAGTGTGTGTATGTGTGTATGTGTCTGCGTATATATGTGTATATGTGTGAGTGTATGCGTGTGTGCCTCTTCATCTTCTCAGTATAGCACCTAGTATGTGTTGATCGTGTGCACAATACATCATCACTGTTTGTATGCATTGCGTTTTCCTCAAACTTACGTGTGGGGTGAAATGAGCACGTTATCCAACTGCCACAGCTCACTGTCTTCAGGGAGTGGTTCTTTGGCAAAAACATCCAAACCAGCTCCTCGGATCTTTTTAGACTTGAGAGCTATGAGAGCAATGAAAGCAGAGTATACATTTGTGTGTGAGTGTGTGTGTGTATGTGCGTGTGTGTGTATGTGTGTGTGTGTGTGTGTGTGTGTGTGTGAGAGAGAGTAAATGTAGCAGCAAGGAGTAGCCTAAGTGAGCAAATGTAGCAGCATTGAGTAGCCTAAGTGAATAAATGTAGCAGCATTGAGTAGCTTAAGTGAGGAAATGTAGCAGCATTGAGTAGCCTAAGTGAGCAAATGTAGCAGCATTGAGTAGCCTAAGTGAGCAAATGTAGCAGCATTGGGTAGCCTAAGTGAGTAAATGTAGCAGTGTAGCCTGCTTCTAAGCGAAGGAGTTCCAACAACTATTGTTCATGCCAGAAATATAAGCTAACAATAAGAAAGCATGTCCTCTGTAGCTCAGTCACTTAGATGAAAAAAACAACCTTTGGTACATTTGACACAAGCTTTCTAACAATGGAGCAACATCTGTTTGTCCGCTGGCACAATGACCCAGTCTATTTGGATGTTTTGCTAGCCTTATTATTTATTACCAGGAAATAGAAGATTGCTTGAACACCAGCGTGTTCCAATGGAGGCAACAGGCGTGATGGCATGGCAGGTGTCATCGTGCCACTCAACACATCTAGCTCAAAATATTCACCTTGAATCAGAGCTTGCTCATCCACGCAATTTCCACGCCCCAAATTGATGAACACGCTGTTGGGCTTCATGGCCGCGATCGCCTCAGCTGAGAGCATCTGCAGGACATGCAAATGTGTGGCTCATGTCAAACTGAACATACAACGGATGATTAAACTACTATAGATGCTGCTTATAATATTGTTTTATATAAAGGTATTTTAATCTTTTTACCTGTTATCTTTATGTTATGTGCTGCATATGGTAGTACTAACTTATTAATTCTTGGTGATCATTCTATGTTTAGTTTGGAAGCATTCAGGCATGCTTTCAACGGCAAAAGCTCGCTGTCTATGTTGTAACTGTACAATGTAGGTAAGGAGGCAAAGGCCACCCTGCAACACGACGAGCACTTCCTAACTTATCCTGACTCTGTGTTATAGCATTATAGCACTATAGTACTTGGCATGATGATAATGCACATCTTGAGCTACACACCTTGTCTGTTTGTGGTGTGTAAGGTGTGGACATGACCACATAGTCGGAAACAGACATGAGCTCCTTCAGCTGACCAGGGGTGTACATGGCATCCTGAATAGATAAGCACAAAAATTGAATGAGAAGCATAGCCTGAGTTCAAATGGTGCAGAGCTAGCTAAGAGTACGGTGCCACTACCATATCGCCAAAACAACAATCTTACAACCTGACATGCAGCTTTTAGATCCTTCCCACCACATTCCAACCCGCCCTCACCACAAGACCCTCCTCCTTTTCCTTTTGAGATAGCTCTGCTCTCCTCAGCCCCACCACACGCATCTTAAATGCACGTGCCAGGCGAGCAGCCGACTGACCAATACTCCCATACCTGTGCGCAAACAATCCTTCAATGCATGAGCCATTGTTGCATTGTGTTGAGCTCCATGCCGTCCTAAACCTTAAATTACAAGGCTCCAGAGTTGAACGCACACGTACCCAACCACGCCCATCGTCTTGCCCCGTAATTCTTCCACCTGTTTGAAACACAAAACATTTGTTGTGTTTAAGGCAATGCCATTCCTTTAAGCAGGCCGCAGAAAGCTCCAATACACAGGACTACAGATTTTATGGGTGCCTGGTCTGCTAGCACACAGTCTGCTAACAAATCAAGAGTAAGCTTCCAATGGGGGTGGACAGCGATTGTGAAAGCATACTCCTATTTAACGCTTAAGAGGTAGATACTCAAACACCACTTCATTACCCTGGAGTAGCTTAAAATTAGATCTGGCATCATAAGCTACCAAAGCATGTGCTTAGATCCATGTAAGCCACTCTACGATCGAACGACAGACTTAAGCGCACCAGTCGGGCACTAGTTTGTTGCTTTCCATGGGAAATAGGTAGCACATATTTACATATCTCACCAATTGCTTGGGATTTTCACTCCAATCCATCTACAATAAAAACCCAAAGCATCAAATATCATTCAAATTGGTGGAATAGGTGATTTGTCATGGAGGTTTATTAGCAAAAAGTGGGGTTCATATCACGGCTGATAAGCCCTGGCTTGGGGGATTGGCAAGACACAACAAATTTGGAAACAGATCTACAGTTTGGCATCGTTAGCTTGAGTCTAGGCGCTTCTGGGAGCCGTTAGCTTGAGTCTAGGCGTTTCTGGGAGCGATTGCGGAGAGCATGTGAAAAACTTCTGTTTCTCTTATCCCTCATCCCCCCCTCTCGTAGCTTTCCAAGAAAACCTTGCAGGACACTCAAATTCTATTTTGTGGGAGTAAAAGAAGGTCATCACGCCGAGGTCATCACGTATAAGCTTTTAAGTACGCAGCCAGAATTCTGTTTTGCAAGCAAGCCAGCTGTGCATCCCAGTGTATTCCTACTCCCGGCATAGCCTAATCAGGCTGAATAGAGAGACATACCTCATATGGGGCCCACTTCTTTTCTGCTTTGGCATGTAGCAACTGTGGAAGGTCCTTGGCAAACCACAGACACACGCAAAGTGCAAATTCCGCAAGGCTGTGGCTGTACACACCCTGAGGGAGGGGCAAAAGCTAGCATATGTTGTCACGATAGCACATAGATTTGGATATACCAAGGCTGTACAGTTTTTATTGAATTTGTCTTGTTCAAGTTCGGGCATCAGACTTTTGTGCTAAAATGCTGCTATGACAGACGTTCATAATAATATGCTATATCCTTAACCCAGCCTCACCCAACAACTAGTGGGTAAAGTTTTTAGAATTCAAATCAAACATAACACAGCTTGTTCCGCACCCTGGAGTTTGTAATGACAACATCACTCCCAACGATGCCGGGAAATGACACCTGCAGTATAAATGTATGTAAGCTGTGTACGAGATTTGCGTGCGCATGTTTGTTTGCTCCCGCCAGTCAATTTCTTCATGTATGAGACGCTCTGTGGCTTCACAACCACACACAGAGCCTTGTTCCTGGCTGGCAACCCACACCCAGCAATTAGCAGCAAGCGCGGTTCAATAAACTTTAGCAGAGGAGGATCTGAACTAAAGCAGTCCGGAGATGCCAGACAGACGCCTTGTTTCACCTGCTCTAACCCCGCATACGTAGTGTGAATCCACTTCACCTTGGACAGCTCTGTCCAAGCCTCCTGCGCTTAAAAGAAAGTAGTGCACCATCTATTGTATTGTGCCCCATTAAAAAGGTGAGGAAGGGATCATACTCATAGGAACAAACTGCATTGATGAGACGGCATCTGACTGCAAGCAAGAGCAGGAAAATATCCTAGGCTCCGTGTCCAGCAAAAAAAGTAGACACTTCTAACGATATAGTAAATTTACACATGTTTTCACAGAAGAAATGATAGCTGGGTGACACGCAATATACAGCAAACTAGCTGACTCCCAAGCACGAGGAACAAAGAAGAGTACCTCGACTGCAGAAGCAGAAGGCGCAGTTGGGCCAAACCCTGAGATGAACCAGCATTGAGGGTGCCGGTGTCAGTGTCAGTGCTGTACAGATCAATGGTGCCGAGGGTGCGCTCTATTATTTATTCATGCAAGGCCGTAAAGCAAAAAGTGCAACAATTTAATCACCGGCGAGGAGCACGATGTCAGCCTGTCACCATGGAGCAGGGAACGAAAGAGATAGAGAGCTGGCCATTATAATAGCGTATTTAAAAGGAACCCAGCTTGAACTTGCAACTGGAGGCGTTTTAAACCTGGTGCAACTCTTCTTTCGTTGGTGTTAATGATGGTCCGAGTATGTGTACTGTGCCCAGCTTTTTTACGCGCTGGACAGAGGGCGCCGATGGGTGTGCAAAGATGAGGAGCGTGGGCATAGTAGCAATTATTGTAAATAAAAACGAATGGGTGAAATCCAGTCAAAAAACAACAAATCCGAATTATTACACATACCCATGCAGTACACAATTATTACGCATATCTATGCAGTACACAAGCGTTACGGATATAACATATGTAAAAACCTGCCCGAATTTCTAAACCATTTGCGATTCGCTTTAAATATCAGAAATGTTTCGTATTATTCATTTCCACAAGTTCAGGCAACAACTGCTCACTGCCAGTTCACTCAAGCCGGGGACAGCGCTTACTTTTGAAAAGGCCAATTACGTAATCAACTGCGGTCCGTCTGTGGTACATTTAAGCCGTATAATTCCAACTCAGCCTAGTGTGGAGATAAGCAGACAAATCAGCCACGCCCCCGCTGCTCACAAGGGCTATGAAAATGGCTGGCATTATTATGATGAGGCCACTCATCTTCCCATGCACACACACACGCGCACACACACACACACACACACACACACACACACACACACACACACACACACACACACACACACACACACACACACACACACACACACGCACGCACGCACGCACGCACGCACGCACGCACGCACGCACGCACGCACGCACGCACGCGCGCACGCCTGCACGCACGCCTGCACGCACGCACGCACGCACGCACGCACGCACGCACGCACGCTCAAAATAGCTCCGCGGCCAGGCGTCTGTTTCGCGTAAGATTGTGTAGAAAATTAAAATCTCCCGCTCCCCTCAAGGACCAGGTGTGTTGCAGAACTTGAAAGTTAAAGTTGCCGCAAGAAATATTTAGGAGACAGATCCGCACAAAGAAGCACAACGCTGGTCCTTAATAACCATTCACACCTGTAAATGATGTGTCAACCTACTCATTGCCTCTAATCACTAACCAAAAATCAATAAAAGTGATACGATCACGCGGTACAAACAGAACACCGCTCCTCACATTAATTAAGGAAAAGGAGCCACTTTGGTACCGAGTATCGTAAAACTCTTACGCGAAAGAAAAAGAAACAGATTAATGGGGATCAGAAAAGTTGCAGAGGGGGGACACTGAGGCCCAAAATGGGTATGGCTTTTGCATGCTCTTAGGGTATGGGCCCCGCAACTGGCACGTTTCAAGCTCAGCTCTGATATGCAGATTCCAATGCATTTAGCTTGAAACCTGCAAGTTAGGGGGCCCATACCTAATCGGCCGCGGCGTGAACCTAAATTTTTGAGCAGCCATATGCTGTATCTGACCAGCCAGCGCACCAAACCCGGTGATTTTTGGTGTTTTGAAGTCCTTAAAATAAATAAAGATCATTGCAAGAGAAATGGGGCAAAAATACTTAGTGGTTCGCGAGATATGCAAATTATTGTGTCATTCCCCCTGGAAAGCACCCATCTAGGGTACAGGTGCACGACATGTGCTTTTGGTCCTGTCAATCTGTACGTAGGGTGACTTATTTAAATCTGAGCACATGCTCCGCTAGCTTACTAAGCCAGCATCAGTTTGAAGCTAGGTTGGGTCCAATGTGATGAAGTGACGTGTGAATAGTTGCACCTTTCATGCAAAAGGGAGCATGTTTTGGCTTTTGCCCGGTGTCCCCCTTCTGGAAAAGTTGCAGGCCTGACCTGAAACCGTCTCGCGATGAGAGTTGATAAATGGTGCTGGAAAGGGTACGTCAGATATGGACAAGTTTGGCAGCGTAATTTTAACAGAATGAACATGAAGCTTGGAAGCAAAACCGTACCTCTGTGAGAACCAAGACCCAGATCCTCGAGAGGCTTCATTGTGCAAGGTTGTAATGGTGCCACCTACGCCCAAAGAGATGGTGTGGAGAGTAGAAGAGGCTCCTTGAAGAATGGTGCAGAGCTCTTGTGCTGTTCTTTTCACACTTAGGTGATTCTGAGGTCTAGTGTCCTCACAGTACTTTATCTTGATGAGGTGGATGTCACGTTGAAGAAGCTGAGATCTTTGGGTGTGGTGCTGTCTGGGGAGGGTGGATCTGCTGATGGCTGGCGGTGCTGCTGAGGTCGTCTCCCCCATTTGCTCCCCGCCACTCTGAAGGATCCACCCCCCTCCATCACTAGTCTGCTGCTTTTTAGTTTTCGCGGAGATGGTAGAATCCAGTACAGTATCCAGACGGCTTGAGGTAATCCTAATTGTGTCAAAGAAGCAGGGTGGAAAGAGCCACTTCAGTGTAAACCTGGTTTTAGCTGTGTCAGGAATCGGAAGATTTTGCATCAGTCAGCCGTCAGCCGTTCGCTGCTACCTATATCCATGGAGGCAAAGCAGGAACGCAGGAATCTATGGAGCCTGTTTTGCTGATGGCTTTGAAAATCATGCTTGTGCACAGACAGTCAGACGGTACAGTACTGAGTACGGTACGGACCGTTTTTTTGTAAATGCACCTGGTAACTTATCGTATGCTTTTTTGGAATCGCTCTGATAAACTATTTTTGATATGTCATCAGATATGTGAAACCTTAGAAAGTGAGTGAATGAGATCTTTTACGTTCACATTGCAGGGGGAATTACATCTGGAGAAAAACAGAAGACTAAGAAAAAGCAACTGAATAACCTAAAATGAGGTTGAGAAAAGCAAAGGGAAGAGGAAAGGAAATCAGAAAGGAAAGAGACCAGCAGACAGCTGAGCCGTTGACACCCATGTCTGCCCGCGAAAACAAAAAGAAAGCACTAACAATACAGGGGCACAAAGAACCTGCACTACACGAGCAAGCAAAAGTAAACTTGCCTTTAACTATCCAGGTAAAATAAAGATGGACAAGAAGGGGGGAAGCATGCGCGTTTGTGCAAAAGTGTATCACACAAGTCACTCGCCTACAAGAAAACACCCCGAGCACGGATTGAGTCAGGCAGCAAATACCTCACGCTATCAGGCGGATTCTAAGCCGTGACCCTAAAGAGCCTGGCCTGACCATGAACCACTAGACTTCTGAGGGCAGCTAACCCTCAAGCACAGAAATGAACCAAATACTAGAGAGAAAAGCAAAAAGAACATAGATAGTGCAAACACTAACGGCGTGGAATAGGAAAGGATGTTGTTATGCGTTCTGCATCAGCCACCCAGTGGGTACAGAGACACACAACATCCCATTTGGAGAACAAAAGAGGAAAGGTTTTCAGTGTGGGTCAGGTGGTTGTGAGGCATGGGCCTGCATTACCACCAGGAAAAGAAGAAACTACGCAGGCAGTGTAAGCCACTCCCCACATTAATTAAGGAAAAGGAGCCACTCTGGTACCAGGAGTATTGCTCAGATATTTTTGGGGAATGTGTCAATGTTGCGTCTGTATGATTTTTGCTGTTGAGGTGATGTCATGTAGGCTTAATAAGTAACTCCGAGGCTGTGGAGTGGGTTCCTTGTGTGGCTGCTGTATATGGTGCCTGTTGCTCCTAGCAGGATGGTGTGAAGGGTTTTGTGGTATCCAAGGGCTTAAATTGTTCTTGTGCTTTTTCTGCTTGGATAGGAGAAGCTTCTACACAGTAATTACTTCTGGTGAGGTATATCGCGCTTGTTTGGTTGCATGTCTCTAGGTTGCATAGCTAGCGGGCATGGATTACAAATCTCCTTGCAATATTGGCAGACCTAGTTTGGTACGTGTTAGTTGGGTTTCTTTGTGGCGTGGTTGCTGGGTCGGAGTGACTATGCATCTGGCTTGCCATATTTCCGCCGCTGTTGTGCATTAAAAATAACAAGAAAGCAGTCACGTATCACAAGTGGTGTGGGAGTTCTGAGAGTGGTCCTAGAGGTTCTCCATTTTCTATCCCCTCCTACTTGTACAAGGATCTGGACAAACATTTTTTTTTGGGTGGGGGTTGTTACACGGTCCTCAGCAAGGGCCTGACAGAATGAAGGAAAAAACCTATAAGACTGGGAAAAGGAAAACTCCTGCATAAACAGAAAAACCCTCCTTGAAAAACCACAGTCTGAGAAATTGGCCCACGCTCGCAAGAGCACAAGCT
>Ga0307948_1002193_pt1:0-12500 | contig 14135 bp, 17 predicted proteins | sample OrgLakmetagen280_FD_201824 | JGI IMG/M metagenome (GOLD analysis project Ga0307948, IMG submission 201824) | Saline water microbial communities from Organic Lake, Antarctica - #280 | ecosystem: Environmental > Aquatic > Non-marine Saline and Alkaline > Saline | place: Antarctica: Organic...
TACCAAGATATGCAATTGAAGTGGTGCAGAGTTATGGGGCAAAAACTGAGATACGGACGCCCATGCACACATGACCTACCAAGCACCCACAACTGACTTACACAGCCCCATATTGCCTCATTTCTTCGAATTTCCACTAAGTATCTTATGCTGAGACTATCCTGGAAGTTTGGAGTGAATCGCTGCTCCTTTGGCTTGACTCACCCCGCGGCTTGCACCCAAGCGCGTTTGCCTTTGACTTGTGGGCTTGTCCACAGACCCCCCATTTAGCCTGATTTTCTCAAAGAGGGTGCCAATAGACAATTCACGAGCTCAGGAATTCATTGATATATTTAAAACTTTGTGAAAGTGGCTCAGAAATTTTCTGGAGGGGGGGTCCCAAAAAGTCCAAACCCCCTCGAGGGACCACCCACCCCCGACCCCCTCGGATCGCACCCATTTATATATCAATCGATAGCTCTCAATCTCAGGATTCTAAATATATGATTTTTAATGGGATTGACCCTTGACGTCCAAAAGTTATGCTCACTGGGGCCTCCTGCTACAAGGGCCATTAATGCCAATGCTCATGCGCATACCTAAGCAAGCCTCGTCAGCAAATCCCTGGTGAGGGGGCTGCGCTCCATCGTAGGTGTATGTACGTGTCATACCATCTGCTGCGTTGTCGTCGTTGTAACCTTCTGTGTCTCTGTGGGTGCTACTGGAATGGTCTGTGTGCCCTGAAGCAGCTGGGCTGGCAGCGGCTGGAGGAGGGAATGGATTGGGTGAAGAGAGCGTTTGCTCTGCTTTCTGCCAGGCCGGAGCTGTTTGCGTGTGAGAGTGGGCAGTGCTGCAAGTATAGGAGATTAGGAAGGTTGACCTAAGACACAGGGCGTGGATGTCAGACATGGAGTAACTAACTAAATATTTGGTCGGTAGCAGCTGTGCACTGCGGCGCAGCTCAATCAGGATAGGCACTTGCATGCAGTTTCAGCATGTTGCAGCATGTTGCAGCAGCGTACAGGTTTTGAACGGTTAAAGAAAGTTGATAGGATTGGCCACAAACATGAAATAAACAGTAGACGATGGATGCATCTGGTTCTGGCCACCCCCCATTCTGCTGTCACACAGACCTGCTGGTCATGCCCGGGGTCTCGCTGTCTCGGCTCACAATGGTAAGGCTGTGCATTGGATGATCATCATTTCCGCCCCCCCTTCCTCCTTCACTTTCCCTGCTGGGAAGTGGCTGGTTTATGACGTCAGGCTGGGCTTGGAGGTTGATGGTGCTAGGGCGGATGTAGTCATCTGTCACGCCTGAAGCGAGTGGAATGGATGCAGGAGCATTAGTGCATTCATGGTACAAAACTGTCTCACAGTCTGTATAGAAAGGCAAACAGTGATGATGGAATTGCAAGTAGAAGGGAGCGCACGGCAATTTTGGCTTAGCCAGCTTGTCAGGTTTTCATTGCGTGAAGACACCATCTGTAACATCATCACTGAACTCACACGAGAGCAAAATAGAAGGGCTAGATTCCATAGTTGTGTTCAATCACTGCCCCAATATTACATAGATTCCATAGTGTGTGCCAATCACTGCCCCAAATAACACAAGGTGTACCGATGCCCTGTAACACTACTACTCTTCCTGACAATGACAGGTTGTAAATCGTTTGTAACAGCAGAGCCACGACTTACGTTCGTAAGCCATGATGTCTTCAAAACTCATTTCTGATGGCGCATCTGTTTCTGATCGCTTTGATAGTGACCCTACCATCGCTCTCTTGTGCCTGTAAGTGCAGGTGGTCATTTTGCGTGAGAGAAAGGGATTTACTAAGACCCTGCATCTTTGCTTACAACACCGTTAACCGGCACTGTCATTATGCTCCTCAATCATGTCCTTGTGTTTGCAAACGCACCTCATAGTAGCATTGATAGCTGATGAAAACACCTCGGCATATGTCATGCCTGCTGGCGCTACGTTTGTGCTCTGCTTGTTTTTTGCCTGAAGTGAGAGAACAAGCAAAACAATGGCGACGCACGTGCACCGTTAGTGCACAGGAGTTTCATGACTCTTTGCGTTTGTGCACGTACCTGGTGCACAAGGATTTCCGCTTGCAGTGCTTTCAGCCTTGCCTTTTTGTCATAACTGCAGGCTTGTAAGTTTTCCATCCTTCTAAGGCCAATTGGCCGCAATAATTAAGTTTTGAGGTCTCGCTACACAACTTAGGCACTCTAGACATTACATTGATTGTACCATTGTTGTGTGTGTGGTTTACCCGTAGAATAGCTTACCGGGTACGCTAGGAGGCTTGCCACGACAGATATAAACTAAAAATTGCATAGAATTCCAAAGTCTCTGCTGCCGTTTGAGCCATGTCCTACGCATCCTTCTTCAAGACCTTGCCCATTTCCATTCCCGGGTTCTTGCCAGTGAGCCTTGGGCTGTACGGTAAGCTTTCTTGAAAGTTAGTTTGGCTGGCTGGCTGGCATCAAGAAAGGATTAGGTGCACAAAATGTTCAGGCCGCTTTGCAATCGCACCAGCTCAGTGGCTGCTCCACGAGAGCATCAGGCCAGTGTTCTGACCTTGCATACATCCTTTTCTGCAGCATACGTCAATGTATTCAACGGCAAGCCCTCCCTATGGACCAGAGAAATCAGCAAGGCAGAGTTCAAGTAAGTTAGCAAGGTGCAAGCACACGAGAGCAGACACACACATGCGCACGCATGCATGCACGCACGCACGCACGCACACCCTCACACACACATATATACATGTATACACACATGCACACACATACACACACGCATGCGCACGCACATGCGCAGGCACACACACACACACACACACACACATTCACACACTCACACATCCGTATACACACACAGACACACGTATACACACAGACACACACATGCACACGCACATACGTGCACACACACACACGCATGTGCATGCACACACGCAAGCACACACACATACATAACACACACATACACACACTGACAAATAGTAGGTAACATCATTAGGGGATGCATAAGGTAAAAATCCGGTGTGCATCGCACTCCTGGTTAACCCTTCTTCCGAAAGGCAACCTGTGGTGCACAAAGTTAGCCGTCGTCTGACCCTTGTTTTGCGCCTTTTTCTTTGCAGCGCAACGCCCATGGCCTACCTGCAGAACCCTGACCACCATCCGGTTGCATGCCCAAAGGTAAAAGCAATGTTAGCAGGTTGGAATGAGACATCAAGCTTGATTTTAACGCAAAAAGGATAAAGCAGGTTATTTCAGTCGATAAGCCTTGGCTCGCTGGCCGTCCGACTGCTAGGCACAAGCAGTAATCTTAGATGTTGGAGCTCTGATTTGGGGGAAGCATGGTGTTAAGGTTTTTATTCGGAGGACTAGGCACCATTGGACTTGGCACCATTGGCAAGCAAACGCGATGTCACATTGCAATGATGCGCGTAGCAAGGCCTTCACACTTAGTATTCCAGTGTCTGCATTATAAATGACAATCGGCAACAGCTAGGGATGGCCCAAACTGTACATGGGATTCCATATACTGTATATACACTGTATATGGCCATATGTACGCCGTAATTCCGTATACACCATATGCATGGAAATTTGGAGTCACTTAGAGCAAATTCAAAAGGGGTCATTCTGCAGCTCTTTAATAGCTGAGCACGCACGCCAATCTTTTATACCTGAAAATGAAAGGTTAGGGAGCTACGCTTGCTTTAAGCCAAAAAGACCCAAAAATGGACTTTTCTGGTGCAAAAATACTGTTACTGTAAACCACCATAACCACCAGTAAAACAATTACATGCATTTATAGAAAAGGGAAGCAAAGGGAGCGCTCGTTAAGAAGAGGGGTGAGAAAAAATCTTTCAGAAAAAAGAGCAAAGGAACTGCTTCTGCTGGGAGTTTACTCAATTCTGGAGGGTGGCTGCTAATAGGGTCCATATATGGTCAGCCAAAAACCGCAAACAGTCATACGGATACGGATACGGTCGGGAATTTCCAAATACAGTACCGGTTATACGGCGTATCGAAATTCACCGTATTTTCGTATGTACGGTTTGGGCCAACCCTAACAACAGCCCATTTCTTATGTCAACAAGAGGTCCACACACCGCCCCCAGCAACTGGCAAGCAGCTCGCACCCATTCGGGCACATTTTTCAATGTTGCGTGCCTGCAGGTTCCTGGTCAAGCTAAGGTGCCTGACGCTCTGAGCGAGCTTCACCACAAGGCACACGTCACTGCCCACCACTGAGAACTAGTAGATTTGTTGATGCCGTAGTGACTGTGATAGCGGCTAGAATGGTAAATAATAAATGCACCCACGCAGCTGTTTCTAGCTCTCGAGACGCCGGATTTATCAGGAAAAGTGCTTTCTTGTTCGTGTAACAACAGAGGCAGCTCTTTGTTCCAGATTATTGCTCAGTATAGAAAGGGCGGGTGCGTAGTGCGTAACAGACTCATCTTTGTAGTTTGCGTGGCTCATTGAGCTGGCCTGGCAGGCAACTGCTGCGGCAGCACGAAATGTTAAGGCGGCGGTGAAAAATCACTCTATACACTAGCAGCTACTAAGGTAAGGTAAGGTAAGGTTACATCGCAAAATATGCCTCTGGTGGGCATCTGAGCGGAAGCTTGGAAAAAAGCCTGTAATTAAACAAAAATATTGCTAGAAAAATCAAGGGAACAGGGCTAGGCACTTAGCTACAAAAGAGGCAACACCAAAATTATCAGGTTGGTTCATAAAGGTCCTCAAACGAGCTGGGCCATCTTCACACTGAGGTAGGAAGACAAGCTGTTGCTGTGTGCGAAGGCTGGCTGGATGTTCATGCGGACAGTCCAACAAAATGTGTTCCTCATCCTGAATAGTGTGCCAGTCACATCTGTCACACATCCTGAGCTCATAAGGCCTTCTATCCCTGTCATGACGCATTCTTTGGACCAGAAAGTTGTGGCCAGAAAGGCGAAGGCAAGAAAGTGCGTGGCTGAAATTGCTGGAAATGTCCAAGTCAAGGAAGGTAGGCTAACGACTTATGCATGATCAGATCTTCAAATCGCAACCTTACTTTTTCTTTTTTGAGTTGGTTGCTTAATCTTTATGAAAAGGCTAGCAGTCAAGCAGCAGGAATGAAGGCTGCAATCCTCGTAACCCTTACCATCATGATGAGGCTAACGCTATCTGATTTTTACATAGTACTGTATGCTCTTCTCGGGTAACTACTAGTACCTCCAACTTAGATTTCCAGCAACTTGCTTAAGACAAGAAACTGAAGTCAAACCATTGGGAGGTTCACCTAATTGAATTTTAACTCTGTGATGGCACTGGGCCTGACCCTGAGGTTTTTAAAAGCAACAGCACAGTTCAGCGTGCTTATCTCTGACCTACATAGACAGGGATATAGGGAGTCAAGCTCCGACCGGAGTCAACGTGATCCTCATTAGAGTAATGGGGACTATTTGCAAGACCATACAGACAAACCTCTAGCAGTCCTCCATCTGGATTGCCATAAGATTAAAAAGTCGACACACAAACTGAATGAACACTCCATCAGACATGCTAAACTCATAAAAACAAGATATGCACTGCAATACAACACAAAAACACCAGTCAAGGTGTGGGTCTGGGTGCCACGGCACACAACCCCCCTGACCCACACTGATTTCTTTCAATCGTGTGCTTGCGCGGTGGGGGTTGCCTGGTGCGGCACCTACGTAACCCTCTCCCTTAATCATGCTGGCTGTGTCATCACTACTACCAGCGGAGTCTTTTGTTTTCTTTCTATGATGAGGGAGAAGTGGGGACTTACATGCCATTAACATATTATAATACAGCCACCATCATCCATAAAATCGGAATGAAGCAGACACCATCGAACCGAACTGTTGCAAAGCACACCACCTACCTAATTACAACCTCTCAAATGTGGAGCCCTATTATACATAAACTTGGTGCATATCAAGCAAACATCAGTCAAATACAGAAAGGGCCAGATAATCTCAAGGCGTCCTCAAGTAGGATAAAAACCGACATCCAGAAATTGCCCCCGCTAATTCAGCCAGAGTACACCAATAAATTTGCAGGGACCTCCTTCGTTCAAAAGCCCAGAGATGGCATTGTAGCACTAATGCTTGGCATCCCCTGACCCCCATTTGTGTAAAGGTGGGCTGCGCTGCTTGCTTGCACGCCATTTGCAGCAGCAGGATCTTTGTCTGAAGCTGCACCGTTTGCGCCAATTGCGCAGGGCTTGTTGCAGGACTTGTTGCACTCCACGCTGGCTTTGTTGATACCAGAGGGTACATCTACACTGGGGTTGCCTGTTTAAAGGTAAGGAACGTCAGTGTAACATTGGATAGTAGAGATACGTCTAATTCGATGAATAGTGCAATTGAAGCAGAACTTAACCCACTTAGGATTCTTTCTAGGTGAATAAATCTGACGAGTTCGCACCGGTGAAAAACCCGACAGGCTTGAGGTGGTAGCCTACGGTTTCGACGGGCATGACTGGGAAGTCTTCAATGCGCACCTGTGTCAGTTAAAAGAAGAAAAGTGAGGACATTTAATACAAAATAAACGCTTGGAGAACGAGCAAGCAAATTGGTGCGCTAAATGCACCTGTGCTTTCCTTCTACCCCTTGGCACAGCAGGCAGGTCACAGGGACAACACTGGATTGTCAAGCAAGTCATAATGAAATACCTGAATATATTTTTGTGGAGTAATTGTTGACACCAAATACTTAGTGCTGTTCAAGATGTGAGGTGCCTCGTTGGGCAGCCTTTGTACGTCACTACATCAATTGACCAAATAAATTCAAAAAACTCACCACGTGCGTGACCCCAAACGAATACCAAACAACTGGGTCAGCTCCCTCCAGGCTGGCATCCTCTTTGGTCCACTCGCTCAGACCATGGCAATCTTTTTCGTTGAAGACAAATTCACCCGCAGGGAATCGCTGGCCTGGGTTGAAAGGTGTCACCCTGTGTGGCAGCAACGGAAGGGGGAAATTATGTCATGCAGCACGATTTACACAATGCAGGACAGAATGAGCAAGACAGCTGCATTTAGCAGCTTTTAATCAGTCGACAATTTCCTCGGCTACTGCAAACACAAAGCAAAGCTGGTCCAGGCACATTGGCTGGCCAAAGACTCACCACAAATCCTTTGTAGCAAAATGGCCCTTTTGGGCAATCAGGCTGTCTGTGGGGTGGGCCATCAATCCTGGCGCCGCGTGAGGGACCAGCTTGAAAGATACTGGCTTGTGTGTTCTTGGGTTGAGCACCTGGGCGATGAGTGGAAGCAAGTGATCTCAATGTCTCAGCGATTGCTGACATGTTTCAGAAAGCGAAAGTATTTGCACAGACACACATACAACACTCACCCACGTCAGCAATCTTTCCTTACCGTGGGGTTTGTCATCTTCCAAGCACGTGCAGATGCTGGATTGGCCAAGCGCTGTGCGCTTTTGACAGTCAGCAGTGGCTGCTCCTTTGCCACAAAGGCATTTGCATAAGGGTTCTTTGGCCCTGGAGGCACAGACTCACAGTTCACCTGTAATGCACGCACACTCAAGTCCTTGGTGTGTGTGCTGAAGTAAGCCAAGTGCTCGCCTGACACCGTTTTGGAGAACATCCATGTGGATTGAAAAAGTTAGGAGCACAAAGCCACTCCTGAGCCTTTTTTGAACGGCAGTGAACGGCATTTGTCTTGCTCCAAAAATGAAACTCTTACCGGAGGCTGGAACGCCATTATACGACGCCAACGTTCCCAATAATCTACCTGCATCTAACTACTGACACATCCAAAGCCCACCTCACCTCAGTAATCACCACGTCTTTACCACCGTGCTTGTCATCAATGGCTGGGTCAATGCGCGCACAGAACATGTGCTGCAAGAAAAATGGCACGGGACCATTTTTGAAATCATTTACATTTATGATGCTGGTTTGGCTATTGTGAGTATGCTGATGCTGGTCCTGAATGTCAATTAACAAGCAACACATTCTTCAATTTGTGTAAGTAGTTTCTCAAGCTCACATGCAAGGCTATACGTGCAAGTCCAGGTGTGCACACAAACATACTTGCCAAATCTAACGAACCCCTGAATGCCACACATGACACATGATGACTAGGGTTGGCCAGTACCGTGTATATACACCTTATATGACCGTATATTTGGTGATTTCCCTGCCAAAAATACCGTATATACACCGTATATATATGGTTCTGGCCAACCCTACATACGACACATTGGCAACAAGGGAGAATTGGTGGTGCATGCTAACAAGCATAACCACTACCTGGTGGTGCTGAGCGTTTACGTTTGGCATCACAAGTGTCCCTGCATGACAAAGGCAAGAAGACACGTGCTTGCATGGTGATCTGCAGCAACCTCCAACAACAATGCCCTGCCTTTGATCATCACATGGCTGGCGTCTAGGTACACAGCTTTGCTTTGTAGGTGAAACACGCTCAAAAGACACACCGTACTCAGGCTCCTCCTCTCCGGGCGACAGCACGTTCTGCACAACAGGATGAAAAATGAAGAAAGGATAGGAAGGAGTGTAATACACTTTGTTCAAGAGGGACCTCCCCGCCAAGAGGCTTTCATTCCACTTCTACCATGTCACATTGTAAATGCTAGTGGCGCTCTGTACAACAACCAGCAATATGGTTCTATCAGCTATGATTTTGAGTACGCTGATTCTGCTGACTGGCAACAAACAAACCATACACACACACAAGTCAATTACACTCACGGTGGACAATTCCCCCGTAAGCTTGATTTCAAAGCTGATGGTGCCATCCAAGTAAAAGTAGTAATAGAAACAGTACTCGTAGTTGACGACAGTAGAAACGAAGCTGATCACAAGGCGTCTGGAGCGTCTGCTCTCGTTGTGTCCTGCACGCAACGATGGAAATGAAGAGCTTTTATTTCTGGTCTGTCTGATTTGTGAATAAGCACCTTTTAAGCAAGACATGACGCCGCCAGTCTGTCAAGCTGAAAATGCCTTGGTAATCTCACGAATCAGCATCTAAGGCAGCATTCACCAAGTCAGAAAAGCTCCCAAATTGCAGAATTCCAAAGCACTCACCTGTGCGCCACTCCACGTGCTTCCAGAGAAGGCCCACGTCCTCTTCGTGCATGCAAATCACCTGAAGCATGAGAAGCACGTGGATCTAATTGTCAATTGAAATTTAGTAAAAGGCACGCGATAGTAAAACAAAGTGTGAAATTGCAGCTAGTCTGCTTCCTGGTGTGACAAGAATGAGGAAGAGTGAGCTTTAAGTTAAGCAGATCCGATTTCTACCCTTTCTTGCATTGAGTATTTTACATGTGCTCGATTCAGAGAAATCAGATGAGCAATGTGAGCTACGAAAGTGTTACCATATCATGAGCTTCAGCGTGAGTATGTTATTTCTCGCTGCCAGACAGTTCAAAAGCACAGTTCAGTGCAAATTCCAGTCCCTGTCAAGCCGATTGCACGGCACCCACCTTTGGCATGTGTGTTGGCTCTCCTTTGCTATTGGAGAGGTCTCCTGAGAATGATAAAGGCAGGCTTGTGTGTTGAGGAAACCAGAGAGCACATTTTTGTGATAAAAAACAAATAAGGTGTAAACGAGGATTATGCAGAAGTGTGTTGAGTACAGTGACATATGGGAATGCTTGACCAAAAGCCGCACCATCAAAGTAGTGGATGGCACCTAGGCAGTCGCAACCCAGGTTTAACGAGTTGGCCGTGTAACCTAAACCGTAGTCCCCCACATCAAAAGCGCACTTGCGCACATACGGCTCCTGCATGAAAGCAAGCAAAGGATGTGGCGACAACCGTTGTGCACGACTGACGAAAGCTAGCATGACCTACGTGAAGGAAAATTTTACCATCAAGTTTGAGTTGGTGTGCCATCAGCCGTACGATATCACTATGCTTTCAGGCCCACACGTTCGCAGGCCCTAACGTTTGCAGGTAATAAAGAGCAAAAGCACTTACATTTGGGTCGGCGTAAGGCACAGCCATTTCCACAAGGCTGATTCGATGAAGAATTGGGCGATCCTCGTAGGTGATGTCACTGTGTGGGTGAAATAGATCAGGATGAATGAAGTGTTAACAAACCATTCAGGGTTAGCTGACCAAGTAGCGTCATTTATTCTGCTCAAAAGTGGGAGTGGAAAAAGCGTTGGCCGTCCCATAGAAAAGCCATTGGAGCTATTGCCACCCAAGAAGAACCCCAAAAGAGTTCAGACCTCCCAGAGAACAACCCAAGAAGAAAGGGGCAGGCCTTGCCTGTTGCTGCCCAAGATTTTGTTCAAGCTCCTAGCTCCTAGCTTTGGGCAAGCACAGGATGGCTGTGCCTGCATCTCAAACACCTATTAGCCTATTAGATAGGTCCAGACACAGCTCCTCACAGACTGGACCAGCCTTCAATGCCATGAACATTGACAGAGGGCGGAGAATAAGGATTTAACAAACTTTTTAATCACAGAGGGACCACAAGTATCACCAGTCTTTGGACATGCATTACTTGTAGGAGATCAATCACCTAAAGACATGTCATGTCAGCACAGAAAAAGAAGCAAGCCCAGAACCTCAAACACGCAGCAATGGCTGCACAAAGCTACGTTTCCAGACAATCATGAGCAAGACACTGACTCTAGGCCCTGGTTAAAAGCAGATCTGACACACATATTAAGTAATAAGCAATTTAGCAATTCAAAGGCTTGCCTGAGAACAAGACCCTCCCGGGCGTTGAATCCTACGTGCAGCTTCCACTTGCACCACTTCACAGCGTGGCCGGTCACACTGTACATAGAGCATGTAGGGAGTAACAAAGTGATCATATTTGTCTCTCTGTAAGGAAAGAAGCAGCAAGCGTGGTGTTTAGGCTCCCCTTTAGACCGAGGAAAATCTGAATGGTTTGCTGCTTAATTATACCTCTCTTTGGTAGTGAGTGCTTTAGCTTGTTGTGCAGTAAACATTACATTCAAGGAGCGAGAAGGTATACCTGAAAGAGGGACCTTGCGCCTGGATCACGTCAAGAGGTTTGATGTCGTTGCGGAAGGTAGAGGGGTGCACGAGGCTGCTGTGGTAATTGTTGTTCACCATGTTGATTGCCGGGACCTCGTCATGCTTGTCAATGCGGATGACCTGTGTTATTTGTGTGCAACCTGATACATGTGTGTGCATTCTTCCTGTACGCATTTGTGATATGGTCGTCAATGTAACTTGACTGTGTGTGTATGTGTGTGTGTACGTGCACGCGTTAAGGCCACAATTCAAAGATGCGTGTACAACCACGTCAAATTCAATGATTGTGTGGATGAGCATGCGTGTGTGATTATTGAAATATGTGTGGTATTGTTATGATTGCATGGCTGGTGTGGAATGGTGACAGCTAACAAACGTGTGTTCTTCCGGAAGTTTATGTCACAGCACCTGCCAGCATTACCTTGTTCTCAATCAGACTGACGAACGGGACTATATCCACAGGGTGTGCGTACTGGTTATCGTCCGGGCTTGTCTTCAAGTACACAAAGATCTGCATGACTTTCCCCTTAATGCCTTCAGGCATGGCATGCACCGACCTGCGCGTTGTGCATGGCGAGATTTGTGCATTGGGGCAGCTGCTTGTGAGTGCAAAGAAGAGCAAAGGAGGTTTAAACTCAGTCTGGATTTTGCGTGCATACACAAGTGCATATTACTGCTGCGTTGTACATGACAAGGGTAATGCATGCAGGCAGCTGCTTGCGAAATTGTGGACTTTTCTTGAGGAAGAAGTTTCGGGTAATCTTGGGCTTATGCTACCTACATGGTTGTGGGCATGTATGCTTTCATGACAAGCTCTTTATTGTGGGTTACATATGCAGCCTCCAGCCTACCATGGGTCGCACACTACCAGATCCAGATCTGTAACGCCGTAGCGCTGCTCCATCAGTTTGGCAAACTCCACGTCTTGTTTGGTGATTTCTTCAGCTTTTGTGCAGTCGCAGGGCGTTGCCCACGGCACGGCATCTGGCACCTAATTCAATAAATGTGAAGCACACAGACTTGATTTCCTCGGCGCGGATTTTCCAACACATCCCTCTCTCTGTCATGCGTAAGCGCCTTCAAACTTTTGACTCTCACCCTTTCAAGCAAAATACGTTAGGCGGGCAGGCCTTTCTGGAGCGGCAAGACAACCAGGAAGCCACGTACACATCCACTTCTGACACGCACAAACCCACACGCAAATCTCCACCTGACACACAAGATGCACCACCCACACAAACACACCCACACACACCACACACATCCACACACAAATTCACTTTCTGACACACCTCTTTCCAACAGAACACTGACGCGGTCCCAATGTCAACAAAGCACGTAATCACCAGCGGGTCAGGCAGAACTTGGAAGCACACTGACGCTTGCCTGGGTCAGGATGAACAGTGCATTAGATTGTTTCAGATCAAAAGTGCACCAGATTATTGCCAGATCCGATCTGATCTAGAGTCAACAGTGTGTTA
>Ga0307948_1002198_pt1:2500-14129 | contig 14129 bp, 9 predicted proteins | sample OrgLakmetagen280_FD_201824 | JGI IMG/M metagenome (GOLD analysis project Ga0307948, IMG submission 201824) | Saline water microbial communities from Organic Lake, Antarctica - #280 | ecosystem: Environmental > Aquatic > Non-marine Saline and Alkaline > Saline | place: Antarctica...
TTGCTGAAGATGGTAAAAAGTCGAAGTGGGCTGGATGGAAGGGAAACTGAAGAGTACTGATCTGGTCAGGCATAAGCAGCAAGTTTTTACAACAAATATTGCCGTGCAGAATGTAGGGACGACATGCAACAAGAGGTAATAACAACCATAACACTAACGCGGATGTATGGAGTGGAACAGAAAAAAAAGGAGGGCTTAGGGAGACACATGAGGAAGAAGGCACTACCACCACGCCTCCGTGTTTCAGCAGATGACGCCAGCGGTCTATTTTGTATGGCTTTAGCCTAAAACTCGAGGGTTACGGACCGTAACTTACGATTTAAATGATGAAGTACTAGTACCACAGCATAGACCGCTTCTCATCATTTGATATGATCATAGCACGGCTACTAACGCGATCATTGGTTAAAAACTAATAATTATACCACCTGTAATTATACAACAATTGACAATTTTCCGGTTCTGCTCCTCCTTTGCTTCTTCCAAAACACCTGCTGTAAGCACACACTATAATTCAAAAGATAAGGGAGGAGGGCAATTGCTTATGCCTAGGGTCAGGAATTTAGTGATGCAAGCCTGCTTGATGCAAGTTTCCGTCAAATGTCGTCAAAGGCACCTTCTCTTCTTCTTTGCTCTGTTAAACAGAAAATGCACAGCTTAACTCTGACATTCGAACTGCGGCGCTTTGTGCTTGTGAGGCCGCCGTCCTTGCTTGCATGTTTCCTAAAAAATACTGAATATTTGGGTGCATCATAAACCTAAGCATTGTCCAATGTGCAAGCCTCCCTAACCTCCTTTCCTTGTGTGAGGTGCTGTACGCAACCGCTGCATCTCTGCATCCAATTTTATGTAAAGCAAATGAACCTACAAAATCACTCAAACACCGCCCTGTCACCTACCCCAAGGCTCTGGTACCTATCCAATTACCATGACGCCTTGCAAGCACACATGCACCCCCTCCACAAACTAGGAAATGCCAATACCGTAGCAAACTACCATGAATACTACCAAACCCTTATCGAAAATGGCACTGCCAATGGATTCGCTAGCAACGTTTACCTAACAAAATCCTGTGTCCCTGTTAAACCAAGTGCATCATCATGAAGCACAGAACAGAAACCCTGTACAACCAAAAGCATGCGATATGGTTTAAGCACTCAATAAGCCTAACTTGCCCCCTCTGCCCTCACCTAGGCAGTGCCCTGCATACTCTTTCTGGATGCCAACACACGCAAATAGGAAATGTTATCTATGAGAGACACAGCTTAGCATGCAACACAATCGTCAAAGCCGCCAGCAAAACAGGCTCCCTAGGATCCTGCTTTACTTGTCTGCATGGATGTAGGCAGCAGCGAACGGCTGGCTATGCAAAATCTCAGAATCCATGATACAGCTAAAACTAGGATTATACCAAAATGGCTCTTTCCACCCTGCATCTAGACAAAAGAAATAGGTTTACCTCTAGCCATCCGGATGCTGTACTGGTTGCTCCCATCCCCGGGAAAACATAAAAGCAACAGACTAGCAATGAAGGGGGATGGGTTCTTAAGAGTGGCAGGGGGCAACTGAGGGAGACCAGGAGCACCTCGACAGCACCGCCAGCCATCAGCAGATCCACATTCCCCAGACAGCATTGACCCAAAGATCTGAGTATCCTTCAACGTGACATTCACATCATCCCAAATACCCGCACATATGTAAACTCCTGGGCACTGTCCCATATGCAAAAGAGCCAATCTGGAACATATAGAAATATTACTTAGCAAACACTCATATGAACTGCAAACCATTGCCATATGGAACACCAAAGGCAGGGTCTGTCTTAGTGCCCACAGTAAGATTGGCTAAAAGAAGTTGCCAAAGAAATTCCTGAGGCAAAGTGGGAAACTTTACATTAACACACATTGATTAAGGAGAAGGAGCCACTTGCTTTATTTTTCTTCTTCTCATCTTTCTAGTACTACCTACTAATGTGGGGAGTGGCTTTCCATTGCCTGCGTAGTTTTTCTTTTTTCCTTTTTCTTTAGTAAAAGACTGAAAAAAAAGAGGCATGCATAAGGAGATTGGAAGCAAGTTTCTTACCTCTAAGAAATAAATTACTCTTGAGCGAACATATCGCCAACTGAAAGGATACTGCCAAGAATGGCAAAAATATGTAGGCTTCCCAAAGACTCAAGAAACACAGTTATCAATGCAAATATTGGCGATATAAGCGATACATTACACAGCCAGGTCCCCTCCCACCATATGCAACAATAGCGCTTGCTAGAAATCAAGGCCCCTAAATGGAAAGAATGGGCCCTCACACATGGGAGTTGTATTACAAACAAAGAAAATGGATCACAGTCTATTGGAGCTGGAGTCTACCACCCTCAAGTTAACAAAATCACCACAGTAGTTCCTGGAGGGATAAGCATCAATAAAACCATAAACAGAGCCGAGCTAGTGGGAATTGCTGCTGCTTTTATAAATGAACACACCCATATCGCAACAGACAGCGCTGGTGCACTATGGCAAATAAGAAATAGCATCCTAGGAGACACGCAAATATATAAGGCACGACACACCGTGTTTCACCAGATGACGCCTCCGTGTTCCCAGGTGGTCCCTCATCCCAGTGCTGATGAAGCCCAATGTAGATTGACTTCACAATTCTGATGGGAGGCCGTCTATTCTACATTGTATGATTGGAGCACACACTTATTCGCGATCAATAACAATATTAACCCGCGTAATTGTTTTACCATCGTCGATTTTCAGTCCTGCTCCTCCTGTGCTTCTTCCAAAACACCTACATTGTGGGCTCACTGAAGTTGCAGTTTTAACCAGCGAATAGAGTCTGACCTTTACAAGTATCAACTTGGAGTTTCTAGAGTTCCGGGAGAGTTAGAAAATTTATGAAACCTTGAAGCGAAATGATGCGCTAAATGAGTATTGCGTGCCTGCATAATTGACTGCTTGGGCAGTGACTATTTGCTTTCCCTCCCCCCTCCTCCGCCTCTGACATTCGGGCTCCGGACAGTGCTCAAAGCACTTACTGATCCATTTCGTTTTGCTCTCAAAAGTAACCTTCTTTTGCGACACATGTTTACTGCATTTCATTGATGTGCATAACAAGATGACATTTCTCTATGCCGGTAATATATCTGCGTAGATCTCGTCTTTCCTTTAGTCATGCTGGCTGTGTCTCTCTGTCGCTACACTTGTGGATCTTTCGCGTGCTTTTTTTATTCACTTTCTGTGCTTGCAATAAACAAATTACCCCAAAAGCAAACTTGTTAGTCTGGGGCAACTTGCTGTGGCTTGCAAAAAGGAGAGCATACCCTGATAAGCATTGCAGGGTAGGTTGTGTGTGCCTAAACTTACCTGAATTGTTGAGTATTAGTAGCAAAAAATGTGCATAACATTGTTGGCAATTGTCAATGTGAGCACGACAGATCCCCAGCCTGTTGCTCAAGATGGTGAAGAATTGAAGTGAGCTGGATGGTAGGTTAACTAAACGTATCTAGAAAAAAGAAAAGACTCCGCTGATAGTGATGACGCAGCCAGCATGATTAAGGGAGGGGTTACGTAGGTGCCCGCACCAGGCAACACTCCACCGCGCAAACACACAAATTAAAGAATAAGTGTGAGTCAAGGGGCTGTGTGCCGTGGCACCCAAACCCACACCATGATTGTTGTTACTTAAGTTGTATTGCAGTGCACATCGTGTTTTTAAGAGGGTAGATGCATGTCTGATGGAGCGTTCATTCAGTTTATGTGCCAGCTTTTTATTCTTATGGCAACCAGATGGAGGTCTGCCAGACGTTTGCCTGTATGGTCTTTGTAAATAGTCCCCATTACTTCAACGAGGATCACGTGGAGTTGAACTCCACTATATCCCTGCCTTTATAGGTTGGAGATAAGCATGCCGTGCTGTACTTTTTTACAGTCTGAATATGAAGGCTGAAAGTGCACGTCATGACCAAAGTCGTGTAAGGCAGAGTGTTTGGCAATTGCGTCTGCACATTCATTTCCAGCAATGCCGCTAATATGGGCTTCCACTTTATAGAAGCAGATAGGTAGGTTCTAGTGAAGCATGAATCATGGATGAAATTTGTTCTGGCAGATTTGAATGTATATGGGCTTGTATCTATTAGGCACGTGCGTGCAAGTTTTGTAGAAGTACTGCCTTGCAGAAAGTAGGGACGGCGTGCGTGCAACAGGAGGCAACAGCACGCACACGTAAAGCAGCGAACGGACGGAGAGCAAAAACCTTAGGCCAGGTTGGGGAGACATGTAAAGAAGAAGAAGGCACTATGACACTCCGTGTTTCTTCAGTGACGCCTCAGTGTCAAACCAACATTAGAAGGAAAAAAGAAAAAGGGAAGGATTGTAAAGGAGTAAAAGGCACTATAAACTCCGTGTTCCCAAATGATCCCTCAACCCAGTGCTGATGGAGCCCAACACAGATTGACTTCGCAGATTTGATGAGAGGCGGTCTACTCTGTGTGGTATGATCGTAGCACGCACAACTCCCTAGTCAAAAATTATATATAATTATACCTTAGCACTTTCGTATATTCCTTACTGTTCTCCAAACACCTTCTCCAAGCACACATTATAATACAAATGGAGAAGGGAGTTGCTTATGCTCAGGGCAGGTAAACTCCAATGACGCAAGGCAATGGTCAAAGGCACGAGCGACTTCTTCTTTCTTCTTTGGCTCTACTGGCTCTCAGAAAATGCTCAGGGCTACTTCTGACAAAGGGATTGCGGCGCTCTGTTCTTGTGAGGCTGCCATCCTTGCATGTTCAGAACATTGCCATTCGTGTCATAATGGCATGTGTTGTGACAGGCTTAGGCCTATTTGTTTCAGGCTCTAATGAAGCTGAATGTTTGCATGTTTGCACTTGCAAGCATTGTCGTGTGTGCAAGCCTCCCCATAATCCTCGTGACCTTTTTTCCTTGTGCTGAGATGCTGTACTCATCGCACACATACGCTGCGTCTCTACATCAATCGCTGCAAGTAATTTCTGTGAAGCAAACCAACTGCAAGAAGGCGCGCCTGCCCGATGGTGGCAAGTGCTGAATGGCAAGTGCTGAATGGCAAGTAAATAATTCATGATCGTGCATAGTCTGGTGCAAATCTGTTCAAGCAATGGTAGTGCGTGTCAAGATTTTGGCCCATACATTGTCTTGCGTTGACTGCTATGATTTTCGGCATTGCTGCTTTGCATACGTCCAGGTACATGCCTTAGTAGCTAGCCAACTATCTAGTAAGATGTAAGCAAAACAATTTAAAGGACCTCGCGTAGGCATTTTCAAGCACTGATGAGTTAAGCAACAAGTGCAGCTGCTGCCCGCTTGCATTGTGCACGTTCAGGCCATTCCAGAAAGCCTTATTTGCTTTTAGAACAAGGTATATCAGAAATATATATTTTCATGAAGAGAGAAGAACGGGCAGTAAAAAAAACACATTTATTAAGGGAAGGGAAAGGAGCTACATGTTTGTTACTGAGTAATGTAAAAAACTCCTCTACCTTACAAAAGAAGAGGTCCATGAAGATCAATGGGCTTGCAAGTTTGACCTGAACCCGTCTCTTAAACAAAATTGACTATTATTAATTGTACTACCTATTCATGTGGGGAGTGAATCGCCAGATTATATATATATATATATACCTTTATTCCTTTCCTGGAAAATTTTACAGGATGCCTGCACGACGTACAAATTATTATCCGCCTACACAATTCAGATATCCTAGTGCTCACAGATACAAAGCTCAGCAACATGAGTAACCGGGACTGGATGAACGACCTCCTTATAATGTATAAGTGGTGGCAATCTTTCTTGCCTAATGGCCATGGCTCCTTACTGGCATCAAAATGAACGGCTCTAACAACTCAGGCTGAAGTTTTAGATTCCCCATCAAATTGCACACAGTCGACATCCCAATACTTCTTACAAAGGTTTACAAAGGTCTACAAACTTTGAAGGCCTTCAGTCAGAAGTGCAACTGCTAGTCTGCTCATAAAAAGCAATTAGTTCATGGAGGATAAAACAAAGCTTGTTATCATTGTTCTGGCTTAAAAATGTAGACACTTCATGAGCTCCTGTTTGGGGAAACAGATGTGCATTTTCTGCGGAGAGAAATGGATTGACGCAGTGAAAATTATTATGCTGGTCATCTTGGATATCATCGGCATCCCACATGTCGCAGGTGGGGGAGTTACTTTGGTTATACCTGGTATGTCACTGTCTCAAAACCTAGGGTATGAACACAAAGTCTGAAGCAAGCTGTACTGCGAATGACATCACGAGGAGGGTTGAGAAACATATATTGGGAAGGATGTAAGGCAACCAGAGTCCTATTTGTAGGAAGAGCACACCATTGGTGATAAGTGGAGCGCTTGCTGTTGTGTTTTCTTGGACGTATGTAAGAGGCTGCGTATGTGGTCAATGTTGAAATGTGAGAGTATTTGTTGTAGCACCACAGACTTGTAGCACCTACAAAAAAAATCATTGGAAAGAGAAAAAAACACAACATTGCAACACTGAATAAACCAGTAAAATCAATCAAGCATCTGCTAGGACCAATCGACCACATTAATTTAAAAGGGGAAATCATCCTGTGTATTTGGGCACATAAATAAGGGAACTTTTTTCATTTTCTTTGAAGGGAAAAGGCATATGAGCTGTTACACTGAGAATCAAGTACGAGGAGGCAAACATCATCATATTTAAAACTCATGTGTGGTGAGTGGCACATGCTCAACGGGAGGGTCTGGAACATCAAACATGGTTTGCTTCATCACTCCCTAGCTGCGGGCCCTGTTGTTTTCTAGATAGCTCTTGCCTGGCCAAGACTGTAAATCATGTATAAAGAGCAAGATTGATATCAGATATAAGGCAGACATTTCCGTTGTTCAACACCTCACACAGCAAAGCATAAACATAACTAAGGACTTGTGCAATTGAAAAACGTATTTTGACTTTTTGTCTGCCTTGGATCCAACGCACCTTGCAGCCAAGATGTAACGATTCGTCACGATATCCCAAAATTCAAAATGCTGTTTTTATGTGATTCATATAATTGCTCTTATATGTCGCCGTATCCCATAATGTAAGATGTTGTTTAACATTCTTTACAAGAAAGCATTGTTGTTAGTATAGCAAATTGCGGCAGTTACATTATTAGTGGTTACAGGAGGAACAGACATTCACAGGCAGGTTGTTTGGCTGATCGGCCATTGTGGCCGTATCCGTTGCTTCACGCTCACGTAGAACACCACTTTTCAACAGGCACATGGCGCTTGTCCACGAGTGCTTTAACTATCTCCCAGATGGGGCTCCAGGTTACCTCAAGCAGTTTGTGTTGTGATGCATGTGTCCTGGCCTCTACTTTGTGCGGGGAGAGGTCAGGGCAGGACAGCTGCAGTCATTTTGTGCATCTATCTATGCTGGTTTTGTATTCAGTGGTAGGTGAGTCTCCTTGTTCTGTGTTCTTCATGTGTCACAGCAGATCTTGCAGCTAGTATCTTCTACACCTATGAGGGCGTTAGGATTTGTGCTTGTAATGGTGATGGTTCTGTCGATTTTAAGTAGACAAAGAGCCCGGATTTCAATTATCAAGGGCTCACAGTGTGTGATATACTGCTCTTGGTCAAGCAACACACCGAGTAGATGGATGTCTGAGACAGAGCGAGTTTGTTACAAGAGGTTTGGTTCTGATTGTGCTTTGCTGTTTTCAAACAACGGGTAGTACCTGCTAATCTGCTTTTACATCTGATTTCATTTCGATCTTTATACATGTTTATAGTCTTAGCCAGGCAAATGCTGGTTCAAAGTTAATCTAGCAGCAGGGCCCGCATCAAAAGAGTGATGAACCTGACCATGTTTGATGTTCCAGACCCTCTCGTTGTGCATGTACTGCTCCTAACATGAGTTTATAAAATATAATATTCGCATCCCTCATTCTTGGTATCCATGACAGTAAGAAAAAGAAAAGACTCCGCTGGTAGTGATGACACAGCCAGCATGATTAAGGGAGGGGGTTACTTAGGTGCCCGCACCAGACAACCCCGCAAACAATTAAAAAGAAATGAACGTGGGTCAGGGGGGTTGTGTGCCATAGCACCCGGACCCAATCCTTGACTGTTGTTGCTTGTGTTATATTGCAGTGCATACTTTGTTTTTATGAGTGCAGATGCAAGTCTGATGGAGTGTTCATTCAGTTTGTGTGTCAATTCTTTTTGTCTTATGGTAATCCAGATTAAGGTCTGCCAGATTTAGGTCTGTATAGTCTTTGTAGGTAGTCCTTATAGCTCCAACGAGGATCACGTGAAGCTTGATTTCTTTATATCCTCGTCTTTTAAGGTTGGCCATAAGCATGCTGTGCTGTGCTTTTGCTTTCTTGAGTTGGGGATCAGGCCTAGTGTCTTCACAGAATTTAAACTCAATCAGGTGAACCTCCCACTGGTTTGGATTCAATTTCTTGTCTTTATAAAATAGCAAGCTGTTGAAAGTTTGGGTTGCGGGTTATTAAGCGAGAGGAGCACACAGTGCTAGGTAGAAATAGGATGGCGTTAGGACGAGAAGAGGCTTTTAAAGCATGTGCTGTTGGTTTTGGAAGCAACCAAGAGGGCAGTGTCTTGTTGGCAGGGTTTCTCAGATCTAGGCCTTGCTCTGATAGTTTATCTGCGCTGCCTACGTCAGTGTAGGCAATTTGGTTGGCACCGCATGGTCCCTTTTGTAGGGCTTGGGCAATCAGCACGCTTGCCGTATTATGGCGTTTTAAATTCATGTTCCTCGTTTTAGTGTGTTGGCAGCCTGAGAGTATGTGAAGCGCACTATCAGTGCAAGGACAGATGGGGCAGTTTGCATTGGGAGAGAAGCTGTACCGGTAGGCGTGTTTTTTATTAAAGATTGCACCAGTGCGGTACCTCATAACATTACGCTTTTTGTAGAATTTGAGATTACTAGTGTTCCAGAAAGCATTTGTGGCTTGTTTATTGGGTCTAAGGTCCTTCCAGTAGCTGTAATAACCTGTGTTTGTTTTGGCACTCCCCAGTCTATGCGATTTGCACATTTCTGTTTTCAGCTTGGCCTTTATATCAGAGAGTGCACGAAGCCTAGGTGTAGTTGTCCCTCTTCCGCTGGGATTCTCATCGGTGTCTTTAGCCGCAAGCCAGTAAAGGTGTGTGTATGCATTATTGTCTGGAGCTGGAGGCTGTAAGTGCATGTCATGACCTCCGTCATGTGAGGCAGAGTGTTTGGCAAATGCATCTGCACATTCATTTCCGGCAATGCAACTATGGGCTTTCACTTTATAGAAGCAGATAGGTTTTGGTGAAGACATAATCATAGAGACAATTTGTTCTAGCAAATTTGAGTGTATATGGACTCGTTGCATTTCAGGGCAGAGTACCTGTATTCTAATTTGGCTTGGGGAACATGCACTGTCCGTTGCAATTTTGGTATTACTTAGTGGTAAGCGCTGCTGCAATCCCTGTGAGCTCAGCTCCATTGATGGTGTTTTCCATTCCCACGCCTCCTGAGTCCACATGACATTCAGCTTTAGTTTGAGAGCAGTATACTCCCGCCCTGCAAAGTTTTTGGCCTTGCCTATGCAGCTTCCGTCCGTGTATGCCCATAATTTCCAATCGGGGCACTTCAATTCAAACTGCTTATCGTCCCATGGTTGGAGGTGGACATTAGCGTTTTGGCCTGTTTCCTGGCCAGTGACGTCCTCTCTTTTTAATTTGAAGTGCTGGGGGCAAACATGGTTGGTGATGTGGTCAGTGTCCTCTCTTGCGAGGTACTGATTTTTCCCAAACTGCTTCTGGGATACTCCTTTGCAGTGTTTGCAGCCAATTCGGTGAGGCATCAGTTAAACACTGTTTTGCTTCTTTGTTCCAGACAGCAATAATATCCATGCTCCAGGTGTGGTTGGAAAAATTACGTTGTACACCCTTCCACGAGGTTGGCTTTGCATGTGTGAGTTTTGTCTTGGGGATGAAGCTAAGCGTGGTGCAGTAGTCTGGGTTATCTCGCACCAATGCTCTGTAGGCATTGATGCTTTTGTTTTCCCAGATGGGTAGAAATAAGAAGGTGGCGGTTGGTAGCTCGCTACACATTGCAGGTCGTAGGGAGTGTTGCACGCACAGGAGCATTTTTGTGTCATCATACACTGGGTGGCAGATTGAGAAACCTGTAAACTTGGTGGCAAATGCATTGTAATTGGCACCATAGACAATGTCACGGTGATGTTCGCTCCAATATGAGGAGTTCCCAGGATCAAAGTCCAGAGTAGATGCAATTTTTCTTTTAAGACCATTGTTGTAGTTGTAAGAGGCTCAGATTCAGTTTGAGAGGTTGTTGCCAGGCGGCGCTTGGCCCAGAAAAAGTGCAAGCATGGTTGCAACAAACCTCTGGTTCAGAATTGAAGCAGGTACAAGTTCAAAGGAATGTTAAGCTCTGCTTAGACAGTATGGCACAATGGCACAATGACATGGTATGTTCTGCTTAAACTGTATGGCACAATGTCACAAGCATATGCTAAGTTGTTTTGTTGAAATCGCTATCAAATTCTTGGCATCAAAAGTTTTCTGACTATTATAAAAAATGCTGCTCACTGAACTGGCAGTTAATATTAGGTGTGTAGTACATTGCCATGCTCTTGAGGACTTGTTTATGATATTATTCTTGCATATTTGCCACTCTTTCACTTGAACAGTGTCATGCTTGCAGGACGCCACTGGTCGTCCCTATGTGCCCGACACACAGATCAGTTTTATCAGTGCTGCAATGTCACAAACAGCGTTGTGCCTTTTTTCCCTTTCCAAGTTTTTTTTGTAGGTGCTACAAGTCTGGTGCTATAACAAAAATTATCACAATTTTTACATACGCAGCCTAGCAGTCACACATTTTGACTGATGGCTTTATCTGTAACTCTGTTACAAGAGGACCATTTAAACTTGCCATCGCACGTTTTGACTGATGGCTTATTTGTAAACTGTAAACTGGCCAAACAACCAAAGAACCATATAACCGTTGCTCACATTATAAATCCCAAGGAAAACCACACGCTTCGTCCATGCCATTGTATATAGTTAGCATGACATGGACCACTATTTGCAAGGTGCCGCCTTCATTGAAGCTGCAGCAAATACCTACTTGTACTTTAATCATCAAATTTCTTCCCCTGTTATCCACTTAGCTGTGTCAGCCTTCCCTGTCCCCACATAATTAATTCTCTCTCTGGTGGAGGTCCTCCTGAGTTTCTTGTTGTATATCACAGTTATTCCTGCTGGCATGTATGGTAGTCAAGTATGGGGTACTGAATTCTTGCAGGCAGGCAGGGAGTTCTCTAGCCCGCTGTCTACGCTTCATTTGCATTTTTTGAAGGGCACGTTAGCAGGTGTGAAGCAGTCTTCCACTAATTGGGCTGTACTCCGAGAATGTGGACATGAACCGTTGCAATTCTACTGGTTTCGGTCAGCTGTCAAGCTTTTCAATAGTATGCTTAATACCAATAGTGACACTTTGCGGAGGGTAGTCCAGGCTGATCTCAATTTACAGCCTTGTTCAAGTGCCTGCTGGACAGCTCAATTGCTGAGTGCTTTTCAGGGACTGTGTGGGTGTGAG
>Ga0307948_1002200_pt1 | contig 14125 bp, 19 predicted proteins | sample OrgLakmetagen280_FD_201824 | JGI IMG/M metagenome (GOLD analysis project Ga0307948, IMG submission 201824) | Saline water microbial communities from Organic Lake, Antarctica - #280 | ecosystem: Environmental > Aquatic > Non-marine Saline and Alkaline > Saline | place: Antarctica: Organic Lake...
GGCTGCCGTGTTGCTCCGCCGTATGAGTCTTAGCCGCTCCCGAGTATTTCCGGGCGTGTGCACGAAGGCACACGAAGGCGTTTTCCAGGGGGCACCACGCGGAGGTGCTCATACATCGCCCCCCAAGATGCGATAAGTTATGGACCATGAGTGAAAGAGGTCAGAATATGGATCTCAACTATAGCACAAGTTTAGTTTCGTTTGGGGCAGGGGTACAAAGGCATTTAACCTGGGATCGATGGCTTGTCAGATCAAATAATCGTCACTGCAAAGTATAAGGTAAGGTAAGGTAAGGTTACATCACTATATATGCCTCAAAGGGCATCTCAGCGGAAGTTTGGAAAAAGCCTGAAACTACACCTGGCTAAACAAAAGACACAGAAGCATGTAATAGAGAAAAAGTGTATAGAGAAAGAGAACGTTTGTTTTGAAAAAGCGCGAAGAGAAAGCATCAAGGAGAACGAGAGAAAAGCTGTTGATATGTTTCAGAATGTGTGTGTATAAGAAGCCTCAGTCAAAAACAGGAAACAAGAGGCTGAGAGAGCCTCACAAAACCAGGAGCGCCAAGAGAACAAGTGCAGCGGAGCAGAAGAGAGAACAAAGGACGCATGCAGCCCCCAAAAACAGCTCCTCTCTAGCTGCCCACCCCACCAGCTCACCCAGCTACAGCAGACCAGTCCGATGCTGTCCTCCACAACTTGCCAATTGAAACCGTGAGCCAGGGCATGCCACGAGGGCGAGTCACGAAGGCGTTTTCCAGGGGGCACCACGCGGAGGTGCTCATACATCGCCCCCCACTGCAAAGTATAATACTCAGCACATCTACTAATCTGCCTGCTACTAAGCACTTGGCACCATCCACAACACTCACACTCTGAAGCCTTTCAAGGAATTGGGTCTTGATTCTCAAAGAGTTAAGAAGCTTGTCTCCAAGCTCCATGTGCACTCTGTTAACTTTGCTGCTAAACTTGTTCATACCAGACGTGCCCTTTCCAGTACTGTTATCAAATCTCATCAGGAGCCAGTTTCAGGTCAAGCCTGCAACCCTCTTGATTGATCCCCATTGATTTTTCCTATCCTTTTTGTGGTTACGGTACTCGGTACCAAAGGGGCTCCTTTTCCTTATTTAATGTGGGGAGTGGTTTTCACTGCCTGCGTAGTTTTTCCTTTTCTCTTTTTCTAGGCTGAGCGAGTGCTGTTTCCATGGTTCCATCCATCCCCATTCCCGCAGCAAACTCAAACGTCCTGGGGTCCCGTTGAATACTATATATATGCAGTTTCTTGAGGTTTTCCGTCCCCCCTCGTTGATGCTGAGCAAGGCGAGCGGCTGTGTTTTGCTTTGCTAAAAAGTAAAGTTGGTGCGGTTGCATGGTTTCTACCCATCCCCATTTCCGCCTTGGCCAATGACATCCTGAGGTCCAGGTGTGTGCTGGTGCTTAAAAGGTAACAGGGTTCCCGTCCTTCCCTCAAAAGCTGCAAACTCAGGCGTCGAAGGTCCCTCTAGTGCTGATGTGTGCTTTGCTGTTTTAAGGGGTTGCTGTCTAAATGAGTCTGGCTCTTACCTACGAGCCTCATCTTGCAACAACGGTGAACGCTTAGCAATCCAGATGCAAACTTGATGACACCTATCCAGCAACCGCGCCCACAAAAAATCTTAGCAAGCAGACACGTACCAAGCGGCCACAAATGCAAGACTAAGCAAACACATACCAAGCGGCCACAAATGCAAAACTCAGCAAACACGTACCAAGCGGCCACAAATGCAAGAAGGGCTGCCTCCCCAACAGGGCGCAGAGGATCTTGACAATCCACACCCCTTTGGTATGAAGCCAAAAGGCATTCAACCAAAAAAATGCAATTCCTGATCAAATTCAAGTGTTGTGTGGACTTCTCCTGCCCAACAAGCAGAAAAAGCACAAGAATGGCGTAAGCTCCTGCTTATGACACGTTTACGTGAAAAACACTCCACACCAATCTTACTTGGAGCGACAGGTACTATCTAGCTACGTACAGCGATCACAAAAAAAATAGCCTAGGAGTTAGTGGCCTGCACAACACCCATGGAAATGTCATGCTAGATAAAAGGCATGGACGAATCGTGTGATTTTCCCTGGATTTATAATGTGAGCAACGGTTTTATGGTTATTTGGTTGTTTGGCCAGTTTAGATGGTCCTCTTGTAACAAACTCGCTCTTGTCTCAGACTTGTCTGAGCCATCTCCTCTTGGGCGTTGCTTGAGCCGTCGCTTCCTTCTCGCGTGGAGAGGGAATAGACGTTAAACACACCTTTATGGGGGGGCTTGGCGGAAATTTTCAAATTACATCCCATCAGATTCGCAACAAAAACCATTCATACCAGAAGAGACATTTGTCGTAACTCCCACAAAATTCCAATAAGCAAAACTATTCCTGGTGGCGTGCAGTCTTCTGCCTCCCAACCACCTAATCCCTATTAAGCAGTCCTTCCACTTTTTATTCTCCAGGTGGGATGTTGTGTGGCCCTGCATCCATTGGGTGCGTGGTGCAGAACACAAAACAAACATTTTGCCTAATCTATGCCAGTAGTGTTTACACACAGTGCGTTATCTTCTTTTCATTATCTCCTTGTGAGGCCCATCAAGGCACAGCATGTAATAAACAATACCAGGTGCTTACAAGGTGTCAGCACATAGAAAGGCACGGAAAAGCATTCCCTTTTGAATTAAATGAATCAACATACCCCCACAACACGAGATTTTGTTGGATGTTGCCCAATCGTACATTGATTACAGGTCTGACACAAGTTGCAGGCGCTAACTGACCAAAGGCACTGCATCCTCATCCAGATCGAATTCTGCTTCCCCTGATGCTATCAAGGTCTTGGCACGGGTGACCTCAGTGTTCCAATCAAACCTGCAGCACGACAAAAGAGAATTGTAGGTGTGAGAAATGTGCCCTTGTTCTCTAATTAAAACTTCCTAAAAAGGATGCCAGGCCTGCACCTGGATCGCCTGATTAAAATGCCAGACCGATAAGGCTTATAACTAGGATTAGCCTTTAAGATCCTAGCTTTTTACAGCCTTTAGGCAAAACAACACGCACGCACGCACGCATGCACGCACCCGCACACACATACAATTACACACACACACACACACCACACACACACACACACACACACACACAAACCGCAAGCACTGCAAGGGTGTAGCTCCTGAATGCAATTAAGATGTAGCATTCATTGACTGCAAGGAGGCATGCGCACAAAGCATGTCAGTCCATACCCGCCCACATCAATGGTCAGTTTGAAATGGGTAGTACTTCAAATAGGCAGTACTGGAAAACACGCCACTCACATTGTTGAAACCAAACAATTGAGATTTTCAAACCCATCCAAACAGGAACATTATTTAATCAAATCAATTTGCAAAAGCAGTAGCAACTAGCCCGTTTGTTTTTTTGAGAACAAGACCCAATACTTAAACACAACGTGAGCCTATCATCATGATGCGATAGCCTGAGGCTGTTGCACGTGTGTGAACGTATGCACGATTGAGTGTGTGCGCTTGTAAATGTTAAAAGGGAGGGAAGGTGTTGCAACCCTGCCACTATTCAAAAACCCGCTTGCTTTTCTTTGCTGCTGCTGCTGCTGCTGCTGCTGCTACAACTTGCTCTGGCTGCCTATCCCTCTGCCATCTTGCTGCCTGTCTGATGACTGGATTCGAAGAAGCCAGCAGTGCCAAGCTGTTAGTGCCCCTGGGAGTCTTGTGGGGCAATTTGGGAGGCATACCCGGTCTGTCCCCGTTCATGCTCTTATAATTGCTTGAAATTAATCAACGCCTTTTCATCTCCGTCATTTTGAAAGGTCGTGACTTTTGCAAGGAGACAGAAAATATGGCAGAGCGTGGTGATGTACCGCCTGTATGCAGGGTTGGCCATAACAGTACATTTACCGTAAACATTACCGTAAATCTGGTGATTTCCCTGCCAAAAAACACTGTATAGACAACATAGATATATATGGTTATGGCCAACCCTATGTGTACGGTATGTAAGGCCAGAAATAAAGGCCCAAATTGCCCTGTTGCCCGCCACTGTGTCTCTTGACGTATGCTTGTGTTTTCACGACGTCTTGGTTTTGTGTTTAAGGACCATCTTAAAGAAGCAGCGGAAGGGTGTGTATTACACCATGTAATAGTTCATTCTGTCCCTGCTTGTATCAACGTATTCATGGGTGTATGCAAATTTGCATTGCGTATGCGACTGTAAGGCCTGTATGGGCATGCCATTGTGTAATAAGAGGGAAACGGAGAAAGTTAGGAGGCGACTTTCAAAGATTACTTGTAGTTCAATACTTTTTTCCATTGTAGCAGCTAAACACTCCTCCTCTTTGCTCACTTATTTGCAGGTTGTCGCTGGCTTGCAGAAAAAAATTGGGCACGATGGTGGAATGGGAAGTTTCGACCTGCAGAAGTGAGCAGGAAAAGGGTCCGAATGGCTTCGGACAGGATGCTTAATGTAAGAGCTTTCAAAGGCTGATGAAGATTTTTCTAGTAAGTTCTAGTAGGAGCGCTGCACACACAAAGGCGTGTTCTCCTAGCATCTTTTCATAGCCAGGCATTTTAGATTTTATATAATTATTGAATTTTACCTTCTTGAAACTGACATTGATGCAAAGAGGAAGGGGCTGCAGCAGAGATGAATGCTTCTGGTTACAATCACATCTGCCTGATCAAGACGTTGCAAGCATCATCTGCTGGTTGGGGTTCAACGTCTTGTGCCCTTTCCTTGTCTACCGCCGCGGTTGCCACCCTTTAGAAAGAAAGAAAAAAGAACGCAGATATATAGTGTAAGCAATACCAGCATGGATTACAGATGTTACAGATTAAGCCATCAGTCACAAAGGCGACTGCAAGGCTTCATATGTATGTAGGTATGCGTGTATATGTATGTGTGTGTGTGACTAATGTACGTAGTCAATGTCGAAATGTGTATGGTGGGGGATGTGGACCTTGCAGCAGTCCTGGCACAGAGCGCAAGTATGAAAAAAACACAGCCTGCGTTCCAGATGCACAGAGACCTGAACGCGGCATGGAACCTGTGGAACGTCTTGGCTGCAAAGTATGCTGGACTGCCTAGGCCAGCACATTTGAAACAGCCGCCTGCAGCACACTGCTGCGATTTGACACGCTAATTATTTCTTGGTTCCAGGAATTTGAAATGACGAGTTTAAACCAGTAAAGTCAATCAAGCATCTGCCAGGACCAACCGACCGCAAATGAAAGAGAGGGGATCATTTGTGTGTTTGGGCGCATGAAAACATGTATTGTCACACTAAGGATGCTGAGAATGAGGGAGGCAGTATGATAATAAATTATCATCATACTGCGTGAAGAGCAGCACATGCAAAACGTGGGGTCTGGTTTTTCTGCGGGCCCTGCTGCTAAATTAACTCTGAACCAGCACTTGCCTGGGCTAAGACTGTCAAATCGTGTATGGTGCGAGCGAGAACGGCATGGATTATTAGGAAAGGTACTGTATGTGTTCAGCCCCTTTATATTCATGTGCAATCAAGACCTTAATTGTAAGATGAAAAGATTGAGACAAAGCCTTTACATCTGCAGGGGTCGAAGAAAGGGGCACGGTTGAGGCGTCATGAAGAGGCACTCATGTGGCGCCATCCAAATGGCTCTCCTGGCAGGCACGTCGTCCCCGTAGTCAACTTAATCTAGTTTATCTAAACGCACCACTTATTGTAGAAAGTAAAAGCTCAAACACTAATTGTAGAAACTAAAAGCATCCAACGATTTATTTATTTCAATCAATTTGCTAATTTAGCAGTAAGCAATTTAAATCATTTCTGGGCTCGTCAAACCCTAGGCACATGCCTCTTTCCGAATCATCCATTTCGGACCGGGTTCATGCCATCAAGAAGCACTTCCCCAAATCCCTTGCCATCGAGTGAGTATCCAGAAGGATTGGTAGCGCAGCAGAGGCACCTGATCATGCAGATTGCTCAAAACCTCCAACACACTTACACACAAACACACACACGCACACGCACACACACCCACATACATACACACATACGCTCTCACACTCACACACACTCACACACACATACATACACACAAACACGCACACACACAAACACTCAAACACACACACACACACACACACACACACACACACACACACACACACACACACACACACACGCGCGCGCGCACATACACACATACTCTTGCTCCTCACGTGCTGCTCTACTGCATAACCTACCATTCTGCAATGCAGTGATTTCATGAACCGTGTGGAAGTTGCCCTTGCTGGCTATGGCTTCACAGGAGACAACAGCATCGCCATGAGCAACCTGTGCCGAGATGAATCCTGCATGATTCTGGAGGACAAGATTGAGTCCGTGTTTGGATCATGTGAGATAGCCCTTCCTCGTAAAGAAAGCAGCCTGCAGCTGGTGTCCCAACTGCGTGACTGTCTTGAAAAATAATTATGGTTCTGCTCTCTTTCTAACCTTTTATACGCTCACAGTGGAATCCCCTTGCCGCATCCGACTGATCAAACCTAACAAGTTGATGTATTTCACTGTGCACATAGGCTTTTCTACACACGGCCTTGGAGGTGTGCTCACCTGTGGAGTGGTGGGCATCAAGGCCGGCCTTTCACACTCCCCTGTCTCTGGTGGAAAAGAGCAGTACGGTGAGTAGAGTCAGAGCAATATTTTGATAGGTGAACGTGTAAGGTTGCAAATGGCGTTGTGTCCATATCGTATCCTCGTGGATAGTTTAGCTAGAATCAGATGTGTGGATAGTTAAGCTAGACTCAGATGTGTGGTTTTGTTGCTTAAACTTGCAGAGTTATTTGCAGTGATATCTCCGATCTCCGATCACACAGTCATCCGTCCATGACTTTTGATTCTTTCCTGGTTTACCCTGTCAATGAATTAAAAGCTAGTGGATCTGGCACGATCCCCCAGGTGTGTCCACCAGATGTTAGGAGAAGGGCAGTTGCAGTTGTAGCGCTTTTTCTCCTAACATTGGCAGTGGTATCTTCTAAGCTTGAAGGGGCGTGAGGCTGGTGAAATATGCGTGTAGTGTCACGCTCGCTCGTTGGGTATATACATTTTGAAGTGGATGTTTTTTACAGCAACCCTAAAGCCAACAGAATTTTTTTTTCTGCTGTGAATTTTCTATGTCCACTGTACTCAAAAGACTATAATATAAACGACATTGGTAAATGCAGCATGATGCGTCAAGTTTGCCTGGAAGCAAGGCACGGCTTCTTCCTTTTAACTTTGTCTGCAGTCTTCTTCAGCTTCCCTCACATTTCCGTGGACTCTGCGGGGCAAGTGGGCAAGATCAGCCGACCCAATCGCCCAGGAGAATCCTGTGCTTGTGGTGCCCTGAGCGCTGTGAGTGTTGTTTTGCATTGCTATTGGTATACATTGCCCGCGTAGGTTTTCCTTCTCTTTCCTTTTTTCTTTTTCTTATGCATAGCCAAATTGCTCGATGAGCTTATAGTGCCCTGAGTGCAGTGAGTAACGCATCGATGTGTTGAGTAGGATTTAGAATTTAGACTGAAAAAGCCAGTTTGGCAATGCCCAGTGCAGTTGATCCTGGATACACGCTGCCAGATTATGGCACGGTTATGTAGTACATGGCGCAACAGCCACTCAAATCATCAAAGTCCATAGTGCTCTAGATAGTGGGATCACTTCAAAAATTGTGTCCCGTACCTGCCATGTGTGTATTTGTGCGCAGTGCCTTGGTGCGTTTCGCGCTGATGGCTTGGATGCACACTGCAAAGTGCCTGGTGTGCACGATCCCTTGGACCCTGAGCTCAGCATTTTGAAGCAGCGTCTGGCCAGGCGGCTGCGGCACGAGAGTGAGTTGGTGTTGTTAGAGAGATTAGAAATGGGGTACGCATTTGTTGTTACCTTCGGAGTGGTATTTGGTGGGGTTGCAAAACAAAGTGAGTTGGCTTTGAAAGTTTGCGCGGAGGAATGTGTGCATTTATTGTAAGTTATGACACCCATCGGTAGCATCGCAGTGTCAAGTTGAGACTGGTGGGGATACACTTCAATGGCGAGTTGGCTAGAAAGACAACTTCAGGCAGCGACCTGAGCGTGAATTGGCTCCGTATGTGCAAATTTTGCGTGTTTCTGAGTATGCAAACACAGGCACGCCCCTGCCGTGTGGTGCTAGTAACAATGGCTGTGGGACGGTGCAGTGGTGTCCTGCAAGCTTTGCTGCTGGGACCTTTTGAAGGCCTTTTTGAATGGGTGTGAAAGCCAGTATAGCGCTCGCAAGAGGTATTATAGACTGCAATGCAAGCCTGATCCTATATACTGAGCCCATCCCCTACAAACATTTCTAGACTTTTAACAGATTGCACCTTGTAATCAACCTACAGAGGCGAAAGTAGAGGACCTTGACTTAGTGAGCATCACCAAGGCTGCCGAGCGCACAATCACAAGCGTGAGTGTCTAGAGCCGTTCAGCAAAATTGCCAATGTCATAGGGCTTTGACCGGTGAAAGGGTGCAAACTTTTGCATTGTTTAACAACTTTGGGTGCCAGGCCGAAAAGCACTGCTCTTGTCGTTTGTGTATGGGCACCCACAGGACCTGGAGTACCTGATTGAGAAGGCCGTGGACACCAAGATGGCCAACTACGCTGTGTTTACCGGAATCCAGGCGAGTGATATTGCTGCTGTGCAGCCCTTCCAGCCAGGCAGGTCCACTTGCTTGATCTACACAACTGTGCTGCATTTTGTGCTACCTTGCTCTTGCACGCCTCGCTTCCGTACCTGGCACTCCACTGCTTCATGTTCCTTCTTAATCGTCTCATGCTCCTTCTTGGTTGCTGAGGCCTGGACGCCCTTAAGTTGAAAGTGTACGTCCTCCAAGGTTTTCTTCCCAAAACTTTCATCCCGTGCTCTCGCTTGCTCACTTGGTATTCGTACGTGTGTGTGTGTTTGTGTGTGTGTATGTTTGTATGTGTGTGCATGTGTGTATGTGTGTATGTGTGTATACGTGTGTGTGTGTGTACTTTCTTTCACCTTGCAATTTGATGTGCAAATAACGCTTTTGGACAACACCTGAACACCTTTCTAAATCCACTTGTCAAATCAGTGAACAAGCTCTGTATAAGACCCTTTTCAACAGGACGCTTAACTCAAATTTCACATCTTCCCAAAATTGCTTATGAGTGCATTTTCGGCCAGCAGCCGATATTTCAAACAACCACCTGCCTCTTCTTCTTCTCTTTTTCCGTCTTTTGCCTGCAAAAGCTCATAATTGGTCATGCATCAGGCCAAGCCAGGCTGAAAGCCTTTTCATTATTACTATTCAACTGGCTAGCCTGCACTCAAGCATGCACAGGACTACAGCTGGCGAATCAGCCTTAAAGGGGGCTAGCCATTCTTGTTGAATTTCAAGTGTATCTGAATCAAGTAGATTTCAACCTTGATCCTGCACAGATCCACAACTGGGCAGCTGAGCTTAACGGGAACAACCACGTACCCTCCTTGGAATTTGTGAGCATGGTAGGTCCAGCAGTTAAGCAGCTTGTTGACTTGAGGGGGAACAGACGAAGGAAGGGTGAGTCTGGTTTGCTTGGCTTTGTGGTGTGGCTCGTTTAGCAGAAAGTAATTGCTGCGCAGATCCAGAGAAGACAGTTTTCATTTCTGCTGCAGCAACAGTCTTTTGTACAATTCACGTTCTTGTGTACTCATCAGCTATTTTTGTTGCTGTGCAGAAGACTACATTGAATAATGAAAGTGAAAAGCAGGTCTGCGCGATAAAAAACAGTGCAATCAGGAACGCGATACCTCATTTTGCCAACCTGAAAAGAGACTGTGTTCGTGCATTGTCAAGCTGACAGCTTTTGCACCCCCTGTTTTGTTTGCAACCCGCCTGAGTCTCCTACATTCAATGCATGATTGTATTCCTTCAGGGCAAGAGCTACGTGTGTATCAATGGTGAGCGGGCGTACCTGGACGTGTCCTTGGTGAGTGGGTAGCCGAACAAGATAAAACAATTTAAGGTCCTTGGTGAGTGGGTAACCGAACAAGATGAAAACAATTTAAGGTCCTTGGTGAGTGGGTAACCGAACTAGATAAACAATTTAAGGTCCTTGGTGAGTGGGTAACCGAACAAGATAAAACAATTTAAGGTCCTTGGTGAGTGGGTAACCGAAAAAGATAAACAATTAAAGGTCCTTGGTGAGTGGGTAACCGAACAAGATAAAACAATTTAAGGCACCAGGCATTTCACGGGTTCAATGTTTGCCTGTCTAATCGGCCGTGCTGTGTTGCCTGCAACGGCAAGTTGGTTGCAGAACAGCAAGGAACGATGCTATGCCTTTTATTTTCACCTCATTTATGCTGTGGTTGTTAAATAAGACAATCTCCATGCTCGTATCTCGTGCACGTGCACGCACACACACACACACAAGCACGCACACGCACACACATTCACGCACACACGCAAATACACACACGCACAGATACACACCCACACACATTGACACACACACATCTAAAAACACATGTATGCACCCTTCCTCCAGCTAAGCTCGACCGTATGTATCCTTCTCATTACCCTGTGGCAGGTGCCATCCCTTGCCCCCCGCCAGCTGCGCCTGCTTGCCGCTGCCTCCCAGCCCCAGACTGACAACAGGGCAGTGGGCCACAGCAGCGCCTCTACCGTTCAGGTGCTTGATAATTAACAGGGGTTTTGTACATGTAATATAGGCAGCAAAGGGGGGGGAAAGGAGCTGCTATGCAGGCATTGAAAGTAACAAAAACTAGGAAGGATTTATGCAAGCAGGGACAACTACCTAGAGGGCAGCAACAAAAAGCTCAGGTAGCGGGTGCCGTGAAGTTTTCCAGCTGCGTGCCCCTCGTATGCTGCAATCCTTCAAACTGCAAGCTTTTTTTAATTAAAATATGCAGTTTGGGGTACTCTAACGGCAATACCAAGCGTGCTAAGCCAATCACGCAATTGTGAAAGCCTTCATGCTGACGCCAAATGCGAAAGCCAGAACGTTGAGGTTTGCATGCCTGCTTTGGCACACATTTTAATTCAAGAGGAACAGCGGACCTATAGGGTTCTACCACAATAACAGACCACTGTTAAAACAAACCGCAGAAGCACATCTCTGATTACAGAATTGACAGGAAGCACACCTTGTTTTGCGCTGTGTGCAGGAGATCCCTCTTTCGTACCTGATGCAAAGGCTGGGCGGAGGGACTCGTGGAAGGTGCGCAATTCTTGAGACGGTTTAAGCTGCGCGCTTGTTGCTATGATGCAATGGAAACAATGCTGCTGAGAGAAGGTCTGCAATTATTTTGGACAGCTTTAAAAACTGCGGTTATTTGTCGATGCAATGCAACTATACCTGCTGAGAAGCGACAGTGTTTGAGGATCTAAACATTCAGACCCACAACAAGCCATAGTGTCTGTCAAAGGAAAACGGAAAACGTCTCGTTGCGGCTCACTTGCACGTTACTTGACAGCTCTACATAAAGATTGTGGCTCGTCCTCAAGACAGTGGCTTGCACATCAGGTGCTCCTTTTCTGATGCCATATTTTCACAGTGTGCTTGTAAAAGGTGTGGTAAGTACACCTATAATGACCTTTTAACGTGTGCTCTGTTTCTCGCAACGGCTTAAAACCTTCATCCTCTGATGCTATTCGAAATGCCTGCTTTGCAGTGGCGAGCCTGTGCCCAACAGCTCTCCCGGATGGCACGAATATGTCAAGACTGACTTCCACGATCATCACCCAGGCAAGTAGTCTCCACGCACTCTGCACTCGTCTGATGGCAGATTCCATGCTCGTCAGGTTAGCTCCATAGGTTAGCTCCATTGCCCTGGCCCACCATGCTGCGCATCTAAGTACTGAACTCTGAACCAAATGTTTATGTTGCACAGGTGCTCCCAACATGGAAGAAAAGATTTCTGAGGACTCAGACACGTTCACCAGCTTTGTAGCTAAATGAGCAGGCCATGTTGCCTTATTGTGTATGGATTTTTTTTGGATTTTTTATGGTAGGTCTCGGTATCTTGTGATGTCAGATGCGTGATTCCTAACAGTGATGCACAAGCACTGGAACGTTCTTGTGAGTCATCTAAATGTATGTGCACAGATCTCCAGATTTTATATACTCTGTCTACCATTGTCGACAACAATTTGTCGTGGTTAGTTATCAGTTGACTGGTCTTAGAATAAGCTGGGAGAGCCACATATTTGTTTTTTCCCCCTTCATTGCTTCTCAGGAGACGTGTGGGAGAGGATTCTTGACGCAGTGCAGCCTTGTCAATCATTTGATTTTCCAAGTGTGCATTAAGGTTCCTTTCCTTATCTGTGATGTTCACAAAGACAGGACATACACCCCCTAACTCTGAGCAATGCTCCGGTGGTGTGCAGACCTAGTCCCCGTTGTAAGCCCTCCCCTTCCCAAATTCTCTAGGTGCTGTGTGGCTACGTAATATCAGGTGATGCAGGGAACATAAAAGCACGACATTTTTGTGTTAAGAAATTTTTATGAGAGAATCGATCGAAGTCTGCCAAATACACAGAGACATATGCTCGCTTGTGCTGCTTTCCAAGCAGTTTCAGGCTCGCCTTACATCACATGTTTCCACTTTTAAGGTCAACAAGGCATCATGCGCAGAGCACGTGCAACACGCACCCAGGACAGCGTTCTTACCGTCTGATGTGATGTACAGCCACTCCAAGCCCACCAAGTCATTGATTTCCATACTGAAGTCGAATGGCCCTCATGGACATTTTCATGTTCAGTGCCACATCATCCATAAACACCAGCCGCACCTGCTCACGTGCAACTCACACGCCAGCAATGCCAGCATGGCCCAAGCAGACGGACAAAGACTGATTGAAACCGAGCAAAACTAGCTATAACCAATGGTGACTCACATTGCAGCAGGGCCCCAGCAGACTCATCCTCAACCAGCAGTGTCATCCTGCTGCCACAGCCATTAACCAAAGTATCCTTCTTCACATCCTTTCATTCGCAAGCCCAGCTGCCCCCTGTTTCGTGCGTACAGCTGCCTGCCTGGCCATTTAGTGCTGGCTCCTTAGGCTTGGATGTGTTGCGCTGCAGCTGCTACTTCACGTCTCAACTGCGATCACTTCAACATGCCCTCTCTTTCCCTTTTTTTCTTGGTACCTCTCTCTATGTGGATGGAAGGTAGCATCTTCATATCTTCATACAGATTTTTTACAGTGACAATAGCATCTGTGGGGAAGCCAAGCCCTTATATATTGACCAGCATCTTATCATCATGCTCCGTGGTGTTTAAGGCTGAATGTTATTCCTGCTGGCATGTATGGTAGTCAAGTATGGGGTACTGGGTTCTTGCAGGCAGGCAGGGAGTTCTCTAGCCCGCTGTCTACGCTTCATTTGCATTTTCTGAAGGGCACGTTAGGTGTGAAGCAGCCTACCACTAATTGGGCTGTACTCCGAGAATGTGGACATGCACCATTGCAATTCTACTGGTTTCGATCAGCTGTCAAGCTTTTCAATAGTATGCTTAATACCAAAAGTGACACTTTGCGGAGGGTAGTCCAGGCTGATCTCAATTTACAGCCTCGTCCAAGTGCCTGCTGGACAGCTCAATTGCTGAGCGCGTTTCAGGGACTGCGTGGGTGCGAGTTATATGTACGAGCTGTTCAAACTGGGCATGCTATTACCATGCAAGAATTCACTGCAGATTTGAAGCATAGGATGAGAGGTGTTTGGTGAGACGCTGAGTTGGTGGACCCCAACACGCACAACAACAAACTGGCCACCTATCATTCTTGGTTTGCCATCCCTTTTTCTAGAAATGAGCGTATGCCAATTAATGTACCACGGTATCTTCATCTTGATCCGTCCAAACATGTTATGCGCAATATAAGTAGATTCCGCTTGCATGCCAAACTTTGAAAGTTGAGGCAGCAGCGTGGCATGAAGATGGTTCTTGCGTATGTGACCAATGTCCTGGTGAAGATGAAATGTTCAGAACGAGGTGCATGCTCTTTTAATTTGCCAAGACCATCGAGTTTGTGAGCTGAGGAAACACTTTTCCTTTCTGTTTACACCTTTTTTTGAGGACTTTTCAGCAG
>Ga0307948_1002201_pt1 | contig 14125 bp, 14 predicted proteins | sample OrgLakmetagen280_FD_201824 | JGI IMG/M metagenome (GOLD analysis project Ga0307948, IMG submission 201824) | Saline water microbial communities from Organic Lake, Antarctica - #280 | ecosystem: Environmental > Aquatic > Non-marine Saline and Alkaline > Saline | place: Antarctica: Organic Lake...
ACCAGTTGCCACACACCACTCAGTAAGCAACGAGCGAATAACATTGGCATACATACGGTACATAGTGCCACTGACAGCCAACATGCAGTAATTGTTGGGGTCCAAAAGGGGGCCTTACACAATACAGAGGACTGAGCCTGTCACGACAAATTACAGAACTAGCGTAAGCAGACATGAGCCGCAGGGGTAATCATCCGATTTGTCCATGCCAGATTTAGCATGACAGGCCTTATTTGTCAGGCTGATGGGCTTTTTGCTGGTCAGTTGGGCAAGGAAAAGGAGTGTAGCCTGGTCTCTGTCAGGCCGAGTAGGTATAGTAAGAGGTATTGGAGTTAGGGAAGGCTGCGAGATACGAGGTACGCCACACTGCGCCTTCTCGCGTCTCCTGCCAAGGACAAATCAATGGGTTGGAGCGAAAAACAGGAATGGGAAGGCGTGGGCACTGTCTTGGGCTGAATTATTTCATCTTACGAAAAAATAGATTTGCCGGTGCGGTGCCATTTGAAATCACCAACCGGAACCGGTTGTCCTGTCCGAGGGAAAATTCGCATTCACTCGCTTTTCCTTAATTAATAATTCAAAAAATGGAAAAACATCCGTGGTGGTTGAGCCTCGACGAGAGCGTCCTGCCAAAATGGGAGGGCAAGGCAGAAGGGGTCAAGCCTGATGGAGGGGGCTGCGTGCGCGGGCAAGGGAGAGTGGGGCCTATGCGACTGTGGAGGGCTGTGAACAACCGTAGCGTTGCAGGTGCGCTTAGTTTTGGATCAGGCACAGATCGCTGCTTTTTTGCAGCATGCCGAATTGCAGAGCATTGGCTTCTAAAACATGTGGACCAGAGAGAGAGACACACACACAGAGAGAGAGAGAGAGAGAGAGAGAGAGAGAGAGAGAGAGAGGTTCAAAAGTTCGATAGCTGGATCTCGTTTGAAGAGGGTTGAACCAAGGAGGAATGTCCAAACTCACTGGATCTGTACGCCACTTACAGCAGGGCATTGCATTCCACAGTGACGCATCACGACAGATCTGTGAATAATTCTATTTAACATACAAACAACTATCTGTTGATACAGAGGTGCGCCGCCTAATTGAGGTTCAGGGGGACAGCCCTAACGAGGTGGAGGCAGCTGGAAATGTACCCCTCCATGCTGCTGCATTTCAAAACTGGGTAGAGGGTATTGAACTGCTGCTGGAAAAAGGTGCCAAGGTGAGGAAAGGGGGCTGCTAGCGCATGCACATTCGTATTTTTGTGCAAACAGCAAAATGACATCTGTGGTTATATGTGTTGAACATCTGTGGCTCTACCTGTAACAAAGGTCTGTACACGATACCAGGTAAATGCCAGCAACAACGCGGGGGACACACCTTACCATACAGCAATTTACATGGGCCACGAAGAGGCCATGCTGGCCTTGGAGAAGGTATGCGTGTGGCGTGAACGCCTTTTCTTTTGTCCAAGGTCTTGCTTAATAATAAAGAGCGTGCAGTGAGGATTAGAGAGAGGACCGTGCCAAAATGCTTTGTCATACAAGGTTATCTTTGCTTAAGTGCTGCCGCACTCATCCAATTTGACATCTGCCTGAAATATCGCTGGCAATGCTCAGATTACATTTAGCACCTTGCAGACTTCTTTGCCTCAATGCCCATGACAATGCGAATTGTGCAGGCTGGTGCCTCAAAGGCAATGGGCAAGGTGCTGGTACAGGAGCACGTACCCAAGGTCAAGGTCAGTCGCGTGCCGGGATTGGTTGAACGCATTGTTTTGAGGGGTTTCTTAGGTTGTATACGCGTAAATAACAGCAAAATGCAGTGCAATGTCATATATATGATGGTTAACATATCCCTTTTCAATATCCCTTTTTAAACGTACTGGTTCACACCTTATTGCAAAGCAACCAAGCTTATTCCCATGCTGAGGAGCTCATACACTGATATTTGTGCAGGAGTTCTTCCAAAAGGATTGCTGGAAGCACCACCCTCTCCCTTACAGCGATTTTGTGCAAGTTAAGAAAGAGGAGCGGAAGGAAATTGAGAAGGCCCGCCAATTCGTCATCCGTGATTGAACGTCATTTTGAGCCATTTGCTTTGTTAAACTCATCCACCTCAACCAAATTCAGTTTGATCAGCAGATAGTGGTTTAATAGTCTGAAGTTCTTATCCAGCTTAGATCTTTAACCTCACTGAGAAGAGGTGCACACAAAAATGAAACAAAAAAATCACGCAGGCGGTGAAAACCGCTCCCCACATTAATTTAGGAAAAAGAGCCACTTTGGTACCGAGTAAAACTCCTCCATCAAAACAAAGACAAAAAAATCAAAGGGGGTCAGGATGGCTTCAGGCTGACCTGAAATCGGCTTCCTGTCGAGAATTGGACAGAAAACTACATAGGCCGTGAAAACCACTCTCCACATTGGATTTAGGAAAAGAAAGCCACTTTAATACCGAATAGAGTAAAACTTCTCCACCAACAGGGTGGACCCATTACTCACAGGGGTGATTTCCCCTCTTGCAGGTATACTAGGCTGCAGAGTACAGGTGAAAACGCTGAAGGGTCATCGAAGATGGTCGGGACTCTGAACTGGGAGGAAGTCCTTGAATGCATAAGCTAATGGATGATTGGGAGGGTTGCAGGCTTGATCTGAGACCGTATCTTGATGACAGTTGATCATGGTGCTGGAAAGGGCACGTCTGGTATGGATAAAAATGGCAGCGTAATTGGCAGAATGTACATGAAGCTTGGAAGCAAGTTTCTTGACTCTTTGAGGATCAAGACCCAGGTCCTTAAAAGGCTCCAGCGTGTGATTGATGTAGATGGTGCCACCCACTCCCAAAAGGATGGTGTTCCTGTATAGTGCTCAGCTGGTTCTGAGGTCTAGTAGTTTCACAATACTTGATCTCAGTGAGGTGGATGTCACGTTGAAGAATGCCGATATGTTTAGGTCAGTGCTGCCTGGGGAAGGTGGATCTGCTAATGGCTGGCGGTGCTGCTGAGGTGCTCCTGGTCTCCCTCAGTTGCCCCCTGCCACTCCAAAGCCAGTGGATGTGGTAGAAGGGATTTCCCTCAAAGCTAGCTTGTTAGATGGAGGTGTATATCAACAATGTTGGAGTAGGTGCATGGTGACTGACTTCCTAGCAAGAGCATCAACAAGGAGTTTATTGCCAATAATGCCGGCGTGAGATTTGACTTCTTTGTAGAAATAAATGGGCGATGGTGAATGGCGGATTGGTTTGGCAATGAATTGGGTATCTCCTCGGATATGATGGCGGTGAAGATTAAGGGCTTTTTTTATATGGTAAGGTTAGGCTGTCTGTGGCTATGTGGGAGTAGCCGTGAATGGTTGCAGCTACTATAGCTGTACGTTCTGCACGTGAGATGGTGTTGGTTATACATATGCCTCTTTGATTCATCACGTTGTGGTATACGTTCAGGTGAGGGTGGTACACGCTGCATGGCTCAAGCCCTCCGTGACCTTGGCCCCCCCTCCTACTCTCCACAATCTCCACCATCACATACACCAGACCCGTGGAGCCTTGTTGTTTAAGGCTCAACCTTTTTAATAAAAATGCCTACACCCAGTTGGAGGCACGCCTCACCAAGCCCACACACGAGCTCCACCCCCGCCTCCTCCATCTCAACTTCCTTGGAGGTCTAGCCCAATAACCCAAGAGGCAGCAATGAACTCCCCACTCCCCTGCTGTTCACTCCACCCCACAAAGACCACGCGCCCTCCCACTGCCCTTCCTCCAACCCCACCAAACCCGCGAGGCTAGGTGTGTCTGCGAGGCTTTGTAGTAAGGCCTAGGTTTTGTGCTTCAAGGGGGGGTACCGATTTTATCCAGGGGGGGTTGTATTTGAGCCCAGTCACTGCTACGGCTTAATTTTGTATCCTGGCTAGCGATTCGTTTTCTTGCCTTCCATTTGGGTGTCTCTTAGAAGTGTAGGTTTTCAGGCCAGAGTTTATAGAGGTAGAGAGGAGGAGATATAGATCCCCTGGTGTTTGTCCCTGTTGTTCTAGCCTCCTTCAAGCAACATGCAGCTTCCAAGTACTTTTCTTGTCGGCTCCTACGTTTCCTTTAAACCAACTTTTTCAAGCCGCCCTCCCCTTCTCTTTTTGCCCAGCCAGACTACCCTAAAAAAAAGAAAAAAAGAAAAACTACGCAGGCAGTGAAAACCACTCCCCACATCAATTAAGGAAAAGGAGCCACTTCGGTACCGAGTACCGTAAAGCTCCTCCACCGCGGAAAGGGAAGGAAAAATCAATGGGGATCAAGAGGGTTGCAGGCTTAAGCTGGAGCTTGGAGGCAAGCTTTTTTACTCTTTGAGAATTAAGACCCAATTCCTTGAAAGGCTTCAGAGTGTGAGTGTTGTAAATGGTGCCACCCACACCCAAAAGGATGATGTGGAGAGTAACGGAGGCTCTTTGGAGAATGTTTGTGCTGTTCCTTTGCGGCGTTCAGCTGATTCTGAGGTCTGGTGTCTTCACAATACTTGATCTCGACGAGGTGGATGTCATGCCGAGGTTTGCTGAGGTCTTTAGGTCGGTGCTGTCTGGGGTTGGTGGCTCTACTGGTGGCTGGCGGTGCTGCTGGGGTGCTCCCAGTCTCCCTCAATTGCCCCCTGTCACTTCAAAGAACCCACCCCCCTACATTAGTTTGTTGTTTTTGTGTTTTTGCAGAGATTGGAGTAACCAGCACAACATCTGGGCGGCTGGAGGTAAATCTGTCTTTAACTGGGAAGCGGGGTGGGAAGAGCCATTTGGGAACAATTCTACTTTCAGCTGTTTCAGGAATCTGGAGATTTTGCATGGTCATTCGTTCGTTGCTGCCTATATCTATGGAGACAACGCATGATCTAAGGAGCCTGTTTTGCTGATAGCCTTATAGATCATGCGGCATGCTAAGTTGTGTCGTTCGGTGATCATGTTTTTTATTTGCGTGTGTTGGCACCCAGAAAGAATGTGCAGGGCACTGTCTGCTTGTGGGCAGAGGGGGCAAGTTTGACTTGTTGAGAGTTTGAACAATACCGCATGTTTTTGATTATATAGGGTGCCTGTTGTTTATTTCATAATGATACATTTAGTCTTAAAGGGGACATCGGATGATGTTAGGTACGCATTGCTAGTGGCTCCATTGGCAGTGCCGTCCTTTATGAGGGTCTGGTAGTACGCATGGTAGTCCCCTACTCTCCTATTCCTTGATTCAAAGCTTAACTTCTTCTTGGTTCCCTTCTCTGCTTCCTTTCCTCTTTCAGCCTACCTCTTTTTCCTTTGTTTCGGTGTTTCAGCCTTGTAATAGAGTTTTACCACCTCCCCCTGACCTAAGATAAACGCCTTAAGTTCATATTCACCGCCAATTTATTGGTTTTACTTTACGGACCAGGTACGGATTGGAGCTGTGTTGGGCCGCTTTGTTAGAGTTTTGAGATTAATCCAGGGTACTCATTCTATCTCGGGGGCCTTGTAAGTTTCCAAAGGTTATTCCAACGGTGAACCTCCTTTACAAAGGAGGAGGAAAGAAAGCAAGAATGGATTCAAGGCCATCTTGTACTTGCTTGCAAAGAAAGGCTGCTGAAATAGACAAATAATTGGAAAAATACATGCAGGCGGTGCTTTAGACAAATTGTGAACAGACAACAAAGAAGACTCTCCCTCTCTTCAGCATAAGATGTGTCAACTGTCAGCAGAATCTAAATCTTAATAAATCAACTATCAACAGGCGAGCAATTAGGAAAAAAGAATCTAGCAACTAAGCACGGGCGGGGTTTAATTGTTCATGAAAGTAAATGCCCTATCCTCATCTTTTTTTTACAATCTAACATCAAGATAACACCTATTCCTTCTCAGGCAGCGGGTGCTCTGCTAAGCACATGATGGCTAATACCGGAAACGTACACCATGGCGTTATTTACCTTTTTACTAAAGCACATGACGCAAGATGCAAAGCAATTACTCTTACTACCATGTTCATCGTGTCAGTAATGGTACAAATTGAATAAGAAGCACAACTGTTGGGGCCCAGTCAATTTTAACCTGCCATTAATTGAAACGCATCAACAGCACCAGTCACCTAGCCAATCGCGCAAAATGAGTGAGCTGGGGCTCCTTCTTGCGCTCCTGAGTGATGTCCCTTAAGATCTCGGCTTCCAACCTGCGCATGTGCATGTGTGTGTGTGTGTGTGTGTGTGTGTGTGTAATCCTGAATGTAAGCACGTGGGTGAGACAGTGAAGGTGGGCATGCGTGAAAGGAGACATTGCATTTTAGGGCACAATACCAGAGACCTTCTATCGACATTGAGCATTACTGTGGGTACATTTCCGCCAAGGGGCTAACCAACCTTGACGTAGTCTGCGTCTTCTCCACTTGAGTCCACGGGGTGGCAGTCAGAACTGCGTTGGCTACCCTCCCCCTTTGTGTGTGGCAGCCACTGCCCTCTGACGTCCTTGTTGAAGAGGAGGAAAACCTGCGCAATGGGGACCAGTGAGTGGGGACCAGACAAAGGCTCTCAGCTCATGTCCTTATACAAACCCCACTACTGCTACCAATCAATTCAGCCCTTCTGCTTGGCTCCCAATTGCTGTGGACAGAAAACTTGCGCAGTGCCTGCAAGTGGGAGCCTGTGTTGATGATGGTCATAAACTTCAGTAAGCACAAAGGGAAGGAGACCAGTGCCCAAATAAACAAGCAAGAGCCCCACAAAATGGCCACAGCGGTAAAGCGTTATGCGCGTTTGAACACATGATTATTCACATTTGCTTTCAAACCACTAGCAAATTATTTTTGTCCAAGCCCAGAAGGCTTGGTACGTCACTATGCTGATCCACAACGTCTTTGCAATTGAGAAGGAAGCCATCATGTGACAAACAGCAGAAGACAGCAGGTGCGATTTTATGGACGCCTCCTGGGTACCTGTAGTATTTTTATATTTTATACTAACTACCAAACGAGCGAGATAGGGAAAAAGGCTTACCCAGGGGTGTAAGAGCACGTTGTCGTCAATATATGACCTGCCATCCTCATTCTCCTCCTCTTGCCGCTTGTGATGGTGGTGGCGGTGGCGGTGGTGGTGGTGCTTTTTCTTGATCTCGTCGCCATCTTCTGCGGTGCTTGTCGTCGTTATGTCTTGCGCCTCTTTTGCATCTACGTTGGGGACGCCGTTGCTGGCCTGATGATCATGCAGCTCTGCCAAGCCATCCAGCTGCAGTTGCACATATGCAAAGAAGGAATAACGATCATTGAATGCTTAATGGTAACCGTGCACTTGTTATTGCGAGGGCGAGGTGCCAAAATAGATGAGCTAAGGTGCCATAATAGATGAGTACTACGCTTTAAGCGTTAAGTGCAAACATCAGCGAGCTTGTCTTCCAATCCTAGCGCAAGAGCACAGTACCTAATCAGCAATCACAAGCTTACCTTGAACCAGTGCCAATCAGAGTGCTCGTCGGAGAGACTAGGCTCAAACCGTTCCCTCGCATCTTCTGGCACTTCCGCCAAAAAAACCGTGTAGTGCTTCTGTCCGTGCTTGCCTCGCCTGATTAGGATTTGCAGTGGTGTTAAGTCATGTCCACGCATCATAAGACCTGTCCGTGTTCTTCTGGATGTAATAACCGATTCCAGATCCCAAATGACCTAATGGAGAGAAGTTCAAACACTGAAGAGGGAAGATGTGAACAGGAAAATCAGGCGGTATTGCATTGCTGCAATCACTACCTCAGAGGAATGGATTTGAAGAGCTTGAAATGCTCCGGCAACGCTCCTAGCTCTTCCATCGCCTCTCGCAGGGCGGTCTGGGCAAGGTTTGCGTCTGTCGCATCAGCTTGGCCTCCAGGGAAGTCCCACGCCCTGTCATTGTGCTTACTCCGCCGCTTGATCAGCAGCCCGTAATTTCCGGAGACAAAAAAGTAGCCTGTGTATGAATTGCACAAGTGCGCGTGTGATAAACTCGATCGTTCAACGGGAAGCAAACTTGACATGCTTACACCACATACAGCAATAGTCCTGCAGCCTTGCTTGCTTTCTAACATACACGCAAGAGCATGGTCAGCCCAGGCACGCGTGCGCATGCATCAGGATGAGCTTGTGTCAGGACGTGTTCAGAATAGCTTAAAATCACCTGCTCCATTCTTGGCCTTCACCATTGACGGTGTCAGGCCTTCAGGCAGAAATAGACCGGGAACTCTTTGACAGGATTCACTTGCGAATATTAGGTATTAGTTTACTTTTTCAAAATCCTGAAATTTCTCTTTGTCTTTTACATTGTGTCTTTTTACATCCATCCTACCTTCTCATCGCTAAAACGTCTATCACACAAAGCAACATACTTTAATAAAATTATAAGAAACACTTTTTTTCACATGGTTCGAATTTGGGAGGATGGTGAGTGCGCGCCTATATGACATACAGGCACATGCATACACACACATACACACACATGCGCACACGCACACAAGCATGCATACGCATATATACAAGCGCATGCACACGCATGCGCTCACGCATGCATGCACACACAAACACACACGCACGAACACGCTCGCATACACACGCGCGTACCCACACGCATTCACACGCGCATACACGCACGAATACATACTCGCATACACACGCATATCTACGCATACACTCGCGCATACACACATGCATACCCACATGCACACACACGCACATACGCGCATTCACATGCGCACATACACATGCGCACACACACGCGCTTACCCACACACTTGCACACGTGCATACACACGTGCATATACATGCGCATATACATGCAAAGACACGCATACACACACGCATACACATGCACATACACACGCGCAACCACACATACATACACACACGCACCTATGCACGTTCGTACCCTCACACACACATATGTACACATACGCATGCACACATAGGTTTCGAGGACAGGATGAAAATGAAGATGGTTGCAGCTGTCCTGCTCTCCGGCATTGGATCTACGATCACATCACGCAGGCAGTATGCTAATGTATGGCAGAACATGCCGCTCCATGTCGCAGGGTACTGCGGCTATATGGGCGTTTTTTCAGGTTTGTATTTTCTTTTTTTGAGAGCCTGCCTTGTACAGATGCCATACAACTGCGTGCACACACATCAACACATTGCGTGCGCAGTTATCCAAGAGACGCTCAGAGGAGTCCGCACCAAGCACGACGCATGGAACAGTTTAGCCGCGGGCGCTTTGGCTGGAGGCTTTGCCGCAGGCTACTTCCAAGGTGTGTTGAGTGTTCAAAGGAGGTGTGTGCGCGCCTGAGTGCGTACGCAATAAAGTGTAGAGAAAGTGTGCAACGCTTTAAAATAGCTACTGCAATTGCGCAGTAATTACTGGTCTTGTTTTGCACACAGGTCCCAAGTATCGCTTGCTAGGAGCCTTGGTTTGGGGACCCTTGTGCAGTGTGCTGCATGTGCTCAACGACGCCGTCAAGCCTAGACATATCATCGAGGACCTGCTAGTCAGTGAGGGCCTGCTGAACCCTATCGTCACAGGTAACAAAAAGGGGACACTCTAATATACTTAGCACAACCTGGTGGCATCAAACCAAATACATCAGCCAAGCAGGGAAAAGAACCTTTGGGCTTCTTGTTACTTACGGCTCCCTGCCAGCAAAACTAAGGGGTCGCACATCAATTACAATAGTGCTCACAACCAATTAGACCTGCACAAAAAGGGGGCGTAGGGATCAATTAGACCTGCATATTCCTACAAAAAGAGGGGGCGTAGGGATGCAGTAAGCGGTAAGAGAAGTTGTTCAAGTAGGCGGTTGACTTATGGGACCCTGTTTAGTTTAAAAGTGCATTTATTGCTTGTTGCTTTAGTCCTTGTGTTTGTGAAGACCTGCGTTTGAAATTTGTAGTTTGATCTGGCTTTGAGGGTAACCGGCAGAGGCTGTAGGACGTGTCACAAAACTTTTTCATGTGTATTGCTGCTGGTTTCAAATTCCCTGTTTTTTGTGTGTACAGAGCAACGCATGCGCGCTAAAGCTGCATTAGCTGCTGACGAAGCCTACCGGAGGCTTGTCACAGGAGAGGGGAGGGTTCCGCAAGCGATGACGCAGGAGGCTGAGAAAATACGTAGGAGGGAGATGGCGGCTATATTGCAGCAGGTACGTACAATGTTGGTACATTGATCCCTGTTGCTAAGGAAACCTTCACGGTATGACACAGTTGTAACCATTCAAGCACTCAATGCCCAAGTGCCATGCACCGGTGCACGGCGCCTTGGTTGCCCCTCTTCAAAAAACAAGGTGCAGCTTCAATTTTCACTTTTGCCTTCATGGGTGGGCCAGAATGCTCAATGCTGTTTTTCACTCTTCATCAAGTCATTGCCTTGGGTAATCTGCGGTCAGAGAATGATTGTCCATGTCGTTCTAACCTTTTAGTTACCTCTCACACAGGTGCTTCGACCTCTCCTGTTCTTCGCGTTGTGCATTGCTCCTTTTGCTTTTTAGCGACAGGGCTTGAGCTAATCGTACAAGGAGGTCTGAGCTGCTCCTGATTACACAATTGTGCTGTCTCAGCATACATGTCGCTCAACTTCTGCTGCGCAGCGTGGACAGCATGCACGTCAGGCCGATGAACGGCCTTGGGAGTCATTGAACGCAACTACCTCAGCAGCATCACTGAGTGACGATGAGCAGCACAGCGGCAGTACTAGCAGTAGCAGCAGTTGTGTGCCTCCTAAGCGGACGTGGTGGCAATGGGCTACGGGGCAAAAGAAGGGTAGCAGGCAGACAGGAGGGGAGGAGGTGCAAGGGCTCCAAGGGCAGGGCAGCACAGGAGGAGAAGGTCAGGACCAGGCGGACAGCAATCAGAATAAGCCAGAGAGGGCAAGTGTGGATGGGGAAGATGAGGCTGAGTTTAATAAGTGGCTTGGCTCACAACAGATGTCTCCTGAGGGTTTAGTAGTGCCGTCGGCAAATGCTAGCTGAGACGTATGAATCACATGCTAGCAATGGTAGCTGTCGTACTAAAACTCTGTAACCAAGCAAGGTATGGCATTTTAATTTTCAAGTAGTTGCTGCTGGACTACTCGTGTCACTAAAAATATTTGAGGCCACAGCTTATACCGATAATTAAGATCCTACCCTGACAGACCACAGACCAATACGTTTCCAGATCAACTATCAGGCACAAGTAGAAGTTAAGCATGCACCTATTGTGAGTTCTAAGTCTTCCTCATACAATGTTGTAACCTCGTTTAGACACCTCACTCAAATTACATTACTCTGCCATAACCCTGGCTGCTAAGTCACGACGATCTTTGGTACCAGGAGCTTATGCTTGAATTGCAAGTTTGTGTCATAACAGCTGTGATGCCACTACGGCAGTGACTTGTAACTTGCAACTGGTAATCAACTGATGCCACCATGATGGCCATTGAACACCAAGTTAAGCCTGAATTGAAGCCACCCACATCCACGAGGGTATTTCCGAACAGATTGTGTGTGTGTGTGTTTGTGTGTTGGGGGGAGCTATTTTTAAGCGCTGTTTTGTGTTGTCACAATCTCCTATTTCAGGTGAAGTAAAATGAAAGAAGGCTAGCTAGCTGGTAACATCAGTTGACGCCTAGCCTGATTGGTAGAAATCTATTTGGTGCAAGCATCAGAAAGCCCTTCACTGCCTGAAAGAAAGAAAAAGAACGCAGATAGTGTAAACACTACTGGCATGAATTAGGAAAGGATGTTTTGTGTTCTGGTACCCGGGGTGTTATAAAGGCAGTCTTGTAGGAAATCTGAGTAGCAGCAAAACCTTTGGAGCCACTGCAGCATAGCACTGGAAGATGGAATCACAGCCACACTCTTATCTCATCCTTGATTGCACGCTGCCCCAGCTGTCACATTCCCCCCTTCCACCCCCTTGGCACACACACACACACACACACAAACACATACAGACTCTCTTGTATGAGGCAGGCAACCATCATGCCGCCGCGGTTCGACCTAAGTGACTGCAGATCTATATCTAGATCTGAGAGAGGGGCAAACAAATCAACTCCTTTCCTCCACATCCTTTCAATGACGCATTAATCGATGTCAAGTTACAGAACAAGATCGACAATTGGAAACATCGCATAAGAGAGATGGACGTATCGCTTATGCGAGGGAAGTCTACAATCATGTGGTACGCAACAGTTGAACTAGATCCACTGACTTATCACCACAAATGCATGTTCCCCCAGGAGCTTGAAACTTCAAGTTGGCCTGTCTAAGCTAGGGGTTTCGTAGCAAGCTTGCACAAACCTTCTGGAGTGGTTATGTCAAGTCTGATGATCACCACAATTTGGGTCAGCCGTGGTGTGGCCATGGCGTGCAACCCTTGAACTGCTATTGTGAGCCAGCAAGGCTACAACATCCATCCAAATTGGCCAGAATATTTAAATTTGAAGTAAGCAGGCCGGTCACGCCTCACAAAGTAAGGCTAAAGGGACGAAGGGATGTGAGCTGAATTGAAGGCAGGAGCGAATGAGTGCAGGTGGCATGGCACGCGGCAGGCATAATCAAAGGAGGTGGAGAGAAGGCACCCAGCACCAGAGGGAGGAAAGAAAATAGTGCAGCAGGAAGACAGTGAAAGAAGGGACGACAAGAAATAGCTGGCTTGTCAGACCTTTACTTCATGGTTATTCGAGGTTTGCCTCAGCAAGGTACTTCAAATGAAACGCCTGCGTAAAAAGAGTGACATCATTACCTCCCCGACGATGGCTATGAACTTTTATTTCCTTATTTCCTTTACTATCCCTTGGATACAGTTAGCAACAACTAGGTTGTGCTGGGCTCTCGCCTCTAAGAAGCCAAAGATATGGCCTAGCATCTATGCAGGAGTGAGGTTTGTCCAGGTGAACCTCCTTTTGGTTTGCACTCAATCCTTAATTGTTACAGAGAGGATTGTAGGGTGCCTGTTTTGCTCACATCCATAACTTTTCATAGTCACCGTGCAAGCCATGTTATGCGTGTCAATGCCCAATTTTGTCAGCGTTTATTGGCACCCAGATGAAAGGGTAGTGTATAGGATGCTATCTAACGGTGGACAGAGGGGACACAAATTATAAATGTTGAGCGTTTTAGCATGCTTTAACATGTATAGGGCTTCGATTATGTCACTAAGCCTGGTTCTTAGTGTTTTGCCATGTAAAAATTCAATTTCAGACCAGGGAGCAACTCGTCAGTGTGCACTCCGTCGTTAGTGAGTATTAAATTTACCAACGCATTTTTAAACTCCCCCTCTTTGTATAAAAGTACAAAAAGGACACCGTGCCTAACTAACAGTTTCAGCGTATTTGTTTTTGCACATCATAGGTTTGCACATCGTTTTCTGTACACTCTGTTGTGAGCCAGTTGGGTGGATGTGGTGGACAGGATCTCCATCTGGTTTTGCCGGAAGTGTCATTATAAAAATAAGAAGTCACAGTTTGGACCCTACTGACATGGGCTAGGAATCAAATGATGTTTTGTTGATTTGCTCTACCCAATGGATGCAGAACCACACATCATCTCCACCTGGAGAATTTCAATTGTGAAGGTGTTTAATAATGTTCAGGTGGTTGGGCAGAGGCGTGCGCGCAAGTAGTAGAAAAAGATAAACAACTAAGTGAAAAATGCTCCGCATATTAATTTAGGAAAAGGAGCCACATTGGTACCGATTACCGTAAAACTCCTCCACCAAAGGAAAAAGAAAATATGAATGTGGATCAGGAGGGTTGCAGGCTTGACCTGAAACCGTCTCTTGATGAGAGTTGATAGTAGTGCTGGAAAGGCACGTCTGGTATGGACAAGTTTGGCAGCGCAATTGACAGGATGAACATGAAGCTTGGAAGCAGGTTTCTTAAATCTTTGAGAATCAAGACCCAGCCCCTTAAAAGGCTCCAGCGTGTGATTGTTGTAGATGGTGCCACCCACTTCCAAAAGGATGGTGTTGAGGGTAACGGAGGATCCTCGAAGGATGGAGCAGAGGCCTCTGTGCTGTTCCTGCGCGGCGCTCAGCTGGTTCTGCGGTCTTGTGTCCTCACAGTACTTGATCTCAATGAGGTGAATGTCACGTTGGTGAATGCTGAGATCTTGGGTCGGTGCTGTCTGGAGAAGGTGGATCTGTTGGTGGTGGCTGGCGGTGCTGTAGA
>Ga0307948_1002205_pt1 | contig 14121 bp, 14 predicted proteins | sample OrgLakmetagen280_FD_201824 | JGI IMG/M metagenome (GOLD analysis project Ga0307948, IMG submission 201824) | Saline water microbial communities from Organic Lake, Antarctica - #280 | ecosystem: Environmental > Aquatic > Non-marine Saline and Alkaline > Saline | place: Antarctica: Organic Lake...
CACACACACACACACACACACACACACACACACACACACACACACACACACACACACACACACACACACACACACACACACACACACATACACGCACACACGCACGCACACACATACACACACACACACGCAATTACACACACACACACACACACACACACACACACACACACACACACACACACAGACACACACACTCTCACACGCGTATGCACACGCACACCCACGCACGCAGGATGAGAATTGGTGTATTGAGCACTACAGGCACAAGATACCTCTGAATTCTGAAGCCGAGTATGCACGGTATGAGTGGGTGGTTATGAAGGTCAGCACCCACGTAGGGCACATTATCGGGGAGTGGAGGGCTGCACGTAATGCCTACGTGGAGTTTGCTCAGGACGAGGATGACGAGAACCCTCCTCTTGAGCGCATCAAACATCTTGCAGAGTATGAGATGAAGATTCGTCAAGTGCGTATTGCTGCTCAGTTTCCAAGAGCATTCCGTCAGTTTTTCAAGAGCTTTTACAGATTGCATAGAGGGGCAAGCGCAATGCTTGCCCCTCTGTGCACCAACTTTCCTTGCAGAGTGGTTATGCAAAATACGTTTCTCAAGTTGACAGGTGCTGTGACCTGTGGAAATTTTTAAGCAACCCTGGTTAGGCATGTGCCAGGTGCCTTATGTCCTCATGTCTGTATGAAGACGCGGATGTAGCGTAGAATTGGGCGTCTCCCCTCACCGAGGGAATAACGCCAAAACTGCATTCCGCGCACACCGCAGGCAATTGAAGCCTTCTCCATGGCGCAACGGCTGGACCCTTCACTAGGTCAGTGAAGAGCAAGTGTCTGGATTCCATTGTTTAGGCATGTTATCATGGTAGGTTGAAGAAGCCTGACATGTCAGCTGGGATTGAGGGCGGATCAAGGGCGGAAGGTTACTCTAATGAGCCTGAAACAAGCTTTAAAGGATTCTCTGTAGCACCTTTCTGCTGACACGCCCTTACACAAATTACATCTGACAACCACACATTATGCACCACTGCATGCCTGCATGGAGGAGTGGGGACACTGAGAAGCATGCTGAGGCAGTGAGCGGTATATGTAAAGTGCCATCTGACTTTTCGTTACAGGCTTGCTCCAAGCTTCCGCTCATGTGCCCCCTTCAGGCATACACAGGACAAATTACCCAACCTTACCTAATTTTTACCTTTAATGTGTATATGTTGTCTACGTGCTGTAGTTGAATTCGACACCAGCTTGTTCGAGGCTTGGACCGATCTCGCATACCTCATTCTGCAGCAAAAGGTGTGTAGTAAGTAATAAGCACACAGACGCAAATACAGATGGGTCACAACTTAAATATAAGTGTTACAGAAGCATGATCAAAATAGTGGCAGGCAGCCTGTGTGACAGAGACTAGTTGACAAAATATCCTGGGGCAACTTATCCGCTTGCTGTGTCATGGTGTTGATGCTGTCGCCAAACTCTGGGTGACAAAGTGGTAGGGACTGCACGCAAGCACAAGGCACCCTGTCCTGCCTTTACTGCTTTGTGCTATGTCGCATGTGAATCCCCACTGGTCTCTTGCATGGCACTAATACAGAGGTAGGACCTCATGCAGCATTTGCTGCTGGGCTTTTGAGCTCAGCATAGCCATTTTTTGCACTAACCTGGTGGGGGCGTTTCCCAGAACCGTGAGCCTGAGGTGTTAAAGATCATCTTGCAAATTGACCAGTTTGCTCTTGAGAAGTCTCTTTTCAGGATTTCAATCTCTTACTATACTAGTATTATTACTTACCTGCTGTGCTCGCCACCAAACGTTGGACGACCCACAGAATAATCGTGAGCCTGAGGCGCTGAAGATCTACCTGAATTCGCTCGTGCGGCAGCTAGCAAAGAATGGGCCTGACGACTCCAACACCATCCGCATACTCAACAACATTGCCCATACTTACAGAAAACAGGTGCGTTGCGTAGGGATCACGGGTCCGTGTCCATGATTTGTCGCTTGGAATGTATACTCATTCCCCCTCACGTAACGGTTTGTCGCTTGAAATGTACTCATTACCCCTCACGTAACGATTTGGTGCTTGAAATATTTACTCATTCCCCCTCATGTAACGATTTGTCGCTTGAAATGTATACTCATTCCCCTTAACGTAACGATTTGTCGCTTGAAATGTATACTCATTCCACCTCATGTGATTCTCAGCCCCCAGCGCACCCAAAGAGGCCTTATTACATGCTGCTTGCAGGGACTGTTCCATATTGCTGTCAAGCTACTGATGATGGCTCATGTCCTGATGAAGCACACCAATCAAAAGAAGAAGACGGTGCGTTAATACATGGGTGGAAGGCTGTGACAGCGCACCTTGCAAATGGCTTTGAGATCATAGAGCCTAGGCTCAAGAGACTAGAAGCACACTCGCCAAAGCAAAAGCAGGTTGCAAAGGATATTATAAAAACCAGGGCTGTTCCGCTCGCCGTTCGACGCACTTCAATTCTCAGACGGGCACGCGGAACAACCCTGATAAAAACCTGCAGGTCGCAATTCAGAGGACGCAGCAGAACCTTTGCACGAGCACCCAAAGGATGCAGATATTTTACACCGAAGCAGCATTAGAGTCTCTGCATTTGCCGCTGCAAGAGCACCCGAAATACTCAGTAACAATGTGATCTTGTTTTGACTGCTCACACATCTTGCTTTGTAAGGCAGATTCAACCATGCAATCCTCAGCATCAGGGTATGGCCTTGCTGTGACTGCTTCCTCAGCATCAAGGTGTCGCCTTGCTGTAATTGCTTCCCCCATTATACCCCATTATCCCCCCAAAATCATTTTGCAGCTGCAAGGTTACATTGAACCCACGCAATTCTCACCATCAGTGTGGCATTATTGTGACTGCTTCTCACACATCTTGCAGAATGAGGAAAAAGCCCGAGACAAAAGCCTCTTTAATGGAATGAAGCTCGCGTTGGGGGACATTCTCCATGATGATCTTGAACCATGTGGTACGTAAAAACTGTTCCAAAACTCAGCCGGGATTAGCATTTTGAAATGCTGTGCTGAGGAATAAGGATTATGAACTAGGGTGCAAGAGAGAGCAAGCAGGTGCGCAATACAAGAGAGAGCAAGTGGCTCGCTGCAGATGTAGATTCCCTCACTGTATTACCATGGACTCATCACCCAAAAAAATAGAAGTGTTTAAATGCAACCACGCACAACCACCCACCCCCTCTTTCACAGCCAACGATTAAAAGCACCAGAAATGTGGAATATTCCGAAATGAATTTTTGATATGCTTGCAGTCACTGTGCATGGTTAAAAGAGATGTGTTTGCGCAATGGTTTCAACTTGCTACGGTGCATGAGTTAGTAGTAGCATGAGTTAGTAGCATGAGTTAGTAGTAGCAACAGCTGTGTGTAGCTCAGACACTGAGTGTGCGCACCCCACGTGATTGCATAGATCGTAGCCCACACCGTTGCAATTGGCTTTGTCTGCTGTGCTTTTGCTGGCAATCTATCACACCAGGATTGGCATGCGCCAATTCCTCATATGCTCAAGCGTGTCAGCCTGCTAGGTTCACTCTCCTCAATCCCAATCTCATCATGAAGTCAAAGATCCATCCCTAGTATTTGATGGATGATTCCTATGAGCTTGCTTAGCACACTATACCTAGCTGCGTCTGTGCCCATGCAGAGGAAATCGAATCCACTCATACCCATCCATATTTTGCTGAAGTGCGTCAGCCTGTGGTGTTGCTTTCTCACCCACAGCTGCCCTGTGCCATGCAGAGGAAGCCACATCCACAAACATCCATCCATTCTTGTGCTGAAGGGTCTTGCAATTGACCGGAATGTGTCCATGTGCCATGCAGAGGAAGCTAAGCCCTTCTTAAAAGACGCCATTCACATTTATGAGGCGCCAGGGGTTGGATGGGGACCATTTACTGTGGGTCAAGGAAAAGTTGGCAGATGCCTTCTGCAAGCTAGGAACGACCCTTCAGTACCTGCACAGACCACTGGAGGCAGAACCTCTGCTTGAGAAGGCGGCGCTCATGATTTGTAGAGAGGTAGGTGCGTGCGTGCGTGCACACACATATACATACACCTGCTTGGAAGTGCTCAAGCTTGCAGCATGCTCACAGCTAAACTGTCTGCTATCATTACAATTCCTTGTTGTTACCACAACTTGACAGCACCCTTGTCAACGTGCTTTTCCCTTGCCTTCTCGTCATGTGTAGAATCCAGGCAACTACCAACGACCTCCCACAGTCTCACAACTCAATTTCGGATTTTGTTGAGCAGGTCCTGGACATTGAGCCGGATGATGAGCTGAGGCTGCAGCAGCTGCAAGGTGTGTACCCTAGGTATAACAAATTTCTATGTATATATCAGGAGGCAGGTTTTTTTGTAACTTTTGGACGGCACGTGTCAAATTGATCAAAATTAAAATATTTGGAATCCTATCATTGAAAGCTATCGATTGGTATACGAATGGGTCCGATCCGTGAAGGACGGGGGGGGGGGGTCCTCCAGGGGGGGTCCGAGTTTTTTTGGGGGGTCTCCAAAATTTTTCTGGCCCACTTTACGAAATTTTAAATATATCAGCAGAATCCTCAGCTCAAGCTAAGTCGACTGGCACCCTTTTTGAGCAATTTGGGTCAAGGGGGGGGTCTGTGGACATGTCAAAAAGTCAGAGGCACACGCGCTCACGTGCAGGCCGCGGGGTGAGTCAAGCCAATGAAGCAGCAAATTAACCCCAAACTTACAGGATCGTGCCAGCATGAGATAGTCAGTAGAATTCCGAAGAAATGGAAGCAATGTGGGACTGTGCAAGCCACTTATGGGTGCCTAGTAGGTCACGTGTGCATGGGCGTCCGTATCTCAGTTTTTGCCCCATAACTCTGCAACACTTCAGTTTCAGGTCTTGATGAGTATGCAGGTGGATGCCCATTTCAAAAAGGAGCAGATTGGTACCCTTTTTGTCTGGTTGGGGGCACCGGAAGGGGGGTTTGGGGGGTGGATGGTGGGTCAGGGGGGTCCAGCCCAAAAACTACATGCCTTCCTTCAAATAAAAATTCCCTGCCTCCTGTATATATCGTAAATAAAACACAACCTGAAAGATAATACATTTTATCTGTACCCTGGATGTAACAAAAGTGGATGCGACTGCGTTCAGACAGCAGCACTTCCTGGACCTTATATATAGTGCAGTCTTTGTCCAGCCCTTAACTCGGCATCATGGCACATTGGAAGTGCGAACGTGCTAACACTGGCGCCCATTCCTATGTTTGAGCGATATTAGCTGTTGCACTTCCCTCTGTCGTAAAAGTTTTAGCCGCTTTTGAGGCATTTTGCTTTGTACACACGACATTTGCCTTACAAAAATGTGCAAAATTTCGTAATAACCGCCTTACAACCAAAGCAGCGCTTGAAGTCCATAAGTGTTGATGTCCAGCAGGCCGTGTGCAATCATTCCGATCCTATTTCTTGCATTAGCCTCGCATCTCTGCCTCCTGGCCGCAGGAATGAGCGTCAAAGAATTGAAGTCCACGGCGGCCAAAGCTGGTATCGAACTACCAGCAGGTGTGGAAAAGGGAGAGCTCATCCGGTTTCTCTCTGAGGCGTTGATGTTCAAGGTAGGAGGCGTTGATGATCAAGGTAGGAGGCGTTAATGATCAAGGTAGGAGGCGTTGATCATCAAGGTGGGAGCAGCCAAATCAGCAGAAGAATGCAATTGAGTGTCCGGGTGTGCCTCAGAAAAGGAGAGGACAAGTTTGCAAATGAACGTTCTGAAAGGCAGCCTCAAAATGCACATTTTTTGTTGCTCACATACTGCATAGACAAAACATGCTCACACCAGAGCGGTTACAATTCTCTGTTCATGCGCAGGCATTTGATGGCCACCATGTTGTGATGCTTGCCTTCTTAGAATGGAGCAGATGCCTCAGCTGTCAAGTGGGTTGCATGCAGGCACCTCAGCGAGGATTACAAATTGTAATCTACAATGCAAAGTTGCTTTCGAAAAAAGATATGCTTTGGAGCTTGCCAAATGACGCTTTTCTTGCTTTGCTATCATGCACTTTCATAATAATTGCACTTAAACTTCATTCTATGCACCCTGGAAGTTTGCCTTTACGTCTGCCTTCTGCATATGGCATATGCCCTGCATTGTTTGTGAGAACGATAATCCGTTACAAATGTCCACACCTCATGTCCACACCTCATGTCCACGAAATGTCCACACCTCATGTTGGTGACGAAATGAGGAACGTTTTCCTTATCACTCTATCACTCTGCAGCACCAAGAGTACCCTGAGAAGCTGCCAAAAGCAGAGGCAATGCTGCGCAAGCTGCTTACTGCGGTAAAGGAGAAAAGCCAGTGAGTGTTGTATTCCATCGTGGGACATGGATGACTGATGCTGCCAATGCCATACTCATGCGCTTCAGAGTTGCCATTTTTAGGCGCGCATCCATGTACCCAACCTTCTTCTGTCCCACATTACCTCTTCCTGTTGCTGGTAAAGGTTTTTTTGGCTTAGATAGCAGCCAGTAGTAGGTGCCTCTCTGGTTGCACCCTGGGAAAGAGCTCCCTGTTTGCTTGCTTACATCTTCTAACATCGTCATTCGAACAGCTACTTATCATGCATCCTCGGCCTGCATGGTCGTGCACCATTTTTCCAATGATCAAATGCTGATGTGTGTTTGCTCGCATGCAGCAAAAACGGCTCTGGTTTCAGCGACCCAGTCATTGTGGCAGGACTCTTGGAAGGTCTGAAAGGTGTGTACTTTTGTGGCAATATTAGGACCATTGGAAAAAAGCACCTCTAAACAGCAGCCTTTTCTTTTGTGCTTGTGTGGAGAGTCCTTGGCTGAGCAGTATACTGAGGGCCTAGCTTTTTCAATCCTGATCAATAATGCCACCCTTCGTTTGAAAATAGAACTATTATGACAATGCCTGCATTGCCCACCCATGCAAAGATCCTGGCTTGCTTTGCCTCAGTTGAGGTCCAGGGAATTCCATGAATGCTGTGCAATGCAGCCACCCTGTCAGCTCAGCACAAGTTTGTGGAAGCCTTGGCAATTGGAGAAGAAGCGCTTTCCATCCGAGCTCGGCTATGCAAAGGCAGCCCTGAGTTTCAGGTGACCTTCAAATGGCTGACCGACCTCTACAGTACGGTACATGGAGGCTTGTCACGAGGTGTTTGTGCTCCCTGGGCGTGACATGAACTGAACTGCTTGCTGTGGGATGTGCGAGCTCTTGCACACGCTTTTCCTGGAGCTTAAGAAGCACAGCCACAGCCATGCATTGAGTTCCTCTGCTTCCATGTGCAGCAGATGTTGTGTTATTGCAGATAACTATTTGCTAGGCTGCCTGATTCCTAACAACAGAAAACCCTGGACGGCCAGAAGAAGGACTTGCAGCAACAGAGCGCCTTCAGGACGGCTGCAGAGAAGGTCTTGGGCCCTCGGAGCTCTTGGATTGAGGACGAGGATGGTGAACCAGCGAAAGTGATGTTTGAAGGTGGGACAGCGAAAGTGATGAGGATGGTGAACCAGTGATGGTGGACCAGTGATGGGGATGGTGAACCAGTGATGGTGAACCAGTGATGAAGATGGTGAAGCAGTGAAAGTGATGAGGATGTTGAACCAGTGATGAGGATGGTGAACCAGTAAGGTGGTGAACTGCTAGTGATGGTGAACCAGTGAGGTGGTGAACTAGTGATGGTGAACCAGTGGTGAGAATGGTGAACCGGTGATGGTGAATTAGTGATGAGGATGGTGACCAGTGATGAGGAAAAATGGTGAAACTAGTGATGAGGATGGTGAACCAGCGAAAGTGATGTTTGAAGGTGGGACAGCGGTCGGTGCTCACTTCGGGACCAGATATCTGAAGTGTTATGCTGTAACATCTGGTGTATGCTTTCACTCCCTGTGCGTGCGTCTGCTTCTCAACTTTGGTACAGGACGCCAAAATGCTGTGTTGGGATCCTGTTGTGTGTGTGTGCTGCGATATTGCCTCGCAGAGGCAGCCACGCATGGGCGCCTCAGTGCGCCATCATGAAATGCTATGCTACAAATTATTGGCAGCTAGATGTATGTGATGAGGCGAATGAGGTTGGATGGCTGTCATCGATGAGCCAGCCACTGTTTTCCAGAAAATATGACATAGGTGGTGCTTCAGGTAGTCACTCCACTACGGCGACCATTCAATTATGTACAAAAACACGTTATCCATTTTTTGAGCGTTCAACCTCATCTCATACGTGCATCAGCAAGATGCATACCATAATTAATTGCGCCACCCCAATCCCCCCTCCCACTCTCACTCTTAAACACACAACACACACACACACTCGTGCATGCGCGTACCAGCATATACACACACTGACGTGCACTGACACACTGGTACACACACGCAGTCTTTCACATACACACACGCACGCACGCAAATACACACAAATGCACACAAATACACACGCACATGCAGAGACGGTCCGTGAAGCCATCAGACGGCGAGCTGCAAAATCGCCCAATCCAGATGCAGCACCAAGCATGGCCGTGGCAGCAGTGCAACCCCTTGCCCCTGCTGTGGCAGCTGTGGCCGCACCACAAAGGATGGACATCCAGAGATCAGGCCGATCCAGTATAACCCCAGAGTCATGGGTGATGTGCACTTTGCTGCGCTGATGGCAGGCATGGGTGTCACAGGTACGACAATGGCTGAGTGGACATGTGTGAGGATTATTGTGGCAGGAAAATGGGTATGGGCTTAAAAGGGGTTACCTACGTCTGTTCAAGTTCAGTCATCAACGTCTGTCTCAGTTAAGTCATCTACGTCTGTTCAAGTTAGGTCATCAGTTGGACATGGCAGGTAGGCAGGCAAGCAGGCGGCAGGCAGGAAACAAGGGAATTCTTCTGTCCATCATGAGTTTGAGAGCATCCAGAGATGAGCTTGCTTACATTCTCTCCACAGACAACCTCCTCTCAGCATGACAGCGCGTGCACCACCTGCCCTGTGACGTTGAAAACCTCCAAGCAACCCCCATCGCCCTGTAGGCTTTGCCTACACCACACATTCAGGAGGGAGACAGGGTCGGCCCGGCTGCCGCTTTGCAGCTGCCTTTTGATGCAATGCCCTCCATGCATCACCCTGCAGGCCTTGCCTACACCACAGTTAAGGAGGGAGACAGGGTGGGCCTGGGTGCCGCTTTGCAATGCCTTCCAGGCACACCTGAGAATACGCCTGCATTTAAAGCAAGCAATGACCTGTGGGCTACAGGTGGGTTTATGCCTGCGCACGCGCACACACACACACACATACACACACACACACACACACACACACACAAGATACTAGGCATATTGTGCGAGGTATTGAGAAGAGATGGGATCCTGCGCTTGCCCTCAATCCCTTGTAATTTTCATCTGATTTTTGGTTGTGGGATCAAGAGGAACGCAACAATGCAGCAAGCAGAGGCTGGAGCAGTGTTGTGCCATATTCTGGCTGTCCTGTTGCTCATGCAAAATTGCAAGCACTGTGAGCACCTCTACATTCCTTGTTGCTCTTTTCGGCTACACAACATGCCAAAAATTACACACACGCACACACACATGCAGTTGTCACTCTCTTCCGGGACAGCATGGTGGCGCCTGAGCCCTCCAAGCGAGACTTGCTGGATGCGGCATGGGCCAATCACCAGAAGCTCATGGATGGAGCGCAGGGCTCAGTGCAACAGGCGCGTTTATCATGACTCATTCAGATCCCAGATTCTTGTCACGTTTGGCTACAGTGTGGGCTAATGACGCTGACAAATGGAGCACAGGGCTCAGTGCAACAGACTGCTTGATTGCTTAGTCATTGGTCAGGCTGAGTGTTAGTATTGGTTTATCAATCGCCAGACGCTGATGGGTGGAGCACAGGGCTTGATGCAACAGGCGCACGCAACTCATTCAAATCGTGCAGATGTTGGTCGTCATTTTTTTAATTAGCAGGACTTGTTTCCTTTTTTTTTACTGATAATGATGCATATTCAGATTTACTCGCCAGCAGCCGATCCACGTAAGTCTCAGGCTGTGCGACATCCTTTTCAGCCCCAGACTTCGTCGCCCTTGTCACCTCTTGACCTTCGTCACCCTTTTTGCAGGCGCGTGAGAGCAAAGAGGAGCTGAAAGAGGAGGAAAAGGAGAGCACGTCAGGCGCCAAAGGGAAGCGCTCCAAGCCAACCAAGACCTGCATTGGATGGTGCGTGCGTGGATATGGGAGCGTGTGTGTGCGTCGTGTGTGCATACGTGGCTTGTTGAACTGTGCCAAGCTGTCCAGGACCTGCATTGATGGCGTGCGTGCGTGCATAGGAGTGTGTGCATGCATTGTATGCAGTGTTGTGCACTTTACTGTTGACGCCGTCAACCGTCATTTGACGGTCAGGCGTAATTTACGGTTTTGACCATCAGAAACTAATCCTCGGGCGTAATTTACGGTGATTTTATTTTTTGACGTCTGACGGTCGGCTTTACATTTATTTACGGTGGGAACCGTCAAGAATTAATTATTTACGGTGGGAAACCGTCAGGAATTAGTTATTTACGGTGGGAAACCGTCAGCAGCTGGCCAGGCCGGGCCAGGCTCGATTGACTCAGGGTCACACGAGCCCTCTTGGCCTGATTACCGGAGGACATGAGAACATTTTATATTTATATCGCAAATCGCAAATGTTGTTTGTGGGGGAATCGGAGCTTGAGTTGGCACTCTGAGCCACTGAGTACCTGCCGCCGCACCGTTACTTACGATTTCCCACCGTCATTATGAATTTCACCGCTAATTACGGTTATGTGACGTAGACGTCATTTAAGCACCGTAATTAACGGTGCCATTTGTGATTTACGCCGTATGTGCACAACACTGAATGTATGTGTGTGCATGTGTGTCTTGTTGAACTGCGCCAAGCTGTCCAGGACCTGCATCAGATGGTGCGTGCGGGCGTGCGACATTATATGTATGTATTAAGATGTGTGTGTGTGCCAATGTGTGTGTGCGCCTGTGTAAATTGGTGAGATCCGCTGGTACAGTTGGGGACCTCGATAAAAGTAAAAGTAATATTAAGTCTACGCGCTCGATAAAAAATATGTGACCATGTTATCATGTGATTGTGGAATGTGAGTGTATGTGTATGTGTGATCTCGTGTCCCCTGCTTTGAGTCTTAATATGGAGTAGTAAGATTGGCCTGAAGTGTGAAGCAGGTGCCCAGCGAACACTGCTGAAAATAAATTGGTGATTCAGCATAAAAGTTCACTGCTGCGTCTGCTGATCCTTTGGGTGCCTGCATAAGCACAATCAGGCCTTGCATGTAGTGTTTGGTCTCCTCGCTGTGCTGAAAGGACTCTGATTTCCCCTCATGGTATGGAATCAGGCTGGACATGCTTCTGCTCGGCCATGTAGCAAACATAAGACGGAGCACTCCACTGAACTTCACAACGCGCCAGCTGAGTGGCAGTTCAGATGCGTGCCCCAAGACCAGCTCTATCGGCATTCTACAAACATTAACGCGCACTCATTTCTTGCGATGCCTTGCAGCGGTGCCTATGCAGCGAAGAAGAAGTGCTCCAGATAAATTGGTGTGTAGGGAAAAAACACGATTCATCAGCTGAGATTTTGTGTGTTATCCTGGATGCAAAAAGATGCTGAGCTTAACTTGCAATTCTTTGGCAGCCCTGCATGTCACTGATCTGTGGGCCAGCAAAATGTTAGAAATTCCCATGCAGTTTTATTTCCCCTCTGTATGTTGTCTCGTACAATCACTCAGATGGAATCCTAGCATGTCACCCCCAAATACATACTCCGTTTTTAATTTCCGTTTCAGGTGCAATGAGGTATACGCGTGCTCCAATGAATGCTTTCTGGGGGCTTGGCGGGCGTTCCACAAGCACACATGCACAAAGAGCCAGCCTCAGAAGTGAGGTTGCTGTTCGCACGTCCAGGACACAGACTTATTTGGTTGCATCTTTGGCATGTATATTTGTAGACCTCTGTAGCTGTAGAACTGTGATATTGTCACGCCAAATTGTTGGCAGTGACGATTCGTGTGCTTTGGTTGGTTTTTCAGTTGAGGTTATTTTGCCTAGTCTCATTCAATAGGCTGGGGAAGCCAGTTGGTTGTTGTGCTGAGTCTTATACTTTACAGTGATGGTGATTTGCAACGGCAATTTGTTGGAAGGAGGGATGTTGTCTGTCAGAACATGAGTGTAAAATACTGGAGAGTCGGTATGATCATTCACCTAGACCGTTGCCATTCCCATTTGGGCCTCCTGGTCGTCTTTTGTGTGAATCATTAATGTGTGCTATTGATAGTATGACTCTGCTTTGATTGGGTTGAATGACTTGCTTTCGACTCCTGCTTTTCTCTGCATTGTATGGCAGCAAACGATGGTAGCAATTCCGATGTCCCGTTTTAGTCAGGACAGGACACCGCTTCTGAAACTTAGCGCTCGTGTTTGAGGAAGTGAATAAGACAAGAAATGAATTACAAGGAAGCATGTTACCTGAGACTCTAGCCGGTTTCAGAAATGCATGAAGTGTAAGCGAATGAGCTGAGATTGATTGCATCCTCAAGAAGCCAAATGCTGAGTTGCTTCACTCCCACTTCATTGATCCTGGGCGCATAAAAAAAGTACGCACAGACACGCATAGACCCAATCCAGCCAGTTTTTGTCTTCATCAAGCGATCCGAAGGCCCTCTCAGACTGTCTCATCACAGCGAGACAACGGGGCTGAAAAGGGGAAAAAACGATTGTGACAAGGCGATACTTATTTTCCACAGTTGCCTCACACTCCCCTGACTGAACCCTAGAATCGGTCTGCTGTGCGATGATAGTTCGTTGTGATCGCGCAGCGGAGCAAAAGATTTGAGCACATATTCTTACAATCCTGGACCTTTAATTTTTTTGTTTAGCTGCACCACCACAACGAACTTTGCGATGGCGTTTGGGGTGTCAAACTGTCATGCATAAGTAAAGTATAATTTACTTATCGCATATTCATCCGGTTAACCATTTTGGGCCACTACTACATTTGGCATCGAAGCCGAGGTCCTCAGTTCGAGTCCTCCGGCCCGCAAAAACGGTGTTTTTGCGCACGCCTTACACTTCGCCGCATAACCTCCAAGTGGACTCCGTCTTAAATCGAAAGCCTCTACATGTAAAAACCGTACAGGTTTAGGGAGTTGTGATATGCTTACGAGGTCGCAAGCACTTGAGGGTGGGGCGAATGTAACATGCATAATAAAGTATAATTTACTTATCTGTCATGCTAAATCAGTGGCATGGACGAATCGTGTGATTTTCCCTGGATTTATAATGTATGGCTCATACTTGCAATCCATGCTTAAGCTGGTACCATGATTCGTCGTGACATCGCATATTCATCCGGTGAACCATTTTGGGCCACTACGCTACACAAACTGGCCCGTTCTGGCCCGTCCCTCCACCACTCGCCGAGATTTTTGGTGCATCGTGTAGCTGAGAATGACTCATGACATCCTGTGTTAAGCTCGGGGCAATTCGTGGACTAGGCGTGGAGATATTGGCAGGGAAAGATGGCATCAATTTCTGGCTTCTCTAAAATGAGGTTTATAGAGGTTTTACAGGCCCAGATGAAGCGCCCCCGGCCAGAAAACACACCAGCTTTGCATATTATAGTTCCTTATGCTACGTCGGAAAAGAGTGGGCTGTTGCAGGCGGCTTGAATCAACTAGAATTAACCACGAAATTGCCAGTTGTTTTAACACGGGGGGCGAGTACAAAAATGGCTATTTCAACCATAGTTGATTTCAATTTGTTTCAACTAGAAAAATGGTTGAATCAACTACGGTTGATTCCTGGATGAAACAACTTGCTTTCATCTCTAGTTGATCTCTGGTTGAAACAAGCCTGATATATCTGCGATGGTTGATTCAACTATGGCTGTCTCAACACGGGGTGCGAGTAGAATTCTGGTTAAATCAACCACGGTTGATCTCTGGTTGAAACAATTTGCTTTCATCTCTAGTTGATCTCTGGTTGAAACAAGCCTAATATATCTGCGATGGTTGATTCAACTATGGCTGTTTTAACTCGGGGTGCGAGT
>Ga0307948_1002210_pt1 | contig 14106 bp, 18 predicted proteins | sample OrgLakmetagen280_FD_201824 | JGI IMG/M metagenome (GOLD analysis project Ga0307948, IMG submission 201824) | Saline water microbial communities from Organic Lake, Antarctica - #280 | ecosystem: Environmental > Aquatic > Non-marine Saline and Alkaline > Saline | place: Antarctica: Organic Lake...
GTTTGTGAGCTGAGGAAACACTTTTCCTTTCTGTTTACACCTTTTTTTGAGGACTTTTCAGCAGCCCAACCCTTTTTGCTGCAACAGGTCAACAACCAACTTGTTCATGATTTCCTTTCTCAGCAGATCGGAACAAAAGACTTTTTTCTTTCTTTCTGAGGTTATGGATTTATTTGTGGCTGGCCGAGAGCAGTCAGCAGCCAATCAGCCAAACAACCTGGCTGAAGGTCTCCCCCCATTGTAACCATTAGCAGCAAAGTTCACAGAATGCACATGGAATTTAGTATCAAGCTTCTTGACTCTTTGTGAATCAAGACCCAGTTCCTTGACAGGCTTCGTAGTGTGAGTGTTGTAGATGGTGCCACCCACACCCAAAAGGATGGCGTGGAGAGTAACGATTGGTGATAAGTAGAGCGTTTGCTGTTGTGTTCTCTCGGATGAGTTTCAGAATGAGGTGTAGTCCAGTACTCCAAGTGTTTCTCCCTGAGGTCTACAACAAAACGACTAAGATCAATGGGTTCACAGTTTTGCAGCTTCTATTTGAAGATATACGATTGTGTCAGACCATCCATGGCAGAAAGTTCTGTGGGGCCCGCTGCGTATTTTGCACCCACTTTGGCAGGGAAAGGGTGCATTTCTGAGGTTGCCCCGATCGACCTTTGCTTCAGGATATAAGCATTATAAATGTTACGCCCATGAAAGAGGGAGACGTGGCCAAATGAATATGAAGTTGTGGAAAGTAAGGCAAGACTGAACCCTTGCCCTATAAATTGATGGCCTAAATCTGATGCCATAGTTTATGCAAAAATTGATGACAGCAGGCATGCAAAGAAAAAACGCATACAGGGAAAACAGACACGTCAAGCTAAGCATGAAAGGAGAAAGAGGAAGCAATACCAGTCTGTTGTTGTCAACGTATTTTATAGTTTGCCCACAAATATTTTATTTCTTTCATTTCAGTTTAAATTTTCAGCGCTTGCTGCATACGCTGTGCCAAGAAAGCTTCCTGCTGCTTGGGGTCACCTCGCAGCCCTGCCCACTCTGCCTCAAAAAGAACTACAACGCCATCACACACCCAACCAGCAATCACAACGTGGACACGCTTGCTCCCGCTTAGCAGATCTGACGGGCAACGGAAATAAGCATCAGCTGCCATGATATACACTGCAACACCTCGAGCAAGTAATGGCGCCACTTCCTCCACTCCATCCTTCTCTACAACCTGTGCCATTTTAGCACCATAGCCAGCACGCTCTAAGGCTTTTGCCACCTGCTGTGTAACATTTGTGTATTTCAGCATTCCTTGTGTCCTGCTTAAGGAAGCTTCATGTGACACACTGGCATGCTCCAACAGCTTTTCATTGGCAGATAACCCACCACCAAGCTCGTTATGCATTACTACTTGGTGTGCTGCAAACAACTGGCGCAACTCTTTGTCATTATAAAACAAAGAGCCCCTCTTTGACGCTTGCTTAAACAGCACTTGTGCCATGCTTCTGAAGCTAAATGAGGCAGATGCAGCACTAGGACCAGCAGCTGAGAGGACTGCCCACGCGTTGAGGGAGTTAGAAATTACCTGCCCATTCCAAGTACTCCACTGCTGCTCGCTCTGCATGCTCACCAGCTCTGCCAACTCCTCCATGCTCCCATCCCAGTGGCATGCCTCAGCACAGGCAATGAAATGGTTAGCCACATCCTGGCCATTGCACTTATCAAATTTCAGCAACAGAGCCTCAGATGCTGTACCGTAGACAGCAGCATCATAGCACCTCAACCTACCGAGTGCCCATACCACATTACTAACTGCCTGTGCCTTGGCATCATCAGCATTGAGCACACTCACTCCAGCTGGGCTGGCAATACCAGACTTCAATGGCTGCATGTCACCAACATACCCGGCTTCAAGGCATGCCAGCAATGTATTGGAAATATCTTGCGCGGAACACTCATCTCCATTGGTAAGTAGCTCAGGCAGTCGCTGTGAGACAGCCAGCATGAACAGCTGCTGCACCTCCTTGCTGCTTTCACAGCTGATGCCAGACTTGGCCAGGCCATAGAGCACACCCGACAAGCTTCTCCAGTCCACCACTGCTGTGATACTCAGCATCTGAGCTGCGAGAGAGATCCCAAACCGCTTGGCTTCATTGGGCTCACAGTAGGCCTTGAGCTGAGACAGAGCCCATGCTGACAGACTGAGCTGCTTCCTGTCTAGCTGAGAAAACTGTCCAGCATGCTGCACACTGCCATCACCCGCCAGCAGGCGGATGAGCTTACCAGCAGCATCTGAAATGCGTCGTGGTCTCATGCCACCGAGTCCCTCCTTTTTGAGAGCTTTGCCAAAGTTGTACAGCATTGTTGCTGCCTGCTCAGCTGATGGTGCTCTTGCTCGCTCTATGCTGTCAAGGAGGCCAGCGAGAGTGAGCTGCTTGGCATTGCTCACTTCGTTTTGTGCCGCTGCATAAATGAAGGCACAGACATAGATAGAATCAACTGCCGAGTATGACGTGCAAGCCAAATCGGGGCTAAACATTCGACATGGTTTGTTTTAAGCACACATTGTAATTGACACAAAGAAGCGAAGCATGTTGCACACATGTTTGTGCGTCGGTACACAGCTGAAATGGATAAGACAACCATGTAGGGTGGGCCAGAACCGTATATACACAACGTATATGACCGTATGTATGGCGATTTCCCTGCTCAAAATACCGTACGTACACCGTGTGTACGTATAAATATATGGTTTTGGCCCACTCTACAACCATGCATGAAGCATCTGCACCATTATGTCAGGACATACAACATACTCAAGAGTAGGGTTGGCCAGAGCCGTATATATACACCATATATGACCATATATTTGGTGATTTCCCTGCCAAAAATACCGTAAACACCGTATATACATGGTCTACACTTTGATGTGTTTTTGCCTACTTCTTCTCGTATCTTTAAGGTTAGCACTTTCCAGTTGCGTCACAGCCCTTTTTTACTTGGTTTGTTTTGAGGTTTATCTCGTTCTCATAGGTTGAGCAGCCATTCCAGGTTGAGTGCCTTTGTAATGCAAACTAAACTAGACACCGTATATATATGGTCCTGGCCAACCCTACTCAAGAGGTGTATTGCTGGTGATCATGGTTTTGACGACTTGTTTGCATATTGCATATTACATATTATTAGCACGCCATTTTTCTTCTTCTTTCTGAGCTTATGGATTTATTTGTGGCTGGCCAAGACAAGTCAGCAACCGATCAGCCAAAAAAACTAGCTGAAGGTCACCCCCCATTGTAACCATTTGTAACCATTTGTAACCACTTGCATATTACATGCAATTGACTCGCCACAAGCATGCACACACAAGCGCACACACGCACACACATGCGCACACACGCACACACACAGATTCAATTTGCATGCAAATGGTGTTTGCCTTTGAGCCGCATTTGTCGCTCACGCTAATTGATGCTGAATTGTATAAAAGCACTGAAATGGGTAGTACATACGTATATGAGTAATAGAGGGAAGGCAGTCGATTTGTCCTGCTGTTTGCGGTCAGTGCTCGCAATACGGAAATGCATCACCTTCTTTCGTGAAAATGAGATTTTAATTATTTGGCTTGTATAATTTGGGGGCAAAAATCCAGAACTTTGATTTTGGCTATCAAGGAGCAACCACTCGCAACTTTTAATAAAACCATTATAGGTTTAAACTGGCATTATAAGCTACAAGAGCAGGTCGTACCCATGGCTGGTTTACCCAAGCTGTGCCAATAAGCTATCCACCCAATTTAAAGCCCCCTATACCTCATCTGAATGCAAGATACTTAATGTTATATCTAAACCATTGACATTTGCTGGAAATTCGGCATTCTGGGGGGTTGCGTGAGGCCCGGTGCATATTTCATAGTTTGCACCCACTTTGGCAAGGAAAAGGTTCATTTCTGAAACTTGCCCCGATCGACCTCTGCTTCAGGATATAAGCATTATAAATGTCATATAACAATGCTGCAATGCTCAATACAGGACAGGGGTACTGGGAATGCCGGCGATTGGAGGCACTCACAAAAGGGACACTGGGGTAAAATAAAATCCTGTAGCTCCGTACCTGCTTTGAGATTCAGTCCAGTTTTTTGTTATTAGAGTTGCGGGGCTTAAATATAGCTTCATATAGAATTGAAATGTGGTCAATCGGTGGCCTGGGTGGGTTTTGATAAAATTGTTTTTTTTACGCAGCAATTTTAGCTGGAGCTATTTCGCCTCCAATTCACATCCTCAATTTCACACCAAGTTGCGGGGTAAATCATCAAATATTTCAAAATTTAGAGGGCATGGATTGGTGCAGTGTGTGAGCAATGGTGCCTGTTTTTGTAGTTCTACATTCATTAAAAATTTTCTAGCGAGCCCACTGGGTCTTTCCTGCTTTTGTGTAAACATTGAAAGGAAATAATTAGTATTTAGCGCAATTTTCAGGTCTTAAAAATGGTGAAGAAGTTGGAAAAATAGAGCCAATATTGGCTTATTGGCACATTTTGACTAGGAATGTGAGGTCCAGCCATGGGGGCGACCAGCATGTGCCTGTATTTGGCCTGTTAGGTCGCCCTGCGTTGAGACAGGGTTTAGCGCATACCTATAACCTAATATGGTGCTTTTTATAAAGATATGGTGTATTAATGTGCATACCTGGCCAACCTCTTGGTCCTTTCACTCTGATTCTTTTGCAGCAATCTCTGCTAACTGTAATAACTCCAGAACGCAAGCAAGGTATCTGGTTTGCAGTTCTGGCGGCAAACAGCGGGGTTCATGCCGCAACCATTAAAACGGTGATAGCTTTGCCTTTGAGTACTAAGGGTCCACATTTAGGGACCTTGAAAAGCATGCCAATTTGGGGCCTCAGTGTCCCCCCTCTGACAGTGTAGGTATCGTGGGTAAAAAAGCTAGACAGGACCTTGTGTTGGGGACTTGAAACACGATTATAACCTGATGAACTGAGCCAATTGAGGCCTGTTCAATTCATCGAGCTTTCTGTGCCATCAAGAGCCCTCCTCCCGCCCCTACACCCGCGACCCAGAAGGTATGGAAGTGCTGAAATGCACACACAGATACACACACACGCGCACACACACACACACACACACACACACACACATACGCGCATGCTACATGCTACATGCGTGTGCACACATGCACATGCACATGCACGCACTCCTACACAAACACACACACACATACATACTCACACATGCACTCATACACACCCCTCCATCCTCGTCCTGCGATCCTCCTCACTGCAGGATCGAGATCCTCCCCTCCCTTGTTACGCCCATCACCTCGTCCACCCCCCTCCTCTTCCACGCGCTGCACGGCCAGACTTGCGCGGCTGTGTTTCATTACGCAAAGACGCAAGCCGATGCATCTCCTCCTGCTGTCCCCCCCACCGTCCTCACCTCCTCCTCACCTACAGCGCCCACCCCCAGCAGTTCCAACAACAGCACCAGCAACAACACAGAGGCGAGCAACAGAAGCAACAGAGGCCACAGCACCCGCACTGGGAGCAGCGCTGCTCACAGTCAAGGATTTGACACTGTTGTGGCTTCTGTGTGTGCGAACGGCATGAACAACCGCACTAGTTGGTCCAAGGACCTGCGCATTTCAGCCGAGGATGTGGCCCAACTGGCAGGTAGATAGTGTTAGGGTGGCAAGGTGATAATGTTAGGGTGGCAGGCTGGTACTGTTAGGTTTGTGTTCCGGGTGGGTATAGTGCGTGTTTCTTCCAAGTTTACTGGTTCGTGTTTTGTCTGGGTATAGTGCGTATTTTACGAGGGAATAAAATGCGTTTTCCTTCTGGTTATAGTGCGTGTTTTTTTCTGGGTGCCGTGCGTGTTTTTTCCCGATGTAGTGCGTGTATCTTCTGGGTGCAGTGCGTGTTTCTTCTGTGTATAGTGCGTGCTTTTTCTGGGTGCAGTGCGTGTCACTGCTGGGTGCAGTGCGTGTTTTTTTTATTATAGTGCGTGTTTTTTCTGGGTGCCGTGCGAGCTTCTTGAGCTTCTTATGGTTATAGTGCGTGTTTCTTTTTATCATAGTGCGTGTTTTTTCTGGGTACGGTGCGTGTTTCTTCTGGGTGCAGTGTGCAGTGTGTGTTTTTTCTGGGTGCAGTGTGTGTAGTGTTTCTTCTGGGTGTCGTGCTTTTTCCCGATAAAGTGCGTGTTTTTTCTGGGTGTCGTGCGAGCTTCTTATGGTTATAGTGCGTGGTTATAGTGCGTGTTTCTTTTTATCCTTTTTATCATAGTGCGTGTTTTTTCTGGGTACGGTGCGTGTTTCTTCTGGGTGCAGTGTGTGTTTTTTCTGGGTGCAGTGTGTGTTTCTTCTGTGTATCGTGCGTGTTTCTTCCCGATATAGTGTGTGTTTCTTCTGGGTGTCGTGTGTGTTTCTTCTGGGTGCCGTGCGTATTTTTTCCCGACATTGTGCGTGTTTTTTCTGGGTGCAGTGTGTGTGTATAGTGCGTGTTTTTTCCCGATATAGTGCGTGTTTCTTCTGGGTGCAGTGTGTATTTCTTCTGTGTATAGTGCGTGTCACTGCTGGGTGCAGTGCGTGTTTTTTTTATTATAGTGCGTGTTTTTTCTGGGTGCCGTGCTTGTTCTTCCCGCTTGTTCTTCCCGATAAAGTGCGTGTTTTTTCTGAGTGCAGTGCGTGTTTTTTCTGGGTACGGTGCGTGTTTTTTCTGGGTGCTTCTTTTGGTTGTAGTGCGTGTTTTTTCTGGGTGCAGTGCGTGTTTCTTCTGGGTGCAGTGCGTGTTTCTTCTGGGTGTCGTGCGTGTTTCTCCCCGATTTAGTGTGTGTTTCTTCTGGGCATGGTGCGTGTTTCTCCTGGGCATAGCGCGCGCTTCGGGCGCTCATGTTTTATGGGGGTCAGGTGTGGTTTAAGTGTGTGTGTATGTGCACGGATATTAAGATGTGTGTGTATAGATATGTGTATGGATATTAAGATGTGTGTGCGTATGTGTATGGATATTAAGGTGTGTGTGTATTGTGTATGTATGGATATTTGCGCCAGTGTCAGCTCCTGTTTGCTATTTGTGTATGGTGTGTATGGATGGAATGTCCATGTGTCTACGTCTGTTTGTGTGTGCTCCTATTTGTGTGTGCTCCTGTTGTTTAAACCTGTGTGTGTGCTCCTGTTTGTGTGTTCTCCCTGCTTGTGTGTAAACCTGTTTGTGTGTGCTGATTAAACACAAAACCTGTTTGTGTGTGCTCCTGTTTGTGTGTGCTCCTTTTGTGTAAGCCCTAAACCCTAAAATCTAAACCCTAAAACCTAAACCCTAAAACCTAAACCCTAAAACCTAAGCCCTAAAACATAAACTCTAAAACATAAACCCTAAAACCTAGACCCTAAAACCTAAACCCTAAGTGTCTACGTCTGTTTGTGTGTGCTCCTGTTTGTGTCTACTCTTGTTCATGTGTGCTCCTGTTTGTGTCTACGTCTGTTTGTGTGTGCTCCTGTTTGTGTCTACGCTTGTTCATGTGTGCTCCTGTTTGTGTCTACGCCTGTTTGTGTGTGCTCCTGTTTGTGTCTACTCCTGTTTATGTGTGCTCCTGTTTGTGTACATTCCTGTTTATGTGTACTCCTGCTTTTGTCTACACCTGTTTGTGTGTACTCCTGTTTGTGTCTACTCCCGTTTGTGTCTACTCCTGTTTGTGTGTGCTCCTGTTCGTGTGTACTTCTGTTTATCTGTACTCCTGTTTGTGTGTGCTCCTGTTCGTGTGTACTTCTGTTTATCTGTACTCCTGTTTGTGTGTGCTCCTGTTCGTGCGTACTTCTGTTTATCTGTACTCCTGTTTGTGTGTGCTCCTGTTCGTGTCTAGTCCCGTTTGTGTGTAATTTTGTTTGTGTGTACTTCTGTGTGTGTCTACTCCTGTTTGTGTTTACTCCTGTTTGTGCCTACTCCCGTTTGTGTCCACTTTTGTTTGTGTGTGGTGTAAGCGTGGTTGAGACATGAGTCATGCTGTGGATATGGATTTGCGTGGCTTGTCTGTATGTCACTTAACTGGCTGGTAGGATCAGGGTTATGTTTGTGCACAGTACAAACACATGCACAGGCACACACGCGCACACACACACACACATACACACACAGGCCATGCAAGTACGGCGTTGGCCCTGCGCCACATTCAGTCCCACGTGCCTCTGCTCTGGAGACGGGACAACCACCACAGATTCCCACCTGAGTTCAAGTGAGCGTTTGTTTGTTTTAGAAAAGGAGTATAAGTAGAACTAGTCCCACGTCCCACGTGACTTTGCTTTAGACGAGAGGAGCATCACTGATTCCCGCCTGAGTTCAAGTGAGCGTTTTTTTGTTGTAGAAAAGGAATATAAGTAGGACTAGTCCCACGTCCCACGTGACTTTGCTTTAGACGAGAGGAGCATCACAGATTCCCGCCTGAGTTCAAGTGAGCGTTTGTTTGATGTAAAAAAGGAATATAAATAGAACTAGTCCCATGTGTAGCTGTAAAAAAGGAATACAGAAATAACTAGGGTTGGCCAGAACCATATATATACGATGTATATACGGTATTTTTGGCAGGGAAATCACCAAATATACGGTCATCTCGGTGTATATAATACGGTTCTGGCCAACCCTAGAAATAACTAGTACCACGTGCCTTTGCTCTAGAAACGAGAGAAGCATTACAGAATTCCACCTGAGTTCAAGTGAGTATTTGTTTGTTACAGAGCAGCATGGGTAGCAAGAAATAACTAGTACCACGTGCCTTTGCTCTAAAGACGAGAGAAGCATTACAGATCTCCACCTGAGTTCAAGTGAGTGTTTGTTTGTTACAGAGCAGCATGGGTAGTAAGAAATAACTAGTACCACGTGCCTTTGCTCTAGAGACGAGAGAAGCATTACAGAATTCCTGAGTTTATGTGAGCGTCTGTTTGTTATGATAGTAGAGTGGTTAGAAAGGGTAATCAAGTCTCACGTGTCAAGGCTTCAGAGACGAGAGAACCACAGATTCCTGCCTAAATTCATTGACAAATGAACATTTGTTTGTTATATAAGAAGGAATGTTATTATAACTAGTCCCACGTGCCTCTGATCTAGAGACGAAGGGCCCACCACAGATTCCCACACAAAGTGTTGTGAGCGTTTGTTGTTACGGAAAAGAAGAAAGAGGAGGGCCCACGTGCATCTGTGTTCGAGAGCCACAACCCGCCTGGGGTTCAAATGATCACCTGTCAGGTCGCTTGACAAAGAACAGGACAAATGGTTATGTGGTCATTGGTCATGAAAACCCACTCTCTCTGCAAGCCTTAAGGAGGAGGAGCTTTTATATTTTGTTCACGGCATTAAATGTGTGCATTCCTTCAATGTTGTTACGGAAAAGAAGAAAGAGGAGGGCCCACGTGCATCTGTTATGGAGAGCCACAACCCGCCTGGGGTTCAAATGATCACCTGTCAGGTCACTTGACAAAAAACAGGAGAAATGTTTATGTGTAGGGTTGGCCAGAACCATATAAATACGGTGTACATATGGTGTTTTTGGCAGGGAAATCATCACATATACGGTCATATATGGTGTATATATACGGTTCTGGCCAACCCTATTTATGTGGTTATTGAAACCCCACTCTCTCTGCAAGCCTTAAGGAGGATGAGCTTTTATATTTTGTTCGCAGCGTTAAATGTGTGCATTCCTTCGCCTGTGTGAGGTATCCCTGCCACAATTGCGGTACATATGCACGCACGCACGCAAGCAGGCACGAACACACGCACGCAAGCAGGCACGAACACACGCACGCACTCACAAATACGCATTGTTGAGGTCCGGGTGCTTTATGACGCTCTCATCTAAAGGCACACGCGCACACACACACACACACACACACACACACTCACACACACACACACACACAAACGCACGCACACACAAACACACGCACACACACACACACATGCACACACACGCACAGGGCTGAGGTCCGCGTTCTCATTGACGCCCTCATCCACTCCCAATGGTTTCCTGCCATTCCTGGCCCCACACGTCTGGCTGTCATTCAAAATGTGGTACAGGTAAGCGCGTCAGTGCACACGTGCTTAGAGCTTATACACACACATGCACACACACGCACACACACACATACACACACACACGTGCGCACACACACGCACATGCACACGCGCACACACACACGTGCGCACACACACACGCATACACACACACACATACACACACACACACACACACACACGTGCGCACACACACATACGCACATACACACACACACGTGCGCACAGCGTACACACAGAGATATATACACACACATGCACAAATGTGCGCACAGCGTACACACAGAGATACACACACACACATACACACACATACACACACACGTGCGCACAGCGTACACACAGAGATATATACACTGCCTGCTGCCAGTTATTTATGAAACCCTAGCAAGTGGGAACTGCTGTGTGTGTATGAACCGCGTACGCTGTGCCAGCACATATTAATTGCGTGCGCTGATGTGTACTGCCGGACTGGGTGCAGAAGAGGGTGTTACGGCTCTAAACTCATACAGTTCAAGGCACATGGCACCCAATGAGTGGGAAATGCAAGCACGGTTTTACACTCATACATTTCAAGCCACATGGCACCCAATGAGTGGGAAACACAAACACAAAACTGCATGCGATGTGCCAGCACATTTTAAATGTGCGCGGTGCTGTGTGGCGCAGGATTTGGCACCCAATGAGTGGGAAACACACTCAATGAGTGGGAAACACAAACACGAAACTGCATGTAATTTGTCAGCACACATTAAATGTGCGCGGTGCTGTGTGGCGCAGGACTTGGCACCCAATGAGTGGGAAACACACTCAATGAGTGGGAAACACAAACACGAAACTGCATGTAATTTGTCAGCACGCATTAAATGTGTGCGGTGCTGTGTGGTGCAGGACTTAGCACCCAATGAGTGGGAAACACACTCAATGAGTGGGAAACACAAAATGGAACTGCATGCGATGTGCCAGCACACAATAATTGTGCGCAGTGCTGTCTAACGCAAACCCTGGCACATAAGAGGGTATCACGATTTTGCACTCATACATTTCATAGAATATGGCACCCAATGAGTGGGAAACACAAGCATGGAACTGCATGTAATTTGTCAGCACGCATTAAATGTGTGCGGTGCTGTGTGGCGCAGGACTTGGCACCCAATGAGTGGGAAACACAAGATGGGGCTGCATGTAATTTGTCAGCACATGTTGATTGCGCGCGCTGCTGTGAGTGACGCAGGATTTAGCACGGATGAGGGTATCGCAATTTTTTTGCACTCATACATTTCATGGAATATGGCACTAAATGAGTGGGAACCACACTCAATGAGTGGGAAACACAAGATGGGGCTGCATGTCATTTTTCAGCACATGTTGATTGCACGCGCTGCTGTGACGCAGGATTTAGCACGGAAGAGGGTGTGGAGCATGGTCCCTGACGTGGAATGGGAGAATGTGACGAGGGTTGTTCAGGTGAGAGGTTTGTATGGTTGTATGTGTATGTGTGTATATGTGTGCATGTGTGTGTACGTGTGTGTATGTTTGTCTGTTTGTGTGTGAATGTGTGTGTGTATGTGTGCGTGTGTGTGTTTGTCTGTTTGTGTGTGAATGTGTGTGTATGTACACAAATGCAATGAAGGGTTGGTCAGAACTGTGTACAAGTATGCACCGTATATGGCTATAGGTTTTTTTAGGGTTGGCTAGAACCGTATATCTGCACCGTATATGACCGTATGTATGGTGATTTCCCTGCTAAACTTACCGTATGTACACTGTATATACCTATACATGTATGGTTCTGGCCAACCCTGTATATATTTGGTAATTTCCCTGCCAAAAATACCGTACACACACATGCACATACATACACGCACACACGCACAGGCACGTATGCACACGCACAAATTTTGACACACACACACACACACACAACAGGGCTTACCATGCCTCTCTTCTGCTGATGCTTGGGCGGCAGCAAAGGCATCATCTCCCAGCAGAAGTGCCCAGCTGGGACCTTTTGCACACCATTTACTTGACAGCAGCATCGGAAGTGGGTCAGGTGCGTGTGTGTACGTGTGTGTAGGGGGGGGATATGTGTGTGTGTGTGTGCACGCGTATATGTGTGTATGTGTGTATGAGCGCCCAACTGCAACCTGTGGCAAACCACCACCTGTGACAGCAGGGCAGGCGTGTGTGTGTGTGTGTGTGTGCGTGTGTGTGCGTGTGTGTGTGCTACTCATTCCCTGTAATTACTTACAAGGACCGCAAAATGAAACAAGGCGGATACGTAGCCCGTCGGCAATTCATAATGGGGTGATTGACATGTGTGTTGTGGCTTGGGGTGATTGACGTGTGTGTTGTGGCTTGGGGTCATTGACGTGTGTGTTGTGGCTTGGGGTCATTGACGTGTGTGTTGTGGCTTGGGGTCATTGACGTGTGTGTTGTGGCTTGGGGTCATTGACGTGTGTGTTGTGGCTTGGGGTTATTGACGTGTGTGTTGTGGCTTGGGGTCATTGACGTGTGTGTTGTGGCTTGGGGTCATTGACGTGTGTGTTGTGGCTTGGGGTCATTGACATGTGTGTTGTGGCTTGGGGTCATTGACGTGTGTGTTGTGGCTTGGGGTTATTGACGTGTGTGTTGTGGCTTGTGTGATTGACGTGTGTGTTGTGGCTTGGGGTCATTGACGTGTGTGTTGTGGCTTGGGGTCATTAACGTGTGTGTTGTGGCTTGGGGTCATTGACGTGTGTGTGGGTGTGTGTGTTGTGGCTTGGGGTCATTGACGTGTGTGTTGTGGCTTGGGGTCATTGACGTGTGTGTTGTGGCTTGGTTCTGTCGCAGACCAAGAGGAAGATGAGGAAGCAGAGCTGCAGCCTCAGCACCAGCCTCAGCAGCCACAAGGAGATGAGGAAGCAGAAGCACAGCCTCAGCACCAACAGTCACAAGAAGAGCCGCCAGGTCTTGATGAGGAGGAACAGGGCTTACAAGATCAGGTGAGCAACTGGCTTACAAGATTTGTGAGCACTGGCTTACAAGATCTGGTGAGCACTGGCTTACAAGATCTGGTGAGCACTGGCTTAAAAGATCTGGTGAGCACTGGCTTACAAGATCTGGTGAGCACTGGCTTACAAGATCTGGTGAGCACTGGCTTACAAGATCAGGTGAGCACTGGCTGACAAGATCAGGTGTGCAGCACTGCTGGGTGCGAGCTCGTACTGACACAATCTTTTGTGTTTGTAGCTTACGGAGTTGCGACCGTTCTCGTGCAGTCACCCTTGCGGGGTGGGCGGCCACGTTTCATTGCGTTGGTAGCTAGCAGGGATTGTGTGTGTGTGTGTGGTGTGTGTTGTGTATGTGCTTGCCCTTGCGGGGTGGATGGCCACGTTTCATTGCGTTTGTAGCTAGCAGGGATTGTGTGTGTGTGTGTGTGGTGTGTGTTGTGTATGTGCATGCCCTTGCGGGGTGGGCGGCCACGTTTCATTGCGTTTGTAGCTAGCAGGGATTGTGTGTGTGTTTGTGTGTGTGGTGTGTGTGTGTGTGGTGTGTTGTGTATGTGCATGCCCTTGCGGGGTGGGCGGCCACGTTTCATTGCGTTTGTAGCTAGCAGGGATTGTGTGTATGTTTGTGTGTGTGTGTGTGTGGTGTGTGTGTGTGTGGTGTGTGTTGTGTATGTGCTTGCCCTTGCAGGGTGGGCGGCCACGTTTCATTGCGTTTGTAGCTAGCAGGGATTGTGTGTGTGTTTGTGTGTGTGTGTGTGTGTGTGTGTGTGGTGTGTGTGTTTGTGTGTGTGTGTGTGGTGTGTGTGTATGTGTGTGTGTGTGTGTGTTTGTGTGTTTGTGTGGTGTGTGTGTTGTGTATGTGCTTGCCCTTGCGGGGTGGGTGGTCACGTTTCATTGCGTTTGTAGCTAGCAGGGATTGTGTGCGTGTGTTTGTGTGTGTGTGTGTGTGTGTGTGTGGTGCGTGTTGTGTATGTGCTTGCCCTTGCGGGGTGGGCGGCCACGTTTCATTGCGTTTGTAGCTAGCAGGGATTGTGTTTTTTTTGGTTGTGGGGGGGGG